>Ga0114963_10001385_pt1 | contig 16742 bp, 17 predicted proteins | sample C_131016_EF_Meta_FD_87019 | JGI IMG/M metagenome (GOLD analysis project Ga0114963, IMG submission 87019) | Freshwater microbial communities from Lake Croche, Canada to study carbon cycling - C_131016_EF_MetaG | ecosystem: Environmental > Aquatic > Freshwater > Lake | place: Lake Croche, Canada...
AGCAGCTCTGTTTCTAGGCCAGTTAACGATAAACAGTATAACGTATGGCTGCCCTCCCACAAACCAAGGTAATTCGTGGAGCCGACCGTATAGTCGCTACCGGCTTTATCGCCAATGCCCACGCGCTGCCAAGCCCAGTCATTACGTTTGATTAAAATTGCAGGGCGTTTGTCTTCGTCATTCGGCAACCATCGGGTAATGCTCTCGATTAAAATACCGCCGTCGTTTTGCCCATTTTCGTTCTGTTTCCACCCGCCTACCTCAAGAAATTTTTGCCGCAGTTTTGGCTCATCGATATTATTCGGATCTACAAAATGCTGGATAAGTAGCTGGCGTAAAAGCCCGGTCATTACGTGCGGACGTGTGCCGTATGAGCACAACGAACTTACCTTCTGCACGCGGTTTTCCGGTTCTGGATTGATCGGGCAGTCATCGCCCTGGTCGTTGTGCGACATTTTTAATGTGCTTTCTTAGCGCGTCTGATTTTGGCAATTCGCAGCTTAACGAAATTTGCGACATCAGTTTAATCGGTTTATTCGGCTCAAACTTTTTTTTCAGCGTTATAGCGGGTAACAGCATTATATATCCCAGAATGTGTCTACGCGCCGAATAGCTCTAGCCGACGACGCTGACGATGTAGAAGACGACGAAGAACCAGGAACACGCGCCGACTCAAGAACAGTTATAGCTTTAATGTCTGGCCCGAATTCATCGGTTTTTTCATAGAGCAGGACATATACGCCAGGATCTAATCGTAAGTCATACGCCCAAATGCCTGTCGCTGTTGTTTCAGTGCCGGCAACCGCTAAATGACGTGGCGGGTGCTCTGGAAAAGCGCGATCAACGTCTGCCTTTTTAAATGCGTAAACGCGCGCGCCGGTTATTGGCACGCCAGCAGCGGTTAAATAACGCAAGTCTAGTCCCGCGTGCGTATAAGACACAATTTCACAGCCAGTTCCAGCGTTGGGCAAAGACACAGGCGGACCAGTTTCGGCCGACAGGAGTGGGATCTTGTACGCGATATTTGTAAGAGGGATTAGCTCAAGCTGTACTTCGTATACCAAAGGCACACCACGAATAGCCGCAGCCACCTTTACCGCGCGCAAAGTCCACCGCTCGTCGCTCGTGCCGTTTACCCACACGTCTCTGTAATTCAACCCGGGAAAACCAATTACACGCGCGGTAATTAATGCATTTTCTCTTGTAGTTCCGCGTAAATTAGCATCATTGCCTTCTTCAATTATCTGCGGGCTTAAATCCCAGCATTGGAGCGGGAGCGCAGGATGATAACCGTTTTCCCAGCCAGTGCCGTAGCAAACCGGGCAGTCAGTGTCAGCAGCTTCTTGCGTTAACGCGTCTCGGCACCTCGGGCAGGGCGAGCCGTAACGGAATGCTTTGATTAAATAACCGCTGACCGATACCTTTCTGTGTCGCAGCCGTTCTTTTCGAATTATCTCACGTGATAGCGTCCAGTCTCTTTCGTCTAACTCCCCGTCGCTAGGAGCATTCTGCGATACATACACGCCTGCCGAAGTTGTAAGTGTTACCCGGTAGTGTGCCGTAACAACCGTACCTGCGTCATGACGTTTGTCGTCTAGGGCGTAAAAGCCGTTAACTACTGGCGCCCCAATATCTTGCCAGTCGTCTGCTTCTTGTAACCCCGTGCCGCCTACCTGTAATTGAAACTTATACGGGCCGGGATCATTAAACTCCGGCTCAAGCTGCCACCACACGCGAGAGGTTCCGTAAATCATGTGATCTACGGAAATTCGGCGAAACGGATATGTTTTTTGTAGCGACATATGAGTTCTCGCTTTTTACTTATCAATAACGCGAACGAATACCAGACGAGTACACGCCGTATTGGTACAGCGATCCGATCTCGCCGTACGCTCCTTCAAGGTTAATTGAGGCTTTCTGTGCGCGAACCCAATCTTTGTAAGCCTGCCAGCGTACCTGCCCGGCTTGCTCGTAGTTGGGTTCTTTGTTCTGGTCATCAAGCGTCACCCCTGCAGCGGAATAACTTAATTGATTGCGCCTAAATTGCTCAGCCACCATAAAGAATAAGTTAGCGCAGATACCTTCCAGCCAGTGATAGCGGTACGGGAAATCCTGCGTGGTAAATGTGGCGATGGGCGGCGGGATCTCGTTCCAATATTGAATAGGCCGCATAATAGCCAGAGCAATTTCTGCGTCGTCGAACATCAGGTGATCGAGCAAGAAGCTTTCGGCCGGGTTGCTGTCGCGCAAGTGTAGGCGAATCTCTGCCATAGGCGGCGGGCCACCAGGAACGAAACTACCAAAGGTGCCGCGAGAGATAATGACTGAGAATATGTTCGAAAAAATCATTTTTGTCGCCACATCCGGATTTGATGTGTCGATCAACGCCATTTCCCCGTAATAAACGCCTGGCAGGGCTGTCAGATTAGATGTAAGCTCTACGGTAACTATGCCTTTATTTGCTGTTTTTACCGTAGCCGTAATTTGCAGCGGGCCGGAACCGTTATTACCTAAAGCAACTTGTTCTTTTATCCGCATTACGACCTGAAACGGCGGCGCTTGAGTAGAGGCGTCGGTAAAGCCAAGCGGAGTTAAATCAATCGGCGTGCCGGCGTTATCGTGCAGCTGCCATTCGATCGTGGATGTCTGCCCCTGTATTAACGATATGGTGCGCATTCGTGACAGAATAGGCGCGCCGTTTATTGAGGAGACCGGCGCGCTAATCACGCTTTGCCCGGTAAACGGTACGGCGTTCGGTAGCGTAGTGGCTGGATTATCAGTGTTTGAGCAGCATGTTGGCGCGGGCGCAGGATTCGGCGTAGCAATAACAACCATGTTTTGGCTCGCTATGTAAAAGATTAAGGGCTGGCCCGGAGGCCAGCCCTTATCTTAGCACTACTAATCGCAATAATTAAATTACGGCGTCGGCGCCGATGACGATGAGCCGTCGTTCTGTACGAAGGTGCCGCCACCCGCGAACGACGGATTGCTCGTACCCAGCACGCGGTTAGACATTGCAACTTCCGCCGTTACTGTGCCTTGCTCATTGAGCAAGTAAAGTGACGGAGACTTTACAATAGTCAAAGCGCCGTTAACAAGCGCTCGCTCAAGCGCGGCAAAACGTCGTGTGCTGCGTTCTGCGCCGAGAGCGCCGACAAGATCCCCACGAACCGAATAGGTTTCGTTGTTCGCGAGTCGCTTGCCGTGCTTACCAAGAAACCCGAACGTCTGAGTTACCCCAGAAACGTTCTTTACAGTCGTATAGAGATCAGTTGTCGTATTTGGCATATTAGCTCCTAGTTGAAATTAGCCCGCATTCTGCAGAGCAATAGCCGCGGCGGCCTGCAGCTTTAACACCGCGTCGGCGATGTTGGCGTGCTGGGCGGCTACCTCGGCAGCTTGGTTGAACGCTGCAACTTTTTCAGAACCCGCCAAGCCCGCGGCGACAAGCGCAGCATCAAGCTGCGCGTTGGCGCTCGCGAGTTTGGAGGTCTGCACGGCTGCAGCCTTTTGCTGCTCCGCCGTATAGAGCACATGAAGCTTCTGGGCTGCGGTCCACATTTCTGCGGCCTCGTCCTCGGAACGCGGCACAATGCCGTGCGCCGAAAGCTTCTCGAAAAAGTACGGCGCGGCAAGCTCCGCCACTAGCGTGGCATAACCCTGCTCAGCCGCCTGCTTTACCTGGTCCATGGTCTGTGCTCCTTAATGGTTAAATCACTTGAAATCCACGCGAGCCAGACCGTTCGTGTGACCGAACGAGCCGCCAGTCGTCTCGTACGCAAAGTACTCGAGCATGTAAGCCTCACGACGGATGTACATCGTGGTGGGCTCGAGCTCGTAGTTCTTTCCGATAAACTTCGGCGACGCGAACATGAACAGGCTGTCCGTCGGGACAAGGCCGGTCTTGATCGTGACAATCCAGCGGCAGTTGAGGAAATTGGTTTCCGCCCAGCCGTTCTTGATGATGTCTTGCGAGAAGTCACCACCCATTTCGTCGCGACCGAACTTGAGGAGCTCCTTGATCGTGAGGTTATTCACGAGGCAAGTCTCAACCTCGAAGTGCGAAGCCGTACGCGGCATGATCTTGAGGGCGTCAACCAGCGTCTCGCGGGTGATACCACCGTAGATCTCTTCGTACTGCACTTCGCCTGAACCAACAGCCGGGGCGCCAGCGGTCGGCAGCACGGCGTTGATCGCGGCCATGAACTTTCCGTCCTCTTCGGCGAGCATGTCCTTGATCATGTTGTCCGACAGAACCTGTCGAATATCCATGACGTAGGTACGAAGTTCGTCGACGTCTTTTACAGCTCGGGGCGACACGATCCGGTCAAACATGACGCGGTAACGCGGGCCACGGATGTAGAAGTTAACGGGCAGCGTGGCGAAGGGGATCGACACGGCCGCCGGGGAATCGGGCTCTTTGTCCACAACCTTGACGGGCTTGTCAGTATCAACCTGACGGTCGAGCTCGTCGTTGGTGATGGTCAGCGGGGGCATAATCCGACGGTAGAAACCGTCTTCACGCATCTTTGTGCGCGTGAAGTCGTTTACTGCATCAACGGCCTGCTTCTGCATGCCGGGGGTATCGAGCTGCTCAAACAGTGTTTCGTTGAGCAGTTGGATTTCTTGCTGTGTAGGCATTTTTGGAACCTCCGTGTTCCCGTATAGGTGAGTTAAGAACTAGTTTCAGCTGGCGGAGCCGGGGAGCCACACGCTCCAGAACGACAACGTGCTGACGCCGTTATGGTTTACGTGCTTACCGCTGGACACCACGCCGACCACCGGCGCGACAAACTGTACAACGCTAGCGTTTGTTAACACACCACCGGTTGATGCGGCACCCGAGCCGGCACCCGTGGGGGCAGTTAACAGATCACCAGCGACGTAAGAACGGCTCGAGTCGAACTCAGTCGAGTCGATTTCGTAACCGCCTGTGGCTACCACGCCGGACATCTTGCCGCTCGGCGAGATCGCCTGCTGCACAAACTTGCCCGAAGCGGTCGTGCCGTCGTTTGAAACGTCGGCATCGTTGGCGCCGTTAAGCAGGAAAATAGCCACGTCCGTCTTGCGCACGCCGGGCAGGAAAACTTCCTTGCCGTTTACGTGCTCAAGATGCACAACGCGACCACGCGGAAGGGTGTAGCCGACTGTGCCCAGCTTGGCTGAGTAGTCGAGCGACGCCATGTCGAACCAGCCCTTTTTGATATCAATGGCATGTTCGAAGGGAAGATCGGGAGCTGACATATTAAGACCTCCGTGTCTTATTTAAGGGGACTTGTGGTATCTACTTACTCAGGTTGTGGGCGGATTCAAACCAAGGCCAGTGAACAACTTAATGTCAGAAGCCCTGAGCTTTCCGTCACGAGCGCCCACGTAAGAGCTTGTGACGCTGTTATTCGGGTCATAGCTAGCAGTCTTCTGCGTAGTTGTCGGCGTGCCGATACGAGACAGCTCGGCTGCGTTGCGATGTGAGGCTAATTTAACAATCAGCTCCATTGCACGTACCGGGTCTTGCAGCGCAGCCGCCAGAGCTTCTTTCTGGTGCGACTCGATGCGCTCGTTCTCTGCGCAAGCCTTTACCGCTTCCGGAATCAGCGCAGCCACTTTGGCCTGCTGCTCGTCGCGGGTCTTCATAACTTCGGCAGCTTTGCTCATCGCAACGTCGGAAAATCCGATGTAGTCGATGACCTTCTGCACTAAAACATTTTTATCGGACATGGGAACCTCCGTTTAAATATCAACGACTTGTGAGCTCGCGCACGTGAGCCTTCATAATGTCACGCAGTTGACGCGAACGCTTTGTGCGCGCCTCTTTGATCTCGAAGTTGCCGGAACGCTTGAACTCCGATACGGCAGCGCCGATTGTCTTTAGCTCATTAGCTGCGGCCATTTTCGGTTCGGGCATTGCCGGGGCGCCGCCGGCCTCTGGGCCTGCTGGTGCGCCACCGCCACCCATACCGCCAGCCTGGCCGCCACCGGACAGGCCAGCCATGAGCTCTTCCGGCGAAATACCGAGTTCTTGCAACGCCATAGCCAGCTCTTGCAGCGCCTCGTGCTCCGACGGCTCGCCACCGCCAGCAGGAGCTCCGCCCATCATCTCGTCGACGCCGGGTGCCGCAGGGGCACCTTCGCCGCCCATCATTTCTTCGCCGCCGACAGCCGCCTCGCCTGACGCACCGTCAGAGGGAGCGCTGTGATCTTCGCCTTCTGCAGCTTCTTCGGTCGGATCGGCGCCAGCCGTCTTAGCGCTGTAGAAACCAACGAACAAGTCAGCCATCTCGTCGGCCTCGCGGAGCGTATTGGCGCAAACGTCACGTACGCTAGCTTCGGCAGCTTGCTTGTCTAAACCCAGCGCAGCGGCAAGCTCGTATCCGGCGCTAAAGGCAGCTTCTTTGTCGTTACGGAGACTCGCAAGGTCCGAACCTTCGATTTTGCCGTCGCCGTCTACGTCCAGCTTGTGCTGGTCGCCTTTAAGCTCGCCCTTGGGTTTATCTTTTTTTTCGTCTTTTTCCTCAATCTTCTTCTTGATGAAATCGGGCATCTCGCCGGCTTCCTTGCTGGCGATAGCCTTGTCACCAAAATTGATAAGGTCGGCAAGGATCTCGTTACCAAGGTTGCTGCACTTAACATGCGCTTCCTTGAAAGTGACCGAGCTGTACTTCTCGCCGTCGTTGGTCTTGGCGGGATGCGATGTGCCCGGGTCGTCCTTCGTGCCCTTGTAATCCTTCTCGGCAGCCGGATCTTCGCCGGTCGCGGCTACGTTGACGCCGATGTTCAACTGAACGTCGTCCTGACGACCTTCTTGGGACATCTCGGGTGTGTTATCAACGGCCAGAGCGCCCTGCTGTTTCTTAACGTCAGCTTCGTACTCAGCAGCGCGCGAGCCAGTCGTGGCCTTCTGCACGTTGTTATCGACACTTGTGCTGGGATGCGCTGAAGCGCCCTGGTAACCGCCCGGATCAGCGGGAACGGGCGAAGCCGACTTTGCAGCGGCAACCTTTTCAGCATTCTGCGAAATTTCTTCAGCAAGCGCGTTAAGTTGCGCAAACAGCGAGCGAGGCGTCCGTGCCATAGTTATCTCCTTGTTGCGCCGGCATCATGCCAGCGTTTGTTACATTACATAATTCTGCATAACACAATACGGTGCTGTCAACCCATCTTCGTCATATTTTTTCATGAAACCAGCAAAAGCTGCGATTTTATACAAAGCGTAATGTCGCGCAAGGCTAGTTGCTGCAGGATTATTAGTCGATGCAGTTTTGGTCATGTTAAAGTGTGACGCGGGATCTCCAGTTTGTTCGGCTGTGCGAATTGCCGCCAAATAAGCACGCTTTTCAACATCGTGAGGTAACGCGCTTCTTGTTGCAGCAAGCTTCTCCGCCCACAAACGCGTGCGGTGATTTGCCGTATAAGCAGGATTATAAGGATTTTGCTCTAAAGTTGAAAGCAAATCTTGCTCCTCAGCCAGTTTTGAAAATACACCGGGCAGCGCATTTGATACTGACTGCACAAGCGCAGTGTTTGCTGACTTAACAGTGAGCGTTAAAAAGTCTTTAAGTGACAAGATAACGCCGGCATCTGTAAGCGCATAAACCGCCTCGGCGAGTTTGATGTTGCCCAGTTCGTCGTGGCTTAATGCCGGCTGAACTGCGGCGGAATCAGCTAATGCAGCGCGAATCCAGTTACGCTCATTTACGCTAATCGCCTCAGCTTGCGCCAGCTTATCGAGTGCAATTGCTTGTGCGCGAACTGCCGGACTTACGCCAGTATCAACGCCAAGACCAGATGGCGCGCTCAAGCCCATCTGCTCGGCAAGCTCGGCGCCGGAGATTACACCAGCGCTAGCCGCCTTGCTTAAATCGCCGGAGATATAAGCAATACGGTCAGCAGGACGAAATACGTGAGAGATATCAAAGAAGCGCGGATTCGGGTTATCGGCATGAAGTACACTGCCGTCAAATGCGCACTTACCAAGATTGTGTTTTAATCCGCCAGCTTTGCAGTGGCCGCCGTTAGATGTGTCGTCGCAATACTCAGCGCGCGTACGGGCTTTGTTACCGCAATGACTGCACACGTCAAAAGGAATCGTGCAGGCCATCGAAACGCCAATATCATCACCGCGGGCAAGCTTCTCTAGTTCTTTATCAGCAAGTAATCCGCCGTTACGCTCTGCAGCTTCTTTCGTTCCGTTAAGCGCAGCGACAAGTTCAATGCGCTTCATTGGCTCGTGGTAGGCAGAAGCTTTCACAAGCCCGTAGCTCTTGGCTGGGTTCTTGTTGAGATGGTCGCGGTAGAAACGGGCATGCTTAACAAACGTGTCGTGGTATTGTTCACAGCACGCGCGCTTAAAACCGTCACCGTTACGATTGGGGCCATAATCTTCTGTGGCGCCAATCGCGATCATGTGCACAGGAACTTCGTCTTTTGCGAACTTAATGTTCTGCAGCGTATTAACGAATTCAGCACCAGCTCGCTTTACGAGATCGATCTTGTCATTACCGATGATGCCGCGGCTGGAAACTTTAATCAATGACGCAACCGGTTCGCTGAAGTCTTGCGACTGCGGCTGAATGACTTTGATCATGCTCATGGGTGTTTCCTTAGTGAGTGCAAACAGCCGGTTATTTTTTATTTTCGACGAGCCCGCGCAGATAGTAGTCGTACAGACCCGCGCCCAACCCCTTCCCAAACGCTGCCGGGTGCTGGACCAAATCGCGGCCCGTGCCGTAAATATCCCTACCAAGATCGCCTAGACCGTAGTTTGGATTTTGTTTGAGCTTGGCGGCGAGGGCGTTTTGCGTGTTTGCGTGCGCTGTATCGGCCGCAAGCAAACCGGCTACGCCGCCAGCCCCGGCTCTAAGACCGCGCCAGCCTTTCAAAGAGGGCCGCGCTCCTATAACGCCGTCAGCGTCAAGCTGCGAGCGCACGTTTGCCAGGTCGGCGTTTGGTTTACCAGGTTTACCTTTTCCACCGCGCTGTTTAGGCGATTGCGTATCTAGAGCTTCTTCTAGTACAGGTAAATTAGCACGGCGCTGCGCTTCCGTATTACCAATCGACCCAGTACGGCGAATATACTCGACAGCGTCCTGCTTTTGTCGCCACGCCGTAGCCGCTGCTTGTGCTTCAACCGGCGTCATGCGCGGCTTGTCAGCCGTCGAGCGAAATTTTTGCGGCGGTTTTAAGAAAGCAGTCGCGGGCTTACTTTTATCGCCCATTGCGTACAGCAGGTTGTTAACAGTTTGGTTCGTTTTGGCCAGCCGCCTGAGCTCGTCGCCCCTCCGGCTGAGTCCGCCGGGAGCTAAACGCGCACCAACGCGATCTACGGCGACGCCACCGAGAATTGCGCCTGACGCGTCATTAACGTATCGCGCGTTATTCAGCGGCGCGCCCGGCATTCCGGCGTCGTTTGGCGCGGCGTTGACGGCATCAGCAGCTTCTCTCGCGGCTGTTTCCGCGGCGGTAGGAGCGGGCGCGGGCGCGCCAGTAGTGACAGCCGGCTGCCTACTATCCGCAACGCTAAACTGCCCGCCGCCTTGAGCTGCCGCAGCGGGTGCGCCACTGCCGACAAATCGCGACCAAATATCTTTGACCATCGGCGCGGCTAACTGCGCGCCAGTGCCGGCCACGCCACCAGTTAAGGCGCCGTATAACGCGTTTCGCAATTTGCGTTTTTCGTCATTTGTACCTAAATATCCGGCAGCGCCGCCGATAGTTGCCGCACCCAAAGGCATCAAAAGCTGCGACGCCGTAATAGCTTCTTTTACCAATGATTGCGCCGCGGCTTCTTTACGCAGCGGTTCCCGATCACCCGCTGCCGCGCATTTGGCAAACAATTCAGCAAATTTATCTACGGCGTTTGAATCCATTTTGTAATCCTTAGATCATGCCCATTTCGCTGCTGCGCGCGTCAACAATATTTTTTTGCTTTTCAGCTTTGACCTTTTCCATATCGAGCAATTGCTTGATATCAAAATCGGCGAGCTGGCCTGCCTCGAGACGCTTGCGCAGTAATGCCTGCACAGTAGCGGTCGAGTCCATAAAGCTGGGCGCTACTTCAGCCAGCTCGTTAAACGCATTGGCCACCTCACGCGGATCATGCCCAGAGATAACCGGGTCATTTGTCATAAGATCCGTAACAACGCTCTGCGCGCGGATGTTACGCAGTTTACGCTCGTGATCTGGGTCGGTGATGTCTTTCAGTGTGTCATTGAGCATTTTATCCGGCTCTTTGATATAGCTGTTCATCCCCGTAGACATATGCTGCCCAAGATAATGCGTCATCCCTACAGGGCCCATTGGAATTGGGGATAACGCATTAGCTTTTTTTAGGTCGAGTGACTCCTCAAGCGGGTTGTACAGAATTGAGCCTGTTACAACCTCGGGCTCAGGTGCTTTAACAGCTGCAGTCTTAGGGGGCGCAAGCCGACCCTTTGCAGCGTTATAGCTTTCCACAGCTGTAAGTACGTTCTGCGCGAGGTCACAAGCGTCGCAGGTGCCGAAGTGGCGCTTGCTTGTACCAGCCTGCTTTTCCAGATGCGGATAAACAGCGGCGACCTTCTTTAAAACATTTACGGCATCTACTCCGTAACGTAATTCAGTTTCGCGCACAGCGTCTTGGAACGCCATGTTGCCAGGACGACGAAAATACTCGTGCAGTTGCTCCATGGCATTTGCCGCTTTGCCGTAAGCAATAGTCGACTCACGGCGGAGCTCTTCTTCAGCCCGTTTGGCAGCCTGCTTCTCGCTGTAGCTGCGCATAACTGCGGAATGCTCGTCACGGGGAGGCGGGGTCCATGTCTTTTCCGGCATGGCTGTTGCGGCCTTCTGCATACCCGATACCCGCCGAGCTAAAAAGCTAGTGGGAGAAACAGCGTATTCAGTTGAAACCACTTCGCCGCGAGTAATTTCCGCAGCCGTTTTAACAGCTTTTGGATAAAGAGCGTCAAGGATGGCGTCTACGTCAGCTAGTTGGAAATCAGCTGCCTTCTCAGACGTTGACGCGCCTTTTTCGCGCGTAGTAGTTGTTCGGCCGGTGTTATATGCGTGCACCATCAACCGGACGTGCCCGGCTGGCATATCCTGCTCTTGGGCGATCTTAATAATCGCCTCGTTTGGCATTTCGCCGGCATTGACCTGTGACGCGGCTTTTTCAATGGCCGCTAAAAGGTTCGCCTCGGCTTCTTTGCTTAATTGCCGCATGCGTTATTCTCCAGGAAAACGTAAATTTTCGATGGTAAGCTGATTTTGGATTTTGCCGCCGGACGACACAATCATTAACTCGTCACCACGTAATTCGGCTGCACCATTATCAAAGGGTACCATTTTATCACCCTCGGAATCCAGTTTTGTACCAACTTTAAACGGCAGCGCAGTCAACATAGCGCCGATGTTCTGGACAATATTTGTGTTGGCTTTGCTGGTATTTTCTGTGGTGCGCTCGATTTCCACATATTTTACATAAGCATCGAGCAGCAACAATTGCGTATGCGAGTTGATCGGCACCGTAAGCGCAGCGACGGCAGCTTTGTGCCGCATAGAATTAATTGCGGATTCTTGGAAAAACGCCGAAACGTCTTCAGCTTTTTCCGGCCGGCGCATAAGCGTGAACTTGCTAATCATGGCGTCTAGTACAAGTGAGCCGCCCTGGTAGCCGAACATCTTCCAAAGCAAGTCATATTGGCGTTCGGACAGCCCTCGAGCTACGGCATCGGCCATGACTACGTTTACGATGTACTCGCTATGATCGAGCTTTTCCCGTACGTTAAAAAATACTGATTCGTACGCGGTGATAATATCCGGAGAACAGCCAATCTTCTTCGCAATGTCGGCATCCGCTTCACCGGCTAGGATGCGGGCCTCGATAGCCCAGCGCGTAGGTGCTTTTTCGTTAGCCCAAATAGAGTGCGCCCAAAATAACTCAGAATCAGCCTGCGCTAATGCGTATAAAGCATTCGGGCGGTTAGCGTTTAATGCGTGCCGGCGTTTTAAACGAATAGCGCGGCGTATCCACGGGAAACCATCTTCCCCGTCACGCCGCTTGGACGGCCTTGGCCCAGCGGCATCCACCTCAACGGCACGTAGCCAGCGCCAATTTGGGGCGCGCAACGGATTGTCTTTTAAAGCTTGCAGCATTAGCCGGTATTGAATGTTAGTGTATAATTAGCGTAATAACAGTATAATTACGAGCAGGGAATTAATCACACCTTTAACTTTGGAGTAATTATGCGACTAATTTCGCTTTACGCTATAGGGGTTGTCCGCGCTGTGTTTTGCGGATTCGTGTGTGCCTGGATGACCGTATCAATGCCGCTGACCGAGTTTTACGTTTTAGCTAACTCGCCGTACGCGCAGTTAATGGCGCACGATGTGGAATTTGGATATGAGACAGCGCGTACAATGTCCCATCTGTTACCGATATTAGGCGCTATTAATTTTTGTGTCGGTGCGGTTGTTGGCGCGCTGTGGCGTTTTAAGTAGTCGGTGTTTCCACAGTGGCCGCAAACGTAAATGTTTTTGACCCAGCGCCATAAGGTGTAATTTTCATATACATTACACGTTGCGGTTCTTCATCCGTACCGTCGCAATTGACGTACGATATCCGCGCAAAATGGTTTTCAATTTTTGCAGCGCCTACTGCTAATTCAGCACTCAGCACTTTAAACTTGTCGGGCGGCTGCTCGCTGTTTGGCGCTGTTTCTTGATTGCTTGCGTACAACGCCGCAGTCGCGCCGCGCAGCAGGCCATTAGTTTGTGCCAGCCGGTAACCTCGTATTACACCGCGGTGCGGCATTTTTAGGGTTATAACAGACTCTTTCCCGCCGTCAGCTGCAAATGTCTGCGCAGCGGTCCAAATTGTGCCAGCCATAGTTAAAGCTTTCACGCTGCAATTGATGACACTAGGAGTTTTGATCGACAAATCCAAAACAGATTGTGCAGTAATTTTCACTAACTGCGTAGTTAAAAGTAACGCTACTCATTGTGCCGTCTATTCGAATAATGTTGTAGCCTTCTTCTCCAGTAAATTGCGTGTACTGCGTAGCGCTTACTTGGTTTTGATATGTTGTTTCTGCGCCTGACGCCCAAATTGGCGTAAACGCTTTTGGCGCGCCACTCTCATCGCGCACTGCTACTTGAACTGGCGTACCGCCTTGACCAACGCTGGCAAAAGCTACTAAAGCGTCGGTAACGGGTTCACTAAAAACTGCAGTAAATACCCCAGCCTGCGTGTTTCCAATTTGATTGCCGCTGGTCGGAACTCCGTATTCTTCTGGAAAAACTGAAGCGCCTACAGCGCCCGGATGCGTGAACATGCCGCCGCCAGTTTGGCTGATTGCAACTGTGATGTTGTTCTGTCCGATTCCAAACGCTGTGGTTGAATCTACGTTTAACATCCGCATCCACTTGAATCCCGATGAGCCAAAATTACCGTTGCAGGTATAGTCGTCACAGGTTGCCAGCGGATTGTAATTACTGGCGTTCGGGTCTGTGCAACCGTACACGCACTGAACGCATGACCCATCGTCACAGGTTGCGCTAGGGTTGTAATTAGTGGCTGTGTTATCAGTGCAACCAGATACACACGGAGCGCAAACTTGCTCCGCTGTATACGGCTCCGGCCAATTTACTAACCAAGGCCGCGCGGCATAACTATACGCTCTAGCAAGCTCGCCGTATGTCGTATTTGTATAAAGCCATACACCCGTCTCATATCTAACAACTTCATCGCCGTATTGATAAGTTTCGCGCCCATAAGGAGCATAGCCAATAGGCGCTAGCGTGCGCTCACCAACAACCCAGCCAGTCATTTTGACGGGGGCCGTTGCCTCAGAACAACACGCATCCCCACGACAAAACACCAACGTGTCGCCGACAAAAACGCGCTCAACAATCTCATCGCCTATTTTGATAGACGTAATGTTGATGCTGCTTATGTACGTAGCGCTGTCTACTATTGGCATAGTGATTACCCGGAAACAATGTAGTACACAGTTGCCGGATCTTTAGTAGCTAACGCGTTATAACCGGTTTGGGTAATTTTGACGATGTTTGTAAGAACTGTACCGCCTGTAAGCCCAGTAATGTCGCTCTCTACGTAGTTGCCTGCCCCGCCGCCAACCTGTACAGCCGTTGTGTCTTCACGCCCGGCGTATAGTTTGTTTGCTGTCTCATCATAAAGCATTTCACCAGGCTGCACGTTGATAGGCGTTGCGTCTACTTCACTGACAACCTCGCGGCGACGGTGCGGAAAATGTAGCGCGCGAAATACACGTGTATCAGGCATGGTAGCACTCCTAGATATTTAGCGCAGCGTCGGTGTTTCAACGGTAACAGTCAGTACAAAATTCTTTGCGCCGGTGCCGTTAGGTTTAATACGCAGATACAGAAACCGCTGCGGTAATGTTGGGCCGCCGTCTCGGTTTAGATACGCAACGTTAATATTGCTGTTTTCAGCAATGGCCACTACATCAGGATCAGACACAACGTCGGCAAAATCGGCCAGACTCAAAACATGAAACGCCTCGGACGGCAAAGCCGAATTTGGCGCCGTTTCGCGATTGCTTGAATAAAGGTCAGCGTCAAACTTGTTGTCACCGCCACTTGTTTGCACAAGCGCATAGCCCCGAAGAATACCGCGGTGCGGCATTTTTACAGGCACAGTTGTTTCGGTGCCGCTCGTTGCCGTAAATGTGGTAGTGCCTGACCAAATAGTGCTAGACATGTTTCACCTATTAAGAATTTGCAACAGCGCCAAGATCCACGTCCTGCGCCGCAGTATCCGGATACGGCTCAATAGTCTTCTGCTTAAGGAAGAGAATAACGTCGCCGAGCATTTCAAACGCATTGCGCAGCGAGTCTTCCAGTTCTGGCATATCCGACTTGCCGTAACGGTCAGCAAACCGGTCGCCGTGCCAGTAGAACATGAACAAAATGCGCCCCAGTTTATCGAGCCCCTTGGTCAGTTCGCCCATATACCGATCTACAAGTGAGTCGTCGCGAACAGCTCGGAGCATGCTGCCGATCATGGCCGTATCAAATACTTCCCGCTGCCCTGACTGCGCCGCGTCGAGCACGTGCTGTAAATCTTTGTCAGGCATGCGACTCATAGGCGTCGAGTCGTAATCCGGATTTGGGTTGTACACTGACCTGTCTGTGCGCATAGCGCTCATACCCGGCACTGGTACGCCAAGATCAATACCGAGCTGAGTCGGCACGCGTGTGTTAAGCACAGTCTCGCCGCCCATTGTCGGCTCAGGCATAGACGGTGAGCCAGGCGCGTCATTGACCATCATCGGCGCGCCGTATGGATCAGCGTACTTAACACGGCACTCAAACATACCCTTGGTCGCCGCCTTTTTAATAATTTCACGGGCAGCGCCCTCCCGCAAGCCGTGGCTGCCGACGAGGTGAATTAACGCGCTCTTCTCAGAGCCTTGCCGAACGTCATTAACAATGACATCCGTACCCGTGTGCCGCACAATAAGCGCGGCAGTTTTACCCATAAGCTCTAATTGCGCGTCAAGCAGCGTGCCCGGCATCAGCGGCGGCGGATCACTTTCGCCGCAGTCGCAGCTGTTCTGCCCTTCCGGCGAGCTTGTATCGTCTTCGCCTCTGCTAACTTTGAGCAGCTTAAAGCCTTCCGGTACGAAGATATCGCCCATGCTGGAACGCAGGCTTGTGCCCTTCTTACCATTTAAATGAATGCGCACGCCGTCTCGGTATTTGTCGTAATTTAACGGGTCGGTGTAGCAACAGCTAGAAATATCTCCGGGCATACGGTGGTGGCAGTTATCTTCCATGTGTACTTCATACACTGTGGAATCTTTACCGCTGTCGCCGTACTCGCGAAGCACGCGGAACGGTACAGTCGTATCGCCGCGCTTGCTGATCGCCATATAGCGCGCCTCTTTACCCGGCACGCTCTTAGCTTCTGGAAGCTTGTCGAACCACGCGTCAAACTCCTCGCCCTCAACTCGTGTTAAGGCCCATACTTGATTCGCGCGAGTATTTAACCAATCAGGCTTACCGTCTACGCGCACAACAGTCACCATTTTTTCGCGCTTGGCGGAACCTTGCGGATATACGGCGATGTAACAACGCTCTGTGTTGCCGGGCTTTACCAGAATCTCGTACAGGCCGCTTTCAGTGGGGTTATACAGCTTCTTTTCCACCTGGATGTTGTACGGGATCGAGACATTGTCGCGATCGCGCTGGTCAAGAATAAGCAGACCGTCGCGGAGTAGTTTTTCTTGATCTTCTTCTGTCGCTTCAGGCGGAAGTTTTGTCTGCATCGTGACGCCATCGATAATTTTCAGGCTTTTTTCAGCGTTGGGCGTTTTGGGCGCCTCAGACAATACGCTGGCGATTTTCGTTTCTGTACCGCGAGCAGTGGCAGCAGCAATGGCGTCTTTAATGATATCCAGCCCGTGGAACTCCTCGAGAGCTGTGGCCAACTGCGGAGCGTACTGGCAGGACTTCACAAGGAAGTTAATTGTCGTCAGCTCGGCTTCCTTGAGGAACTGAGCGAGATTGAGTTTCTTGCCCATGTCTTCAAATACGCGTGAAGTGTTTATTGTGGCGCTCTTGGCAAATGCCGGAAGAACGTCTGAAATCATTTCCTTGAGCGTAGGCTGGGCGGAACCAAACTTTGACGGCGAGCGGCTCATCTGCGTGAAGTCAGGCTGCCGTTGGCCGAATTGCGATAAATTGCGGTCGATGTTTTGGCCTAAAATGCTCGGCTTGCG
>Ga0114963_10001386_pt1 | contig 16731 bp, 14 predicted proteins | sample C_131016_EF_Meta_FD_87019 | JGI IMG/M metagenome (GOLD analysis project Ga0114963, IMG submission 87019) | Freshwater microbial communities from Lake Croche, Canada to study carbon cycling - C_131016_EF_MetaG | ecosystem: Environmental > Aquatic > Freshwater > Lake | place: Lake Croche, Canada...
TAATTTTTATTTTCTTTATCCCTTCTTTTCTTTATTTTTCTCTTATTTTTGTTTTTTATCTCTCTCTTCTTTTTGTTCTTGTTTTTGTTCTTGTTTTTGTTCTTCCTTTTGTTTTTTATCTCTCTCTTCTTTTTGTTCTTCTTTTTGTTCTTCCTTTTGTTCTTCCTTTTGTTCTTCTTTTTGTTCTTCTTTTTGTTCTTCCTTTTGTTGTTCATTTTGTTGTTCCTTTTGTTCTTTATTTTTCTCTTCTTTTTGTTCTTCTTTTTGTTCTTTATCTCTCTCTTTTAATTCGTTTATTTGACTTTGTAAATCTTGAATTTTTAATAACAACAAAGGTATAAATTCCAGATAATTTACAGTTTTTACATAATCATTCTCTTCAGTTTTTATATTTTTTACTAAATTGGGATAATATAACTCAACATCTTGTGCTAAAAATCCAAAATGAGTTTTATTATCATTTATTAAATTATATTTTTTTGGGATAATACTCAATAAATCATCGGTTATTGTTAAATCCAAATTTTCTATATTTTGTTTTACTTTAATATCTGAAAAATTATTAATAGAACCTACAACTAATAAATCATTTTGGACATATAAATTTGAACTCTTATTTATTTGTGTTACATATGGAATGTTATCATAATTTACATTCGTCCATAAAAATCTTTTGTTTAAATTATTAATAATTGCTACTGGTGCCTGACTTTTTACATTTCCTGAATTTGAATGTCTCATAATATAATTATATAAGTTTTTAAATCTATATTATTAATTTTAAAATTATATATTTAATTTAATAATAATATAAATTTAAAAAATATTATAATTATATATGTTTAATCAAAAAATAAACCCAATTAATAGTAACATAAATGTTGAAAGTGAAAATCATCCAATTATTCGAAATGCGAATGAATATATGATAGTTAATCAAATTATAAGTATTCATTCAGAAGACCGTGATAAAATTAAGTATCCTAATTCAAACAGTTTTGAAATTACACTTCCAACTGATTATTGTAATGTAACTACAATAAAATTAGGTAGTTATGCTTTTCCATCGAATTATAATGTTTTCTCAATACAACAAAACAATGTATCAATGAGTTTTAAAATAGATAGACCTTATAATCCTGCAGACAATGGGTTCTATGACCCATTACTTAATATTATTTATCAAGCATTATATTCATATATAGATGATTATTATTACATATTTATTTCAGAAGGATTCTATACACCATTACAAATAACAACAGAATTAACAAATAGATTTAATGATGAAGTTACAAACAAGATATTAACTTTTATGAAAAATAATAATCCTGAATATGTTACAGAATTTATAAACAGTGGCGGATATAATCAATTTGTTATTGTTTACAATGAAGTCACACAATCAATCTGGTTTGGAAATAAGAGTTCAGGGTTTATTATTACAAATGATGATAACTATTACAATGTAAGTAATCAAATTGTAAATTCTGTTTTTTGTAATAATCCTACAAATTTGTTTAATAATTTAAGTATCAACGAATTTAGTAATTGGGGATTACCTTATTATTTGGGATTTAATAAATGTCCAGTAACTAGTATTTCAAACAATTCATTAGATAATTATAATCCAGGAACTTATCCGCGTTTTTATTATGGGGATGTAGTTAGTGGAGATAATGGATATTGGCTTATACCAGATACATCTTATAATACAAAAACTGTTTATTTTTTAGAGGCACCTGGTAAAATAAATTTATTAGGAGATGCTTATTTTTATATGGAATTGGCAGGCGTTAATTCTATTGATGAAACAACGCCATTTTCCTTGAATTCTGATAAATATGTTTCAATAACTAATTCAAATAGAGGAGTACATAATTCTTCTTTCGCAAAATTGGCAGTTGCTTCAGTGCCAATATCACAATTTTATGATATAAACAATGAAACAATTACTGTTTTTAATCCCCCAATAGAGAGAATGAATAAAATAAAGGTTAAATTTAGATATCACGATGGTCGTCCAGTAAATTTCGGAAACTTTAATTATTCATTTAATCTTATTTTTGAAATGTTAGTTCCACAAATACTTAGAAATTATACTACTTACAACCCTTCATCAAATTCCGTTTATGGTTCTTCAGCTTTATCATCAAAAAAATAAATAATATTTTAAGAATTTAATAAAACCCAATTCTTCACTATATTAACATCACACGTGATATAATCGTAATCGAAATTAGATAAATTAATGAATTTTGGTTTTTTCATTTTTAAACTCTTATAACATATATAATGACCGTACTTTCCATTTTTAATACAGATATTATCATCAATTACCCTAATAATATCTGTTTTTTCATTATCAATAACTTTCAAAACATCATCATAATCAATATTTTCAATTGGTCTATTTCCAAAACAAGATAACGATTTCTGATTGGTTCCCCAAACTACATATAACCCATATATTCCCTTTTTTAATATCAGGTCTTCTTCATTATATTTTCCCAATAATACTTCATTTTCTTTAAGTCGTTTTTTTAATTGTTTTGATTGAGTTTTTTGTTTTGGTTCTCTCACCAAATCATTCATTGCATCGCATAATTCTTTTATTTCTTTATAATATTTTCCACATAAGACATACCATAAATTATCCCCATTTGATATTTTATCTAATTCTAATTCTAGGTTCTTTGTATATTCATATTCAAACAATTCATTGAAATTATCTGTTAAAAACTTTATGACAGTCAACCCCAATTCTTGAATTACCATTTTGTTTTTTTCATTTCCAAATTCTCTCAATGTTACTATTTTATTTATTATATTGTCTTCTAAAGTATAATCTTCACATTCAATATTTATCCCTTTTATATCTTCTATTTTAACATATCCACGTTCTTTTATTTTTTCAATTAACATTGCATATGTCGATGGTCTACCTATATATTTATCTTCTAATATTTGGATTAAACTGGATTCTGTTAAATGACTTTTTGTATTTATCAATGATATTTTTGAAATTATTTTTTTCGGATTTAATATTGTTTTTTCTTTTATTGTTTGAAAATAATTATAATAGTTTTTTATATTTGATTTTAAACTTTTGTTTTTAATAATTTTCCATCCTAAAAAAGTATACATTTCTGTTTGGTGAGAGAAAAATAAATCTGTTGGTGCTGTAAATTTTGCAGTTATAGTAACTAACTCCGCATTTGCTATACAACTTTCTATTGAATTTTCCCATATCAAATTATAAACTTTTCTCTCTTTGGTTGAAAAAAGTGTTTCACATAAACTTCTGGTTTTAATATCAGTTGGTCTTATAGCTTCGTGTGCTTCACTTTTTTGTGGATTTTCTGGAGACACACAACTTAGGTTTATAACCAAAGACTCTATCTCTCTCTTTATAAATTCTTCATTATATTCTTTCCTTATAAATTGTTTTATTGAATCTATAAATTCCTTGCTATATTTCTTTGTTTCTGTCCTCATATATGTAATATAACCTTCCTCATATAATTTTTGACATATTTTCATAGTTTCTTTTGGAGACAACTTTAATTCTATATTACAAACTTGTAAAAGTCTTGATGTTATTAATGGTTCTGGAGAGAAAACAATTTTCTTTTTTGGTTCTGTGCAAGAATATGAATGATTATAATTTATACATTCTTTTAAAAAACAAACTAAATCTTCTTTAATTTCAAAGTTTTTATTTAATTCAAAAGGTATTATGTTACTTGTAAAATATCCTATAGTATTATATACTTGTTTATTGAGAGATAATGAATTATTAATATCAATATAGTTATCATAAATAATTTTCAAAGCAGGAGTTTGACAACGACCAGCAGATAATGTTTTATTCTTTTCATTATTATACTCGGGTAAATGTTTCCATAATATTGGAGTAATTGAATGTCCTAATAATAAATCTAATATTTGTCTTGATTGTTGAGAGAAAACTATATTCATATTTAAAGTTCGTGGATTTATTAAAGAACTCTTTATAGCATTTTCTGTTATTTCGTGAAATACTATTCGTTTTGTTGTTTCAATCGGTAATTTAAATAACATACATATATGCCACGCAATCGATTCACCTTCTCTATCATCATCTGTAGCCAAAATAACTTCATCTGCATTTTTAATTTCTTTTCTCAGATTTTCGTAATGTTTTGCCTTCTTTTTGTCTGAAATTAATGAATACTTTGGATTAAAATTATTTTCAATATCAATGTCCTTTATCGATATTAATTCTCTCACGTGACCTAACGAAGCAAACACACTATATGAATTACCTAAGTATGTTTCTATTTTTTTACATTTAGAATACGACTCAACAATTATAAGAGTTTTTGAAAGATTATATTTCATTGTTAATGTTTATATAAAAATTATTTTTATATAAAAATATAATATATATGGGTAAATCTAAATTACAGAAAAAACAATATGAAATTGTTATAGATTATAATGAATTTATAAGATTATGGGAACAAATACAAAACCAAAACCCAAACAAGCCATTTAATGAAATATTCAATAATTTTATTAAAGATGGAAAATATATAAATTTATTTATAGAAGAAATAAATAAAAAAACAAATGATAATTTTAAGAGGGGACCTAAAATAGCGGGTAATTTAAATATTGGGGATTTGATAAAATTTGTTAGTTCGACAGACGCCACCAAAATACCTGCTTATTCACTTCCACTTCCAACAAGTACTATTAGAAGAAGTGGTCGAGTATTTTTTGACGAATTTAATATTTGTGAATGGACTTATGATAAATTTATAGATAATATTAATAAATATAAAGATGAAGACAAAATATCAAATAACAATATTGATTATATTAATTCTAAACAAAATAAAATAATTCTGTACATTACTAAAAAAGAAGTAGTAACAACAAGCACCGTGTATATTGATAATGCGGCTTTACTAAATAATAATTTAAAATTATTTGACAAATTATCCAAAATAACAAATAAAGAAGCACCTGAATTAATTATTCCATTAAGAATAGATGTATATTATGTTTTTTTAATTAGTTTATTTATTTATGATCCATATCACGATTTTAGAAATGGTTTTCGTAATAAAACAACGTGCTTATCTGTTGATAAAAAAACTCAAAATACTTATAAAAAAGATTGCCAATCATACTTGCAAAGTAAATTAGATTTAATACTTAAAGAATGGACCGACCTAAATACAAGTCTTGGTCTTAATAATTCAGGTGTATCATATATAAAACCTGGTCAAATATTTGATTTATTAACATCCGCCGCATTTGAAACTAATATGATGAGTAAATTAAGGTCTTTATTAACTATAATCAAAACGAGTTCACCGAATTCTCGTGATAATAGCATAGAAATATATAATGATACACAAAAGAAATTAACTAGTAATTCTAAATTTGTATCTAATAATGCCTTAATGTTATTAAACGATGAAAGTATTTTCTTAGAAACCGAATATAATGTTGCACAATACCCATTATTATTTAATCTAAATTATAATATAACTAATTATTGTAAAACATTACCTGCCAGTTTGTATGATGGTGCAGGTGGAAAATGTGGCAGCATAAAAAGTTGTATTGAAAATAGTTCTGGTTATGAATTTTCTAATTATAATATCAAATTCGTAATTAAAGAAATGCAAAATAACAATAACTCACCATATTTAATATTAAAATCAATATATACTTCAGAAGATATACTTCCTGATATTAATGTAATAGAGAGAAACCAAATTTATCAAGAAATAAATATAGAGAGAAAAAATAATAAGGGACAATTATTTAATGTAAAATATAAATATGAAATTATTAATAATAAAAATACTATTAATAACGAGATTACTGTAGACACTGAATTACTTCCTTATTTTTTTACAAACGTTCCGTTATCATATAACAATAACAATAATATTGAAATAGATGAGGGTGATTTTGGAAAAATAATTAAAACACAGAATCCAAATTGTGATATTATATGTTTAGTTCGTAAAGGATTGTGTGATTTCGGACAATATTTTAATGGAATGTTGAAATATGGTGGTTATATTACGAATTCACAAGATTTTAATAAAATTAAAGATGAAACTGATGCAGATTATAGATTAGTATTAAATGATAATACAGTGGTTCCATATGAAGATTATCCGTTTATATCTTTACACGGAGACCAACCTGCTGCTGCTTTAAATTTATTTTTATTATATGGAATGGAAGATGAAAATGTAAATATTAATTCTCATACAGTTTACGCTGGAGGCAGAGTTAAATATATTGAAAATATGGAAACACAAGATATGAATGTTGTTGGATATAATCCGAGTTTTGCGTTTTGCAATAGAGATGGTGATATATTGACAGTGCCAAACCTTTCAACAGTTAAATTTACTGCAAAAACTACAAAACTTAAAGGTTATATTAATACAAAAAAACGTAAATTTCCCAACAGTCCTAACAATCTTTCTAATAAAAAAAGGATAAAAGGTGGTGGGAATTATGACATTGACATTGACATATACACGGTATTAAATGAGTTTTTTATACTTTCAACCATATTCAAAATGCCTTCTGAAAATTTCCAAAATTTTAATGATTTCTGCGATAAATATTATTTCGATGAAACATTCAATGTAGAAAGTTTAAATGATGAGAATGAATATTTAGATTTTGAAAATTCTTTATTAAAAATAAAATTAGATGTAGATGACGTGAAAGAAAAAAATCAATACTTAAGTTCTATAAGTAATTCAACAAACGCAACAAGTTCAACAAACACGCAATTCAGTGATTATGATTATAGAAGTGATATTACAAATAATAATCCTATACAGGTAGGAGTATATGGTGGCGAAAAAGTGTATGAATATAAAAGTAAAAGTAGAAAAAGAAAATATAATAAAACTATAAAGAAGAATAGAAATCAAAACAAAAATAAATTAGCAAAAACAATTAAAAGGAAGAAAACAAAAATCCCGAAAAAAACAATTAAAAGAAGAATAAATAAAAAAATATCAACAAGAAATACAAAAAAGAATAAAACATAAATATAATAAAATAAATATTTATATATGAATCAACCTATAATTTCAATTTCAATTTACGATATTTTTAGAAGAATTTATAATTTTTGTTCATATTGTGAAAGTATCATAAAACCACAACAGAAACCAAAACATTCAATAAATAATAAACCAAAATTAATTTTAGACGATGATGATGTTAAGATTTTAACAGTTGAAGTGGAAATTCAAGGAGATTATCACAAATTAATTGACCAGGAAGAAATAAAGAGAGAAAAAAAAGAATGGAGGGTTGTATAATTGTTAAAAATATATAATCAATATTTATGGAAGAAATAAGAATGGAAGAAGAATTCATTTTACCATTAAATGAAAATTATACAGTATATTCAAAAAGTGGTTGCAAATATTGTTTAGAAGTCAAACAATTATTAAAAAATGAAAAAAGAAATTTTATAATAATAAATTGTGATGTTTTTTTAATTGATAAGAGAGAGATATTCTTGGAAAAAATGGAAGAATTAACAAATAAGAAAATTAAAACATTTCCTATTGTTTTTCATAATGGTTTATTTATTGGCGGTTTTGAAAAAACGAGGGAATATTGTGATACCATACGAGCATTTGAGAATTACGACGATTAAATTAAATTAAACATTTATATTGCTTCCAATTAATATTTACTGGTTCAGATTTTGGTTTTTCAGGTTCATTATGTTCCTTGTCTAATTTTTCAGCCTTTCTTAAAGCACTATCTATATATATTTCTTTCAATAACTTACCAACTGTGAAAGAACCCTCGTGTTGGTCCAAATCACCATTTTCAATCTGTTTTAATACATCTAAAAACTTAAATAAAATTTCTAAATTTATTTCATCTTTTCTTATTTTATTGTAAATATCAGTATAATAAGTAAATAAAAAACTACAATCAATCATTGCTATGCTATGTAATAATTCAGGTGTATCATTATAAATATTTTTTAATCTAATAAGTAAATTAATATCCTTTGTTAGTATAACGCTATGTTTCAAACTCCGAATTAAATCCGTTTGGTCTTCCACATTATTCGCCTTAATCATTTTTTGTAGTTGTAATCTTGCGTTATCGTCCATATAAAGAAATATTTTATTTTGTATTTAAATTAAAATATCAAATAATTATATAAATGTCTTCAACACAAAATAATGGGACTTTACAACCATTAAGATTTGCTCCAGAAGGTGGAAATCCGCGTTTTGCCGCATATCAAAGTGGTCTTAACACCAGTAACAAATTAAATAATTTGAATAATTCTACTGGTGGTGGTAATATACAAGTTTCTACTATTAAACCAATTTATACAAGTACTTTTGCAGGTTCTCAAGATCCACAAAATCAACAAATAAATAATGCTGCTATATCTAATAAAGCATTCGTACAATCACAAGGGGATAATGTACCTTTAGTTACTGGTGGAAAAAAGAGAAAAACTGGTAGAAAACATAGTAAAAAACATAGTAAAAAACATAGTAGAAAACATAGTAGAAAATCAGGTAAAAACCACAGCAGAAACCTACGCAGAAAACCCAGCAGAAAAAATAAGAAAAAAAGCAAAAGAAATTAAATAAAATGTTGATAAGATTCAAGATTCAATAATTTCGTTTTATTTATTTAATAGTAAAATATAAGAATTATATACTAATAATATAGTTATGCCAAAAGCAGTTGATTGGATAAATTTTATTTATGTAAATTTAGGTTTTATCGCACAAATAGTTGCAATGTATTTTTATAGTTCTTTAAGTGATATAAAATCTAATTGGCCTAAATATAGATGTAACCCAATTTTTATGCCATTGTCAGATAATATTGAACAAGATTTTGTATATTGTGTTCAAAATATGCAAACTAATTTTATGGGTTACCTATTGGAACCACTTACTTATATTACTTCAAATTTAACATCATTGGGTTCCGGATTTACTGATTCGTTGAATTTTATAAGAGTTATGATTAGTAATATTAGAACATTTTTGTTAACAATTGCAGAAAGCATAATGAGTGTATTTTTAAATTTAATTATTGAATTTCAAAAAATAACAATAGGAATACGTGATTTAGTAAATAAATTAATTGGTGTAATGGTTGTTTTAATGTATGTTATGGATGGCAGTATTAAAACAATGCAGAGTGTTTGGAATGGACCTCCAGGGCAAATGGTGAAGTCATTAGCAGGGAACTGTTTTCATCCAAACACAATGGTAAAATTGAAAAATGGAAATTTAACAAAGATGAAAGATTTGAATTTAGGTGATTGTATAGAAAATGGAAGTATAGTGAATATAGTTATGAAAATACAAAAAACAAAAACCGATAAATTCTATAAATTTAATAATGGCGCAGATGGAAATGAAATACTCGTAACAGGCACTCATATGATTCAATATAAAAGTTGGTATATTACTGTTGAAGAACATCCTGAAGCAATGGAATGCCAAAATATCGACACAGATTATTTAAGTTGCATAATAACTAGTGACCATTTAATAAAACTAGGAGATTTTACATTTTACGATTGGGATGACGATGAAATTAGAGAGAATTATTATAAAAGAAAATTTTGCAATTATTAAAGATATTTTTAAATCATTATATAATAATAATAAAATGTATAATATTGAAAAAAGCACTAATAAAATAAATCAATTATATGATAAATTGAATTATTTTGATGTTTATTCTGGTTCTGTTATAATTTTTATTGTTTTGTGTATTATACTTTTTTTAGTAATATCTTATTTCTTTGTTATGAAAAATATTCAACCAATAAAGGATAATTGGAATGTTGAGAGATGTAAACCACAAATAATTCCGTTTGCCGGATTTATAAATAAACCGAATGATACAAATTTTATAGATTTTACACAAGAGAATTTTACTTATTGCACTCAAAACATATTAACCTCAATTACTGGAACCGCAGTTGAACCAATTACCTTTGCAACTTCAGCATTGACACAGTTATATAATGATATTGCTGATTCAGTTAATTCTATTAGAAATATGTTATCAAATGTAAGAACAAACGTAAATGATATTGGAAAAGAAATTTTGGGAAGAATAGCAAATATAATGATTCCATTACAGCAAATACTCATAACTTTTATTGACAGTATGGGAAAAATACAAGGTATTTTGACAACAGGACTTTATACAAGTTTAGGTACGTATTATGTTTTGAAATCATTAATGGGGGCTATAATACAGTTTATAATTACAATATTACTTGTTTTATCGGCATTAATATTAGTTATGTGGATAATTCCATTTACTTGGCCTACCGCATTGGCGGGAACAGCCATATTTATAGGTATAAGCATTCCTCTATTACTTATAATGACATTTATGAATAAAGTATTACACGTTGATATAAATTCACCTATACCAAGCGTACCATCAAGACCCAAAATTTGTTTTGATGGGTCTACTCAAATAGAAATGCTGAATGGATTATTAAAACCAATATATGATATAAATGTTGGAGATATATTGAGTGATAATGCAACTGTAACTGCTAAAATTACTTTAGATTCAACTGGTTCTGAAATGTTTGATTTAAATGGAATAATAGTTAGTGGAACACATAGAGTAAAGTATAATAATGAATGGATATATATTAGCAATCATCCTCACGTTAAACGTGTTTCAAATTATAAAGAAAAAAACATTTTTTGTTTAAATACTGATAATAAAGAAATAAATATAGGGCAATATATTTTTGCAGATTGGGATGAAGTTTTCGAAAAAGAAAATATAGAATTAAAAAATATTATAAAAACTGACATAAATGATAAAAAATATATACATCAGTATTTTGACGGCGGATTTATTGGAACTACAAACATTGAAGTTTATAATGGAAATAAAATAGAAATACAAAATATAAAACCAGGATGTCTTTTAAAGAATAGAGAGAAAGTTTATGGATTAGTTGAAATAAAGGGTAATGATATTTGTGAGAATAATTTAGCAAGTTTAAATTTAGGTTTAAATAGTAAATTTAAAGAAGATAAGTATTTTCATTTATTAACAAATACTAAAAAATTTTATATAGGAAACCAAATTTTTAATGATTATAATTATTGTATTGAAAAATATTTAAGTAATTAATTTTTGATATTTTTAATTATTATCTATTAATTATGTATATATGCAGATTACTTTAAGAGTTGAAATTCTTATATTGATTATAGTTTTTTCTATTATATTATTCTCTCATTTACTATGTTCGTGTACAACAATGAATATTACTGAAGCACTCACAACTATGTCTGATGTTGCCAAAAAAGGCACTAAAGTAGTTGTAAAAGAAGTTGCGGATAATACTAAAAAAACAGAAAAACTTAAAGAAAAAATGACTAATAAACATAAGGGCAAAAAAGAAGGGTTTACTGGTGCCAATATTAACAATGGGCAATCATCACCTTATATGTTGAATGATTATACTCCTGTTAATACTTCAAGTTGGTTCACACAGGATTTGTCTTATTCCAAAGATAGAAAACCAAAAGGAGTTCAAGATATATTAAATCGTCCACAACAACCTGTCCCTCTTCCCGAAGGGCAAATGTTGATGTTTGCCAACACTGACTTTAAACCTGAATGTTGTCCTAATACTTATTCTAATAGTATGGGTTGTGCCTGTATGACAGTTCCACAATATAATTATTTAATTGATAGAGGGGGAAATAATGTCCCATACAGTGAATATTAAAATGATGAACCACATTTGTCACAATAGGTTATCTTTTGTATTCTCTCAGTAAATCCATTATATGTTTCAATTTCATCTTCACAATAATTATGGACACATACACTTTTAATTTGTTTTTCTGTTTCAATCAATAAATTATTTAATAATTTTATTTCATCATTTATTAATTTTTTATCAAAACAATTCAAATATTTTTGAAAAAAAACTGGGATAAAACTACTGTCGATTTTATCATAATTTATATTTTCATTTTCAACAATGAAATTATAAACTCTTTCAATATAAGATAATTGGTCGTTTAATGAATTCTTAATATCTAATAATAGATTTAACTCATATTCATTACACTCATATTCATTGTTTTCCTCCTCTGTATATTCTTTTATTTCTTCCATATTAATATTTATAAATATTGATATGAATATGTTTTTATATGATATTTAATTAATATATTAAACATACATACTATAAAATGTCAGATTTTCATCTTTTTCCTTCTTTATTAACTTATCTATTATATCTTTTGTTACTTTAAAAGGAAATTCAACCTTTAAAGATAAATCTTCTTCAAATATATTTGTTCCAGGTTTCATTAAACGATACAAATTCAATTTTGTATATATTATTTCAATACAACGCTTCAAATTTCTTACACCGTGTTCTTTATTACAGAAATGCTCAATTATATAATGGACTGTTTCTTCTGGAATAATAATATCGGTTTCATTGAATTTCACTTGTTCTCTTATTTTAGGAAGTAAATAATTGTTTGTTATTATCGTTTTTTGTTTTCTATCATAACCCTTTGTTTGAATTTTATACATTCTATCTCTCAATATAGGATTTACTTTGTTTTCATCATTATAACTGAAAATAAATAGACATTTACTTAAATCGAAGTTTATATCCGAAAAATATTTATCGTGGAATTCACTATTTTGTGAGGTATCTGTTAAATGTGTTAATATTCCTGCAATTTCTTCACCCTTTGGGGTATCACTAATTTTATCTAACTCATCAAAATATATTACTGGATTCATACACTTACTATCAATTATAATTTGAACTATTTTTCCCCACATACTTCCTTCATATGTATACGAATGACCTTCTAAAAAACTACTATCTGTAGCTCCACCCAATGCAACAAAAGCAAATGGACGGTTCAGAATTTTACTTATTCCTTCTTTAACAAGTGTTGTTTTACCAGTACCCATAGGTCCATTAATCGCAATTGCTGAACCAATCGCTTGAGGATTTGTTATTAATTGACCTAATAACTGCATAATCTGCATTTTTGCATCGTTTAGACCAAACACTGCATCGTCTAATATTTTCTGGGATTTTTCCATAAATTCGTGACATTTATCTATTCCATCATCAATATTTATTGGAAGTGATTCGTATTTTCCAAAAGGAATACGCATAAATGTGTCAACCCAGTTTTTAATTTTATAAAACTCGCCACTACTTGGTTCCATATATCTTAATGAATTAATCCGCTTCATCGCACACGCCTTATATTCCTTCGGTATATTTGCTTCTAATAGAGAAAATCTATATGGTTTTTCTATCATTGTAATTTTGTTTATTTCACGGACTTCTTTTATTAATAACTTTTGTTTTTCTATATCCAAATTGTTGAAAAATTTTATATCGTTAATTAAATTTTTCTCTCTTATTACTTTTTTGAAAATACGTTCATTCTTTTGTTTAGATTTTTTAAAAATTTTATCTTGTTTTTTAGTATTTTTATCTATTTCATCCTTACATACTTTAATGCATTTATCTAATATTTTATTTCCTTTTGTTTTTTCGTTAATCGCCTTCAATTCTTCTAATAAATCTTCATCCTTTTTAATTGTATCCTTTATTTTTTCTTTATTACTTAATTTTTTATTATTATCATCTTTTATATTATTTTTATTTTCTATTTTTGTATTATACTCGTCTTCATTCTCACATACTTCATCTTCGTCTTCATCATCTTCATCATCGTCTTCGTCCTCATCTTCATCTTCATCTTCATCTTCATCCTCATCTTCATCCTCATCCTCATCTTCATCATAGTCTTCCCAATCACTTTCTTCATCATCGTCATAATCTTCTTCATTAGAACCAATAGTGAATATAATATTAAATTTTTTTGAAATTTTATCTTCATCATCATCATCATCATCATCTTCATCGCTTTCTTCTATTTGTTTCTTCTTTAATTTTGATTTTTCTTTTTTGGTTGGTTTTTCTGGTTTATTTATATTTTCTTTTTTATTCTGTTTTTCTCTTTTATTTATCACTCTTTTATTTGGTTTTTCTTGTTTATTTATCCTTTCTTTTTTATTTGGTTTTTCTGTTTTTTTGTTTCTAGTATTTTTTTCACATTCTTCTTCCTCATCTTCCTCCTCATCATCATCATCATCATTTTCCTCCTCACTTTCAGTCTCTTCATCACGCTGAGTTTCTTCATACTTTTTAGATACCCTTTTAAATTTTTCTTCAGATTTTACTTTTTTATTCATATACTTTGAAGGAAATAGTTTTGCTAATAATTTTTTATATTCTAAATTATCCAATTCTTCTTCACTTTCATCGCTTTCTCTATAAGAACAATCATCACTATCATCACTGTCATTATTTATCATTTCTTTTTTATTTTTATTCTTATTATCCTTCTTTTGAATTTTATGTTGATTTTCTTTAACCATTATTGTTCTTATTATCTATTATTAAAATTATAATTTTAAATTGATTTGTATATAATATATTGTATGTCTCTCATTAAAACAATATGATAATAAGAAAATAGAATGTTTTGAATTAAAAATACAGAGAGAGATTAAAACCGGAAAATATATATTATATTCAACATAAAGGAAAAATCATACAAATTGTATATTGATAAACATTTTAATAAATAAAAAAATTGATTTAAAATAATCTTAATATAATTATATTAATATAAATAAGAAATGTCAAAGAACTCCAATCTTAAAAACTCCAACAATATTTCTAAAATTATCGGAATTCAATTTAGTATTTTATCACCAGATGAAATACGAAATGGTTCTGTTGCTGAAATTACTACAAGGGATACTTATATTAATAATAAACCTCAAATTGGTGGATTGTTTGACCCTAGAATGGGTGTTTTAGAACCTGGATTGATATGTCCAACTGATGGTTTAGATTATATGGAAACCCCCGGTTATTTTGGACATATTGAACTAGCCCGACCTGTATTTTATATTCAATATTTAAGCACTACATTAAAAATATTACGATGTGTTTGTTTTAAATGTAGCAAATTATTAATTAGTAAAGAAAAATATAAACAAGCATTGAAAATGAGTGGTGACGCAAGATGGAAATATGTATTTTCATTAGCAAGTAAAATAAAACGTTGTGGTGAAGATACTGAAAATGGATGTGGTTGTTTACAACCAAATAAAATTCGTAAAGATGGTCTTGCTACAATATTTGCTGAATGGAAAAAAGAAGATGATGAAACAAAAGAAAAAGAAAATATTGTAATCAAATTAACTGCTGAAATGGTCCTGAAGATTTTCAAGAGAATATCAGATGAAGATGTTTCATTTATGGGGTTCAGTCCTATATGGTCTAGACCCGATTGGATGATTTGTCAGGTTATGGCTGTTCCTCCGCCAGCTGTGAGACCATCTGTAAAACACGATTCTCAACAAAGAAGTGAGGATGATTTAACTCATATTCTTGTTACTATTATTAAAACTAACAAAACATTACAAGAAAAAATACAAAATAATGCACCTACAAATGTTATTGATGATTGGACCACTGTATTACAATATTATGTTGCCACACAAGTAGATAATAAAATCCCTGGTGTTGCATCCGTTGCTCAACGTTCTGGAAGACCTTTGAAATCTATTAAAGATAGATTAAATGGTAAAGGTGGTCGTATGAGAGGGAATTTAATGGCAAAACGGGTTGACTTCAGTGCCCGGTCTGTTATTACTGCTGACCCTAATATTTCAATTCGTGAGCTCGGTGTTCCTATGAAAATTGCTAAAAATATCACCAAACCTGTATTGGTTAATGATATAAATCGTTCATTCTTAACTAAATTAGTTAGAAATGGACCTGACATATATCCCGGTGCTAAAATTTTAGAGAAAAAAAATGGGGATTCCATCACACTCAGATATGTAGATAGAAACTCTGTTTTATTAGAAGATGGTGACACTGTTCATCGTCATATGATGGACGGAGATGCTATTCTATTCAACCGACAACCTACTCTTCATAGAATGTCGATGATGTGTCATATTGCTAAGATTATGAAGCAAGGAGATACATTTAGAATGAATGTTGCCGATAAACTTGGTGTCGGTAAAAGGGGGTGTTAAAAGCATTTTACCCCCTAGTGAATAAATTAGTATATACTTGAGGTAAATATTGGAGTATCATAACAAAAACAAACTTGAATTGCCTCAAGTATTTATTAATTTATTTGCGAAACACCTTGTTGCTGGAAGTTCCTTAGAGCCTTTACTACCACTCACAATTGGAAACATTTGCGAGGAACTCGTTTAATTGACGAACCCAACGGTTATAATGTAAAGGATTGGATAATCAGCAGTGTTACTTCCTACGTCTGTTATGGTAAGGATATGGAAGGCACTCAGAGACTGAACGGGTGTTGGTGTGTAATGATAGACTAACCATCTTGAACATGCTTAAGATACAGTCCGGCCATTTGGGAAACCTTATGGAAAAGGCTAATTGACCAAGCCTTATAATGCGGATTTTGACGGAGATGAAATGAATTTACATATGCCACAAGATACAGAAGCAGAAGCAGAATTAATGAATTTAGCAGCAGTGCCATATCAAATAATTAGTCCAGCAAATAACTCATCAATTATAGGAATATATCA
>Ga0114963_10001388_pt1 | contig 16724 bp, 15 predicted proteins | sample C_131016_EF_Meta_FD_87019 | JGI IMG/M metagenome (GOLD analysis project Ga0114963, IMG submission 87019) | Freshwater microbial communities from Lake Croche, Canada to study carbon cycling - C_131016_EF_MetaG | ecosystem: Environmental > Aquatic > Freshwater > Lake | place: Lake Croche, Canada...
AAACCTATGAGATTTCAGACTCCTGCTAATGAGAATGTAAATTTGCCAACCGTTGCTTTTTGAAAAACCGCGTTTCGCGGCACCGGCCAATCTATAATCTCGAAATTTTCAAACCGCCCTAGTTATTTATTTGTTTTGTTCTACTTCGTGGTTGATGTTGCTAGTATTTTTCCGTCGTGAAAATATGGAACTCCATTGTAAGAGAAATCAACAACCAAACCATCCCCGTCATGAGAATAGTATTCTATAGAGTTATTTGTCACTTTGCGAACAGCTTTCCCCATTTCATTGTAGACATACGTCTCCGAATCTTTTCCCTGAGGGGAGCTGGTTTCAATTTTCCGTAGATGTCCAGCAAGAACACCTGACGTGAACCACGATCTACGAGTTGTAGTTCCGTTTGCCTTTTTAAATACTTCTTCAGATTTTGTCATATCAAGATACCACGATTCCTCTTGCCCTGTAGAATTTGTCCTGCTAATCGAGGAATTATCAAATTGGTCTGAACCAGATTTAATTTCATATTTCCACTCTCCATCGGACAGCACTTTTCCGGTGGCTGGATTCCAGGTCAACTTTTTGCTCCCCAGCGTAACTGTCGGATTTACGTTTTCGTCAACTCCAAAAGCAAATGTTTCTCTGGACTTGTCCGGTCTTGTAGCTTGACTTAGCGTCTTATCCATTCGCGACACTATATTTTTACCTGCAATATTCCCAATATTGGGAAGCATTTCGGTTTGTTGCAGCACAATCTGCTCTCGTGAGCTGGGGAGAGTTATTCCTGAAACGTCTCCCGCCGGACCATTAGTCTCTACTTTAAGGACAAACTGCCCATTCTGCTCAATTCCTTCAAGACGATTTCCTTTATAAGAATATGTGAACGGAGCCTTGCCGGCTATTTGCATAAAAACAATTTTCCCATTTTTAAAAATTATCTTGTCACCGCAATTAGTCCAAACTGTAATTAAGTTTTCACGGATAAGACCTTTGATATCGCCTGGCCCATTTAAAATCTCAGGAATTTTGGTTCTTTGCAGTATTAGTGGTCTTCCTGATGGAGATTTCATCAAAAATCGATTTTCATCCACTTGGCAGATTTTTGACTCCAGTAGTGGGATTTCAAATCCTGAACCAGCGTAGGGCGAAACGCTATAACTCGAGTTGAATATCAGGTAAATTGGCAAGTCCCCAACTTCACTTAGCTTGCAGACAATGTGAACATTCCCCTGACTATCCACATTTTCAAAAAATGATACAGGTTCGCTCCAATCCAATCCACAGGCCGTTACCTTGAGGGGTAAGAGCAAAAGAGCAATGGATTGAAAAAGTCGCATTTTATTATAGGGATGATAGGGTAAGTCGATCAACTGCCGCGCATGCGGTTAGTCGAATGACTATTGATAAAGTTCTCATAATGTCGGGAGCGAGCCAAGCAGCCACACAAAAGACTGTCAACAATATTTCATGCAACAATCCCGTAACATGTGTATCATGCTTTTTTCCAGTGGGTTGCTCTTCGATAAAGCCAGAATGAAATCGCGAAAATCAGGAACGCCCGACCAAAAGATACCCATGTTTTCAGAGCGGATGGAGTCCCAGAACCGAAGCAGCCACAATCTACCACAAGCCCACGCATGAGTGCCTGTCCCAGAGCAAGGCCAAAGACGATGGCAAGCCCGGCGAGCGCCAGAGAGGCCGCACGGGCTTTCCAAGCTGAAATGAGCATGAGCCCGAGGAGGATTTCAAAGGGAGGCAGCCCGAGGGCAACGATGTTGAGGAGTTGCGGCGGCAGCATTTTGAAGGCGGCAATGCTATCGGCGAATGCCTGTGGATTGGTGACCTTCGTTGTCCCTGCGTAAAGGAACACGCCTCCCAGAGCCAAGCGGAGAGCGAGGACGAACCAGCGGTTGTTGAAGAATTTCATAGCCACGAAAAGGCACAAGATGACACAAAAAAAGATGCGGAAGCCGAAAAGAGTTTTACTGCGGATGACGCGGATGGGGCGGAACTATTCAAGCCCAGAAAATCGGCTCTTCCTCCTGCTATTTGTTTCATGCGCATAATCAGCGGTTCCTCTCCTTCTTTGTGCATTGTTGTGCCTCTTTGTGGCTGAGCCTGTTTTCCCGTTGCGCGGTTTCCTTTCCTGGAACTGGGGTCATTTTTATTTAGAATCCACCTACAAATGAGGCGACGCCAACAGATAAAAAAATACTCGGAACCTGTAAATGAAAGGAAATGAACCTGACTCCGTCGGCTTCGCAGACGCCCGTTTATTCCATCAAACGCTTCTCGACCGACAGACTTTTCTTTATCCCAGAGTTTCCCCGAATAAGGCCTATCGAAAAGAGATCAGCTTCCAAAAACATTTTTGAGACATCCGCAATTTGCAAACCGTTGACAGCAACACCATTGATGGTGGAAATTATGTCTCCTTTCTTAAATCCAGCAACGAATGCAGGAGAATCTTTTGCCACACTTCGAACGACAATATCGCCGTCATCATTCACCGAAATAAACAAGCCAATTCCCTTCTTTCCACGTAGGGGCGAAGTCTCGATTTTCGCAACATCCATGCTATTTTCCGGTTCAGCGGCTTTAGGAAACTTGAACTGTTTAGGCATTGCCTCGTTAACTATTCTTCTTACAATAATACCAGATTCGCTAACAGCCCATTCTGCTATCCGACCATCCGCACCACGGGTCACGTCGATCTTCCATTTGCCGCGGTCGAAGGATATCTTCATATCGTTTGAAGCGGTGAGACGTGCAAGGTTTTTCTCGATTTCCACTACTCTGTTATCAATCGTGACATCCTTTGACGATGACTTTCGTTTTTCCTGAAGTTCATTTTCGAGTTTATCTACCTCATATCCCCAGTCAGTGCAGGAGTTTGTCGTAAAGTAGCCGAACGAATCGCATATGCTTTTTATCTCCGAACTGGCGTCCCGGTTGTCCTTAATCCACACTTGTTTTGAGGGTGAATATCTCAGAAACTCCTTATCAACGCAGGCAAAGCCACTGCGAAGTTCTTCTTGCGCGCTTGGCAGCTTACCTTTTTGAATCAAAGCGATATTTTCTATGTCGACAGTCCCTTGAGTTTGCATGAACGAACCATCATCACAGTCGACATAAAAAGAAAACACCCAAATCGTTGGGGCTTCTAGGTCCACTTCATACTGCTTTTGAACCCATTTCCCTACCAACGAATTATCTTTAAAAAACTGCGTCAAGTCACTCTGTGCGCTAAAACACATCAAACTACTCATCAAAATAAGAAGAACACATTTCGGGCCGGAACTGTGATTACTTAGAAATTGCCGTTTTCCGAAACGATTCGACGATTCAGAAGGGAGTCCACTATTCATGAGAATCATTGAGCTGAAAGACAGATTTGCTATTTGCTAGACCCAAGCTCCTGGGATGCAGTTCATTGTCATCCAGTAAGCTTGATCGTAACAGGTGCCCAGATATGTCCCCTCCGCGTCTTCGTTGCGCGTAACATATTGACTAATAGTGGTATCTGAGCAAGTCTCGCACGGCTTATCGGTATAGGTGCATCTATATACTTCATAAAGTTTTCCGTACTCCTTCAAATGACACTCAATCGCTTGTTTGTGACAAACCTCGCCGTTCAGCAAATAAATAGTCACAATGACTTCTTCACAGCCAGAGACTTCTTGTTTTTTTCTCGCGCATCGATTCGTTACAAAATGGCTAGAAGATGAATCACACCCTGGTCGTGACTCGCACCCGGATTTGTCTGCACCGGCAATTCCCGGGGGTGGGCACGGTGGGTCGGCAGGGGGCATCGGGCAAAAAGATCCAAGACCAAAAGTTGGTATTGCTAAAAAGGCAGCTAGAGATGCGGTTCTGATATTCATGTATTTGTTGTTTTGTTTGTTTTTCCAGAGGAAAGATTAATTTTCAATTTTTAGGATAATCGCACGTCTGAGAACCTTGCCGGGGGTTGCAACAGATAAGATGGCGACACCTATATTCGATTCGGAACTGATCGCCTTGGGAGTGAACTCGTAGACACGTTCTTCCGACCCCTTACTGATGTCCTCGCTAACGGTGAATCGTCGAGCGTTAGTCATTGAGAGCGTCGCATCCGGGTTCATTAGTCCCCTGATACGCAATTGCACCTTTTTAGAAGAACCTAAGTCCTCGCTATTCCAACTCAACGTGTTTGTAGATAGAATCATCTCATGAGCAGGCATTAAAACGCACTCAAATATATAGGAATGTTTATCGCCTTCTAATAGCACTGCGGCATAGATGGACTTAGTTTGGGGGCTGTTCTCAGGTTTCACTCGTAATGATACTTCTGACTTTCGTCCGGGCAGGACCGGTTCCTTTGACCATTTCGCAACACTACAGCCACAGCTGGTTTGGATAGAATCAATTTGAACCGTATGATTCGAGGAATTCATAACAGAAAAACCGACTTCAATATCTGATCCTGTGATTTGAAAGGTTTTTTCAATTTTGTTTGGTTGCAGCAAGACGCTTTCCGCTGAAGCCATAGCAAGTGGGGCGGCTGCAAGTAAACAAATCAAGATGCCCCTAAAATTCTTCACTAGACGTTGATTGAGTGTTTTGTTCTACCGTCAGTCTGCTAACACGCCCCTCGAACCCGAAGGCCTTCAAGTTGAGTTTCGGAGTTATCAAGTCTAAGACAACAGAGCCATCATTATTATATGTAAAATGTTTGTAGTAGCCAGGATAGACAATCTCGTGCAAAAGTCTACCCAGTGCATCGACGGTGCGCATCCAAACCGTGGAATCGTTTTTCGCAACTTTTCCCAGTTGTCCCTGTTGATCGTATGTTAAAACATAAACATCTCGATCCTCAATGTAATTGACAAGCCTCCCATTTTCATCATATGACGCTTTGAAGCTGTAAAGTTGTTGACCTGCTGCCGATGTTAGATTTAACGAACGCTCTTTGTTCAAAAGTTTTCCCGACGTGAACCATTTTCGGGTTGAATTTTGACCGTGACTGTCCACGATATTCTCTTTACCCTGGGTTACATCGTGGTGCCAGAACTCACTCTGGTTCCTGGCGTTTTCTCGTCCGATCGCAGCATTGTCAAAAGGGCCCGCTCCGGGCTTGATGTCGTAGGTCCATTCACCGTCCTTGGCGATCTTCTTGGTGGACGGGTTCCATGCAATCAGCTGGTCTCCAAGCTTGATCGTGGGGTTCAATTCGCCGTTGACAGTCTGCTCGAAGGTTACCTTGCCATCGCTGCCGCTGGCCGGTGTGACTTCGCCCAAGGTCTTCTCGACACGACTCACCACATTCTTACCTCCGATTGATTCAACGATCGGGCGCTCTGCGGTTGCAGCGAGGCCAATCGTTTCCCAGGTGCCTGGGAGGGCGAGCCCGGTTACCTCCCCGGTCATCGCGTCGCGCTTGATCTCAAGGACCAATCTCCCGTTCTTCTCGACACTGGCCACCCTTCCATTTCGGTAATTGTAGCTGTAGAGATCCTCTTTGATCTTCATCGAGGCGATCCGGCCCGTTTTGAAAATGATCTTGTCCCCGCACGGGGCCCATGCGGTAATCGTGTCGTCGTTGATCACACCCTTCCATCCCGCATTGCCTTCCAGAACCGTGGGGTCTTTTGTCCTTTGGAAGATCCACAACCACCCGGTGGGCATCTTTGCCTGAAAACGCCCCTCGTCCACCTGCCACATCCGCGCCTCAAGGAACGGGAGCTCGAACCCGGAGCCGACATAGGGGGAATTGCCAAAGGTGGAGTTGAAGATCAGATAAAGCGGGAGTTTTTCCACCTCGCCGATTTTGCGCACGATGTGGACATTGCCCTGATAGTCCACATTTTCTAAGTGGGAAACCGGGGGGCTCCAATCCAACCCGGAGGCCAGCGCCTTGAGGGGAAAGAGCAGAGCGAGGATGGGCTGGAAAATCTTCATGAGTGTGTGACTACTCGGGAGGTGGTGTCGGTGTTGTCGTAGGAGTGCAGCCAGCGGCATTGCGGGGCTGGGCATGGAGCCCCTTGCTTTGAGAGGCCGCATTTGCCGCCTGTGACGATGTTGAGGAAAGTAGGACGAGAAGGCCGACAGTGGCACATGCGACCAGAATGACCGTAGATGAGGTTCTCATAATGAGGGATGGAGGCAAGCAGGCGCATGAGAGAACGTCAAGCGCTATTTGTATGACATATTCGTAACAATTGGACTATGCCGTATCCTACTTCAAGCCGTTGGATGCGCTTCGGAAAACCCAGAGTGAACCGGCAAGAAGCAGGAACGCCCGCCCAAAAGATGCCCATGTTTTCAGGGTCGAAGGCTCCCCAGAACCGAAGCAGCCACAATCTACCACAAGCCCGCGCATGAGTGCCTGTCCCAGAGCAAGGCCAAAGACGATTGAAAGTCCGGCGAGCGCCAGAGAGGCCGCACGGGCCTTCCAACCTGAAATGAGCATGAGCCCGAGGAGGATTTCAAAGGGAGGCAGCCCGAGGGCAACGATGTTGAGGAGTTGCGGCGGCAGCATTTTGAAGGTGGCGATGCTGTCGGCGAATGCCTGTGGATTGGTGACCTTCGTTGCCCCTGCGTAAAGGAACACGCCTCCCAGAGCCAAGCGGAGGACGAGGAGGAACCAGCGGTTGCTGAAGAATTTTCTCACTGCGCCGTTTCCTCCGGTTTTTTGGCATTTGTCCAATCACTCCACCCGCCTTCATAAAGGGCAACATTGCTGAATCCCAGTGCGGAAAGAGATTTTTTCACCAATCCCGAATCCTCACAGGAGGCGCTGGAGCAGTAGATGACAATGGGCTGGGAACGGTCTGCCTCGAGTTTTCCCTTCAATGCCGCGTAGCCCGTTTCAAAGTCGTCTCGCGGCAGACTGATGGCACCGGGGACATGTCCCAGACGATGGAAGATTTCCGGACGGGCATCGAGGACCAAGCCACGCTTGCTCTCCACATAGGAGGAGAAATCTTCGAGGGAGAGTTTTTCGGGTAGCTGGACTATCGGCGCGGGAGCAGATGCCGATTCCTTTGACACGATCCGCTGAACGGAATCCTGCAATCGTTCGGCCTTATCTCTATAGACGAGGGGAAGCGGCGTGTCGCGAAATTGGTTGATGAGCAATCCCACGCACAGCGCGGTGGTTGCCACGAGCCAGATCAACATTACATCGGAGCGAAGAGTCTTCATGGTTGGTTGGTGAGCAGGGCGGTCGGCCAATTGGGAACAAAATCACTAATCCCAACCAGAGTCTCGATTTTGGCGATAGGAGCCCAATCGGAAACAGAGGCAAGTTGAGAGAACTCCCCGATGGAAACCCGCACATCAGCACCTTTCGGAATAGGTAATTCGGCTGGGAAGAAAGATGGATTGACGAGGTTCAGCGATTTCACGGATTTCAACTTTCTCTCGATCACATCAGACTTTGTTGGCTCCAGCTTGCCGGAAAAAATCAGAGCGGAGGCCGCATTGTCAGGAAGATCCTCAATGCTCTCGACAATCCCGCAAGAGAGTTGTGGGTTTTTCGCTAAGGCATCCCTGAGCGGCCGAGGGAACGATTTTCCCAAAACAACCCGGTCCGCGACAACCCAATTGCTGGGAGTTCGATTTCCTATGACGAGGGTATTGCCTCGTTTTGTGACCGGCGAGTGCGGGACAACGAGGGCCAGACCAAGCAGGCTGGCGGCGGCCAATGAAGGAGGCAGAAAAAGCAACTTGGTTTCCGGCCAAGCACGATTCGCGAGGCGCCACACGATCACCCACACCAAAGCGACAGCAGGCACGATCCACAGCCACACGGATTCTCCAACTGAACTGAACCACGCCCCTATGAAAAGCGAGATCCAGATACCCAACGGGACGGCGAGCCAGCGATTTCCCTGCGTTGGCAGGCAGAGCAGAAGAACCGCCAGCCAGCCGAAAATGTAGAGGAACCGCCCGAGCCAGCTGAATTCCACAAGCCAAGTCAGATGGCTGTTGACCAAGGTGCGGTAAGATTCGTTCCGATCGAGGGGTTGATACCAGTCCATGTAGGCTTTGCCAGACTGCCCGAATCCCCATCCGCCAGGGGCGTCAACCATCATCGTGGGAGCCGCCTTCCACAGGACGAAGCGATTTGAAATGGAACGATCCTCCTGAACGACACCTTGCCCGTAGCGTTCGTGGGCTTGGAGATAGATGGATGCGCCGATGATCAGCCAGAAAGCGGTAACAACCCCGACGATCCGCTTCATGGGCAGGGGACGCCGCAGGCAGACCAGCAGGGGCATCAGTCCGCAGAAAGCCGCCACCATGCCCCCACGGGAAAAGGTGTGCACCAAGCAGATCCCCAGAGCGGAAAACAGCACGAGGGAAACCCAGAAAAGCCAGTTGCGAAGGAAGCCCAGCGACCAGACGGCCACCATGAAGATAGCAATGAGAGCAGCCGTTTTGTTTGGGTTGCCCAGCCCCCAATCCATCCGCCAGAAGCCTTGAAAAAAATTTCGCTCATGGAAAAAGGACGAAAATATTCCACATGGAATCCTCAGAGAAACACGTTCCACCGGCACAGAATGGCACCGAAGCGCTCACGGGGATGCGTTATAGTGTGTTCTCCCACGCGGTGCAAGAAATTATGCGAGAGGATTCCATTTCATCCATTCCTTCAGCAAAAAAGCTCTTGCTGCTCCCAACCGGGAGCACCATGTCTCTGTAGGCGTGTTTTATTTGGTGGCTATGCCACCAAACGCACCCCGCAAAACCGATGATTTAACCAAGGTGAAAACCTGGTTGGAGAAGCCGGAGCAGGCCGAGATCCTCGGGTATCTCCGGGAGATGATCCGACCGACGCTGCGGCCTGAACGACATGAGGAATTCATCCTCAAGAAAGCCCAGCGATTCCTTCGCACTACAGGCTACCAAGTTCCTGGAGAACGATGAGCGAGGAGCACCATCTCGGGGAGGGTCGGAGAAGGCCCAAGAATATGAGCGAAGCGCTGCGGCTGCTAGGCTCGGTCATTCGTCCCAAGGGCGATCCTCCGGGGGCTCATCCCAAGTCGGAATTCATCAATACAAAGACAGCCGCCCAGTGGCTTGGCATCCCCGAGCGATCAATGCAGCAGTATGTCCAAATGGGACTCCTTCCGAGCTACAAGCTCGGCAAGCATCGGCTTTTCCGTAAGAACGAATTACTGGAGGCTCTGGGGGGGACTCGCAGGGCTACTAGGGCAGAGATTCTGAGGTGAGGAATGGCTGCTATCATTCACTTTCAGGCACCCTTCTAGTTGAGTGGAGGTAGGCTTTTATCACATCTTTGAGCATTGGAGTGAGCCAAGACCTTTCCAACCGAGGTGATAGAAAAGCTATTTGGGATGTTATCCCACCATTCTCTAAGAGTTTTGAGATTAGGCCGTTTATTCCATTCTCCCATAAATAAACCTACATTCTCATTTTTTATGTTTTCGTCTTTTAAGTATAGGTTGTATATAGAACGTAAGGCATCCTTCTGCTCATCGGTAAGTTTTACTGGAACATGAAGTTTCTTGCCTTCATTTATTACGGTATGAGTTACGAACAGTCCATCAATACTAGAAATATTTGGTATATTTAGTCTGATATATTTTTTATTAAGCGTGTGTTCACACAATATACTACTGGCAATATTGTTGTTGAGCAGAATTTCTATTGCTTTATCGTGACTTTCAGATTCTTTGGCCATTCCTATATCGACGTAACCACATAGGATTTCGGAGTAATACTGCTGAATCTTCTTTAATTGTCCAAATGAGTTCTGACGTATGGCGTTCAAGATATCTAAATGATCAAGCCAATCATGGCCAATAGGCAGTTCATTGTATAAAAGTTTCCCGAACAACTCATCAAGAACATCTAATCCTTGATAAATATCTCCAGTGACTGGAGTGAAAATAGAAATTGCATGCGATACAGTTAAAGCCAGCAGAGCGTCATCAGAAACTTTATCAATAATTTCTACTGCAAAGCTAATTCCTGCTCGTACGTTCCTATTTTGTCCATTCTGGAATCGGTGAACGAGTAGTTCCGATAGAAGATCATAATCTGCTGGGCGTTCAGTAGACGCCGCGGTCTTTTGAGCCTCAATCAAAAGTAGCTGAAAACCGGGATCAGCAAACGCTTCCAGGGCGCCTTCAACTTGAGCCATTTTTGGCATTAGGCGATTTTCAAACTCGGCTATTCTAGTATTAGCAGTAAACAAAGCATCTTCTGTATAATCTTTCCTAACCTGCAGGTTCATTTCATGATATATTTCTCTCGCACGCTTTTCATCAATGCCAACGTGCAACACCATTTGTTGGGTTTGTATGTTTGTGGAATTATTTCCACCCTTTTGATTTTCGGTTATTTTTAGATTTCCTCCAACTTGTATATTTCCTGAGTTTTTATCGCCCTTTTGAATCTGTTTATTTTTGCGCCCTGAAAAAAATATCCCCAATAATGCAAGAGGCACCGAAATTGCAATTCCACTAAAAAGCCATTCCTTATTTTTAATTAGCCATTCCATAGGTGTAATAAGTAATAATATTTATATGAAAGTCGAGAGGTGAAATCTGTGTTTAGTTCATTTTATATAACTTTGAATATAATCATTCCATCATCTTAGAGCCACCCTTACGGAGATTCTTAGGTGAACGAGAGGACGTGTTGGAGTACTTCCTGACAGTCTGCCCTACCCCCTTCTTGGAGCCTTTCCCCTTGGCGCCCTTCTTCTCAGGGAGAATCCCGAAAAATTCCTTTGCCGCCTTCTCGGTCACGAGCTCCCGATAATTCTCGAAGAGCATCTTGGGTGAGTTTCCTGCCTCCAAGGAAACCTGAGCTGCCGACTTGGTGACGGCCAGCCGGTAGGAGCAGAAGGAGTGACGGAGGCCATTGTGGACTAGCGTAACCAAAGGCTCGCCCTGGGTATCGACCAGCTTGGAGGTGGCATCTTTGAAGAGCTTGGTGAAGTGGAACTCGTCACGGATGCCGGGGAGGATGGGGCCGGTCTTGCCTCTAGGCTTCAGCCATGCCTCCAGAGCGGGGATGATGGGTGCGAGTCGCCGTGTGGCGGTCTTGGCCTTGTCCTTACCAACCTCAATGACCCCCTTATCGAACCAGACGTCCTTCCACTCCAGGCGGAGAATCTCAATGGTCCGCAGTCCGGCGAACCCTCCTAAAGCAATGAATGGCACGAAACGTTCCTCGATGTTCTCCAGCAGGGTGCGGAACTCTTCGGGGGTGTAGATTCCGATGTCGCCTCCCTTGTCATCGTAGCGGGTTGCGAATTCCGCCTCAGTCTTTTCTCCTCGGGGGAGGTGTTTCTTGTCCCTCGCGTAGGAGAAGAGGGTGAGCAGGGCCATCCGGTAGTTGTTCTTGGTGCGCCCAGAGGCCCTCTTCATGCCTGAAAGCCATTCGTCGATGTCATCAGCACGGATACCCCGGATTTGGCCCTTGAAGACCCCGGAGGCCTTCTTGAGCTTCGATTTTAGATCGAGGATGTAGCGGCGCGATTTGGTTCCCTTGATCGAGTCCAGGAACTTGGTCGTGAGTTCCGGGAATGTTATTGGGGTGAGGGCACTCCGGCGGTTTTCCTCTTCGAGGTGCTTGGCGTAGAACTGAGCGGCAGAAACGATGGAGCCACCCCGTAGTATTTTGTGGGCTTCGGCGAATTGCCTGACGGCGTTCGAGAGAGAGATTTCCAAAGGGGTGAGAATAGCCACCGCTTCGTTGATGGAGGCGGTTTCCTTGGGAGTGAAAGCGGCCACATGGGCCACCCCCGTTGTCAGGGTCTGGATGATCTCCTTGGCTCCTGCCTTGGCTGCCTCCAGGGACTTGTATTTGACCATCCTGCGCTTTCCCTCGGCATAGTATGCGGCAATGAATCGACCACCACCGGCATCGTAAATCGGAATGCTGCTGGTCTTCCCCTTGATGATCTCTACTGGCCCACGTTCCTTCGCCTTCGATGCATTGCGGGGTCTCTTCATAGCCCAACTGTTACCTTTTTGTTACCATGGGGTCAAATAGCAAGTTTCTATCTGTAAAACCTACGTATTCGAACCCTGTATCGCGCACCACCCATCTATGTCTTTTTTACACCTCAACCCTGAGCCGGAACTCCAAGCGGAGCCTGCTCTAGGTGCTTTTTCGGCTTCAGCGATTACGCGAGGTCGAAGCGGTCGAGGTTCATGACCTTGTTCCAGGCGGCAATGAAATCCTGGACGAACTTTTTCTCGGAATCGGCCGTTGCATAGACTTCGGCCACGGCGCGGAGTTGGGAGTTTGAGCCGAAGATGAGATCAACGCGTGTGCCATTCCACTTCAGGTCGCCGGTCTTGCGGTCGCGGCCCTCGAAGACATCGGAATCCTTCGAGACGGGTTTCCATTCGGTTGCCATGTCGAGGAGATTCAGGAAAAAGTCATTCGTGAGAGCTCCGGGGCGCTTCGTGAAGACGCCGAGGCGGGAATTTTCGAAGTTAGCGTTCAGGGCGCGCAGACCTCCGATAAGCACGGTCAACTCGGGCGCAGTGAGCTTGAGCAGTTGCGCTCTGTCGAGGAGAAGCTCCTCGCCTGTTACAGAGAATCTTTTCTTTTGGTAGTTGCGGAAGCCGTCAGCCACTGGCTCCAGGACAGCAAAAGACTCGACATCTGTCTGCTCCTGCGAGGCATCCATACGGCCGGGAGTGAATGGCACGGTCAGCGCGTGGCCGGCATTCTTGGCTCCTTGCTCAACGCCCGCGCAACCGGCGAGGACGATGAGGTCGGCGAGCGAGATTTTCTTGTCGCCGGACTGGACGGTGTTGAATTCAGCTTGGATGCTTTCGAGGGTTTTGAGGACCTTGGCGAGTTGCTCGGGTTGGTTGACTTCCCAATCTTTTTGGGGAGCCAAGCGGATGCGGCCGCCATTGGCTCCACCGCGCTTGTCAGAGCCGCGGAATGTGGAGGCAGATGCCCAAGCAGTGCTGACGAGTTCGGAAACCGTGAGGCCGGATGCGAGGATTTTGCCTTTGAGCGCGTCGATGTCCGTTGCGTCGACGAGCGGATGGTTCACTGCGGGAATCGGGTCCTGCCAGATGAGTTCCTCGGCGGGAACATCCGCTCCGAGGTAGCGCGAGCGTGGGCCCATATCGCGGTGCGTGAGCTTGAACCAAGCACGGGCGAAGGCGTCCGCAAACTGGTCGGGGTTTTCCAGAAAGCGGCGGGAAATTTTTTCGTAGGCCGGATCAAAACGCAGGGCGAGGTCAGTCGTGAGCATGGTCGGCACAAGGCGTTTCGACTTGTCGTAGGCATGCGGAATGGTTGCCTCGGCATCCTTGGCGATCCACTGGTTTGCGCCAGCTGGGCTCTTGGTGAGTTCCCACTCAAAGCCGAAGAGATTTTCAAAATAATAGTTACTCCACTGGGTCGGCGCTTGCGTCCAGGTCACTTCCAGGCCGCTGGTAATGGCGTCTTCACCTTTTCCTGATCGGAAGCTGCTCTTCCATCCGAAGCCTTGCTCCTCGATGGGTGCCGCTTCGGGCTCGGGGCCGACATGCTTGGCGTCGCCTGCGCCGTGTGTTTTGCCGAAGGTGTGTCCACCCGCGATGAGAGCGACTGTTTCTTCGTCATTCATCGCCATACGAGCGAATGTCTCGCGGATATCCCGCGCTGAGGCGATCGGGTCGGGGTTGCCATTCGGGCCTTCGGGATTCACATAAATGAGTCCCATCTGCACAGCGGCGAGAGGGTTTTCCAATTCGCGGTCGCCAGTGTAGCGCTTGTCCTCAAGCCATTTTCCCTCGGTGCCCCAGTAAATGTCCTCTTCGGGTTCCCATATGTCGGCGCGTCCGCCGGCAAAGCCGAAGGTTTTAAAACCCATCGAATCCAAGGCCACATTGCCAGTGAGGATCATCAAGTCGGCCCAAGAAATTTTGCGTCCGTATTTTTGTTTGATCGGCCAGAGCAGGCGGCGTGCTTTGTCGAGATTGCCATTGTCTGGCCAGCTGTTGAGAGGCGCGAAGCGTTGGCTGCCATTTCCGCCGCCTCCGCGTCCATCACCGGTGCGGTAGGTGCCAGCGCTATGCCAGGTCATGCGGATGAAAAACGGGCCGTAGTTTCCGAAATCCGCAGGCCACCAATCCTGCGAGTCGGTCATGAGATCGGTTAGGTCTTTCTTCAACGCGGCGAGGTCGAGGCTTTTGAATTCCTCAGCGTAATTGAAGTCTGCATCCATCGGATCGGATTTCGATGTGTGCTGGTGCAGGATGCGAACATTGAGTTGGTTCGGCCACCAGTCGCGGTTGGTCGTGCCGCCGCCGGCAGATTTCGCAAGGAGTTGACCATGGTTGAAAGGGCATTTGGATTCGGTGGACATAAATTGAGTAAAAGTTGGCTTTGTGGTTACGATGGGATAGGTGCTGGAGTTATAATATTTTTTGCGGGAAAGAAAAAATGGCAAAAGGCAGACTTCAAGAAATCTCTGCGTTTTTGACAATTCGGTAGCCGCGAATTCTGAGATATTCTGTGACTGTCTCCGACTGCATTTCCTCATCGGTGAGAGGTTGGATGACGAAATGCGAGGCCGATGTTGCGGTAAAGTCTTTCAGGGAAGTGGGAGCGTCATCCTTCGCATGGACAACGAGTGAGGTCCCCTCGGGGATTATCACATTTTTCAAGCGCACATCGCCTTCGAGGATGAGCGTGGCGTCGCCAGAGATGCGGCCACCTTGAATTTTTTCCCGCACATCTGCCAGCGTCAGGGCAAAGGAGGGCTTCAGGATAACGCGTGGGCCGGTGGTGAAGGGGACGCCTCGCAGCATCTGGCGGGGACTATCCTCGACGAGCATTCCTGCCGCCCGCAGCTTGACGCGCCCCGCCTCGTAGAAATCATTCTCCGCGCTGGATGCGCTCTCCGGCGGGCCGTTTTGAGCGACCTTTTGCGCCGCGTCCGACAGGTTGTTTTTGCACGCGCTGAAGCACCAGACGCGGTCGAATACCGTCACGCCCACTTTTTCGCCCGAGGTGAAGTTTTTCGGCAGGTCCTGCATGAGTGTTTCCAGGCGGGCTGGTTTTTTGAAACTGGTGCGGGTTCCATCGGAGAACTTGGGATTCACAAACTCCGCTACGACTCCGCCGGAGGACTCGAGGACTTTCAGGTAAGGAGCAAGCCGAACGATGAGAAGGTTGATATTCCCAGGAAACTTCGAAAAACCTTTTTCGTCCGGCACATCTCCTTCGGGGCTCACCGTGGCGCGGAGGAGGGGATCGAGGAGGTTGTATTCCACATTGATCGTCAGATCTGGCGCTCCGTTTTTCACGAGGCGGGCGATGCCGCCCACAGCCTCACCGGGAATTCGATTCACCGCGATGGAATTGAAGTCGTAGCCGCGTTGTTCGGAAACTCCGATCGCTGCGAGCGCGGCATTGAAGACCTGGCCATTTGTGTCCTGAATGAAAAGGAGGTAGCGCACCCCGGCGTCCGCTAGTTTTTTGGCTGTGCCGCTTGTGTGCAGGAGCGTGTGGATATCGCCATGGCCATGTGGCTTCAGAAGGAGTTCATATTTTTTCTCCAATGCCAGGCTGGCCTTCATGTCCGAGAGTGCGGGAACGAGTTCCTGACGAAGAATTGTGATCTGTCCTTCGGCCAGGCCGAAATTTTTATTCGCGGCGAGCGTGGCGCGCGTGCCCTCATCCGTATCGCGGCTTGTCATAATGATCAGCGGAATCGCGCGGCCCAAACGACTCGATGCTGCTTTGATCACTGAGGCGTAGTGGGCCAGGTAGCTCGTCGTCTCAGTGACCTCCACGGGGATATCGAGTTTGATGCCATGATAGCCCAAGCGCTCACCAAGACCCCCAGCGACCAGAATCACAGCCGACTCAGCGAAGCACTTCAGCCCCTCGGCTTCGGCCGCGTCGTAGTCCGGCCCGAATGAGGAAAGGTCAACCAAGTCGGGTTGCGCCGGCATGCAGCCATCAAAGGGATTCGCGCCTGAGGCGGCTTCTGCAAGCAGTAGGCGCGCATTCCGAGTGTAGGCCGTCAATCCGCCAGGGTAGGCGCTGTGTGCATTGAGCAAGGCCGCCATGAATTGCCGCTTCTCGTGATCGCTGACGCCCGGTTCATCCCAATCGGAAAAAAGATGCGACTGGCCATCGGCGATCAATTCCCTCGCAAGCTGAATTTCCGCATCGGAGAACAACCCCGCAGCAGCATTGTTTGAAAAGGCCGTTGGTTCCTGCGCGTGTCGATTTTGCATACACTTAGAACCTCACCCGAAATCCCTGCTTCTTGCAATTTCACAATCCAATCCGCGAGTTGAAAACCAACACTGATTAAAAGAATCAGTTGTCACCCCGCCTCTCAGGTTGTATGTAAAAACAGTCTGCTGCGGCGGGGTAGCCAAGTGGTAAGGCACGGCTCTGCAAAAGCTGTATTCGTCGGTTCAATTCCGACCCTCGCCTCCCCTCTAAATCAACGATTTACGGGGGGATGGGGACAAGAAGGGGACAAGCCGCGTCAAGGAGTGCGATTGCGGGACTATCAGTGGCCTGCTGTTCAGTTGCTCGTTTCTTGCATTCGGGGCATCGTAAAAGCTCCGGCGGGATCAGGAAAAACGATTATCGGCGCGGCGGCGATTGATGCCTGGTTAAAGTCGCAGTCGGGCAGAAAGAACATTGCTTGGATTGCCAATACCATTGACCAAACTTTCCAAGCGCGGAAAGCGGTTGAAAACTTTCCCGAAATTTCAGAGCGGGCTGTT
>Ga0114963_10001391_pt1 | contig 16704 bp, 19 predicted proteins | sample C_131016_EF_Meta_FD_87019 | JGI IMG/M metagenome (GOLD analysis project Ga0114963, IMG submission 87019) | Freshwater microbial communities from Lake Croche, Canada to study carbon cycling - C_131016_EF_MetaG | ecosystem: Environmental > Aquatic > Freshwater > Lake | place: Lake Croche, Canada...
AAGATATTGTTGCATCAATATCTATAACTTCCAAGCATCTCAATAGTTCTGCAACAAAAACAGTATCATTGAAAACATTGACGTGGGATACTCAAACTCCGATGGATTCGATATCGGTAGATATTTCAACTGATCAAATATTTTTAAAGCAATTTGAATTTGAAATAGCTGTAAAATCAAACAAGAGCACACCCGTACTATTTTTTCATCCCGTCTTGCTCAATAATACATACAAGTTTGATCTACGTCCGATGTCTCAAAAAATTATCAATGCCGAATTTGATACCAATCACATGTGGTACAATTTGCCATTAAAACACAGTGAACGTGCTGTATGTATTTTAAGGTTAAGAAAACTGGCCGACACAGTGGACGATATTGCAGATTTTTTAAAGGATAAAATTGAATACAAAGACACGTTGACCTACAACATAAGAGAAGCAACAAAACCCACACTATCAGCTGATGAAAATATTGAATATTATTTAGGTAAAGATAGATATAAAAATTTATTCTTTTCTCCCAGCTTGCCTGCTGCTAATGATATTTCACCCAGGGCACTGTCTTCTGATTTGGTCAACATGTCACAGTACGATACCGATAAAAAAATTGAATACAAATTTAACAATTTGGGCTATCGATCAAATTTTGATTATGTGTTGGAAGATCTCAAAAAACAAAAAATCATCTTGTGTCTGGGAGACAGTGATGTGTTTGGGGCATTTAATCCATTGGATGTCATTTGGCCTAGTCAACTGCAAAACAAATTAGAAGCACAAGTTTTAAATTTTGGAATTCGTGGAATCAGTAGTGATGGCATGACTCGGGTCGGCGTCAGGGCAATCGAAGCATTACAGTCTAGTATAGTTGCAGTATGTGTACATTGGCCGCCACCTGCTCTCAGAGAGTTTGTGAGTAAAAAATTCAAATGTGGAGTTCATACACACAGGAATTATCATTTGCCATATGATGATTGGTGGAAACACATTGACTGGCAAAGTAACAATTACAATTATTATAAAAATCAAATACTATTATCTAGCGTGTGTAGCAAGTACGGTATTGCCTATTTTGATTTAATATGCAACAAAGATGATCCCACTGTGCCATATGATGCAACACAATACGGAGTATATGAATCGTTTGGTCCTGCAACACATACTGCTATGGCCAACTATTTTTACAAGAAAATAACTGGTCAACCCAGTTTATTTCAAAGCCTGCAGTCGTAGTTTAACCGGGTAAAACACAGCACCCCCGCTGAGAAGAAGGTTCGAAGCCTGCCCGACTGCTCCAAACGCATAAATAACTGTATGAAAATAAAAGATATCATCAGTGAAGATCGCAAGGGAGATTTGCCAGACGGTGCAGCAGCAAACAGCACTGGTATCGTAAGATTCCGTGACAAAGGCGGATACGATCGTACCAATCACTTGAATCGCGTGTGGATGGCCACTGCATGTCATGATGGTAAAACAGACCAAGCATTGTCCAAAGAAGTAATGGATCCAGCCAGTTGGGTTGAAAAATACAATACAGCCCATCCTTATACCAGGGAAGAACACAATATGATACAGGGTGCATTGAAAACAATCGGTGCAGAATCAGATCAATTGGTACCACACGGTAAAAGCGAAGAACATCATGAGACACACAAACACAGTCCACATCGCAATCCTGGCCCCATTGTGTTGAAACGCAAAGGTGTTGAGATTGCCTCAAAGAAAAAATGAAACAGTATAAAATTACTGCGGCAAACTTTGCTCAGCAGAGCGAACCTGATGCAGTGATGGATGCTGCAGATCTAAATCAATTACGCAAATTGGCAGGACTCACTGAAACCAGCCCCGTGCCTGGCGGTGCAATGACAGTGGGCGGCAATTTGTCTGGTGCACCACAGGCCACAGAAACAGGCATCGAAAGTCCACTTGGTAGCAACATCAGCTACACTGCCAAAGAGCGTAGAGATCTGGAACGTGAGTATCACGCTCAACCTGGAACTGATCTTTGGTTCCTTATCAATTTTACCAAACCCTACTTAAACGGCAGTCTCAAAGATCAAATCGAAAAGTACCTAAGTAAGAACCCTCAGTATCGCCAACGCCCGAATCCGGGGGAGTGATACCCAAATATTTGTACCAAGATTCGTGCGGTACATGAATTTTCCTATTACGCCATTTGTTAACTAGACTATAATAGTCTGGCTTGTAGGGCATACGTATGGGCTTTCTCAACTTGCTGCCTTTACGATGATTGCAGGGTTTGCAACTGGTTGTGCAGTTTTCAAAGTTGGTCATGCCACCAGCCATCCTGGGCACAACATGGTCAATGGTCAATTCCTTGCTGGGAAATGTTTCATCACAGTATTGGCAAGTGTACAAGTCACGTAGATACATGTTGGCTCTACTAAACTTTACTGCCTTTTTATAATTAAAATATTCTTTGGTGACACATACACTGGGAACACTAATACTCAAATGTTCACTGTGTATGACCCAATTGTCGTAGGATTCTAAAATAGTGACCCTATCCAAGAAATATAATTTTATAGAATGTTGCCAATTGATAACACTAAGTGGCAAAACAGAAATTGGTTCGTAATTGGAATTTAACAATAAGGTGTTTGACATTTTCGAATACTTTTAAAATAAGTGTTAAATATACTTATATTATATGATGAATAGCAATGAGTAAAGAACTAGAAACAGCCATTATAAAAACGCCGTATCAACGTGCAACTTATACAGAGCAGCAGATTCTAGAGATTGCACGATGTGCTGACCCAACAACTGGGCCAGAATACTTTATGGACAATTATTTTTATATTCAGCACCCAACAAAAGGTGCCATACAATATCATCCTTTTGAATATCAAAAAAGACTAATTGAAACTTATCATAGCAATAGATATGCCATAGCTATGATGCCAAGGCAAACTGGCAAGTCAACAAGTGCCGCAGGATATTTGTTGTGGTATGCCATGTTTGTTCCTGACAGCACAATTCTTGTGGCAGCTCACAAGTATCTGGGGGCTCAAGAGATCATGCAACGCATTCGATATGCCTACGAGAACTGTCCAAATTTTGTACGTGCAGGTGTCACAAGTTACAACAAAGGCAGTTTGGATTTTGAAAATGGAAGTCGCATAGTAAGTCAGACAACAACAGAAAATACAGGTCGTGGTATGTCAATATCATTATTGTATTGTGATGAGTTTGCTTTTGTTCGACCCACTATTGCGTCAGAGTTTTGGACATCCATTACACCTACACTGGCAACTGGTGGTAAATGTATTATCACAAGTACACCCAACAGCGACGAAGATCAATTTGCACAGATTTGGAAAAGTGCCACCAACTGTTTTGATGAAAATGGCAATGAAACTGTTCTGGGCAAAAATGGATTTAGAGCATTCCGTAGTGCATGGCAGGAACATCCTGATAGAGATCAGGCATGGGCAGATCAAATGTTATCACAACTGGGCGAAGAACGTTTTAGACGCGAAATGGAATGTGAATTCATTATATTTGATGAAACACTGATCAATCCCTTGCATTTGGTTGAAATGGCAGGCCTTGATCCAATTGAACGTCAAGGTCAAATACGTTGGTATAAGAAGCCACAGAAGGATTGCACCTATGTGGTTGCCCTTGACCCCAGTCTGGGCACGGGCAGTGATCCTGCAGCCATACAAGTACTTGAATTGCCGGGACTGAAACAAGTGGCAGAATGGTGTGATAACAAAACCATTGTGCAACGACAAGTCATCATCATGAAGGAAATATGTCAATATTTGTCTGACACAGTGGGCATCAACAGCGTGTACTACAGTGTTGAAAACAACACACTGGGTGAAGCAGCACTGGTTGCGATATCCGAGATTGGTGAAGAAAATATACCTGGAATATTTTTAAGTGACCCTAAAAAAGGAGCAGCGGGCACTAGATACCGCAAAGGCTTTACAACTGGTCACAAAAATAAATTGTCAGCATGTTCAAAATTAAAAAGTCTAGTTGAAACAAAACGCATAGCCATTGCCAGTAAACCATTGATCAGTGAGCTCAAGTCCTTTGTGGCCAGAGGATCAAGTTATTCTGCAAAAATAGGAGAGCATGATGATTTGGTCATGGCCATGATATTGGCCATTAGAATGATACAGTTATTGCAAAACTTTGATGCAAGCATGGATGCAGAACTACGTGACAGCATCGATAACTTCATTGAACCTATGCCCTTTATACTGATATAACACATAAATATTACTATGTCTAAAGAAATTGAATCCATATCCGCTGCATTATTTGATAAAATCCGTTCACGATTTGCTCCTGTGACCCTGGGCGACGAAAAAGCCAAAGCCACAGATAATCCTGAAACAGCACGATTTTTTAACTTTACCTACTCCAGCAATGCAGTGGCCAATGATGCAGATTCTGACGTAGCTGATCCAATTCCTTTTGGTAAAATCACAGTTAGCTTGATTGATGAAGAAAGTTTGAAAATTTACTTTAGTCAAAACATCACTAGAAACATGGATGAAAGCCAGCGTAAAGAATGGTATCAGTTTTTACGGAACCTACGCCAATTTGCACGTAGAAATTTGTTAAAGTTTGACACCAGAGATATTACCAAGAGCAATCTTGATGTCAGAGATATCAAACAGCAAGCCCGCACAGATGATGTATACAATGTTGACGAGATTAAAATCACTGAAAGCAGATTGTACGGTACACCAGGTCGTCCCTACAACAGTGTGGCCGAAGCAGGCAAAACCCGAATACTGGTACGCCACAGAGACCGAATCAATGATGAGGTGCGTGGAGCACGTACTAGAAAGATTGAAGAAATCTTCTTGGAAACAGATCGTGGTGAGCGTTTCTTGTTGAGCCACACTAATCTACACGCGGCATATGCCATGGCTGAACACTTGAACCAAGGTGGCACAGTGTACGATGGCATTGCAGAAGCAATTGATGACATGGTCACAGAAATGAATGCCATGAAACATTTTGTTCGTGGTACCCGACTACGCGAGTTTGAAGATCAAGAAACAGCAGAGATGACTCAGGCCGCAGTCAAACACTATGAGCGTTTAAAAAACACACTGAAGAGATTACGTAGTCCAAAACAATATAATGAGTTTGCGTGTAACTATACACCGCCTACTCCTGTTGAAGAAGAAATTGACGTGGCAGCATTGCGTGAGAGATTTGTTAAAAAGGTCTATGATGACCGATTTGAAGATGCATTGCCCATTGTGTTCAGAGAATACCAACGTCAGAAGATGGAAGCGGCCGGACAAGTTGTCATGGAACTAGATGAGTGGGCCAACTATGTGATGGAAGAGGAGTTGCCTAGCGATGATAAGATTCAAGCACTGAACAAGTTGTTGCGGGCACCGGTTCGAGCAGGCATCAATGGTATTGACGCCATATCACAACTAAAAAGATTATTGCCCACATATCACATAGATGAATTAACAGATACCATAGCGGACTATGCAGGTGTTGGTGGACAAGGTCCAGATGCTGATGTACGAGCAATCATCAAAGTTTGGTTGAATACGCACATGCCCGAAGTGCTAGATGATGTGGAATTTGGCAAAGACGATCAAGATGATGCACAAACCAATTATGCAACACCAGTGAGCCCACAACAAGCCAACCCAACTGATCAGTATGGTGCAACTGGCATGGATGAACCCAATGTAAACGAGTCTGATGACATGGGTTTCTTACGCAGGCTGGCTGGGTTGAAACGTTAATATACCATAAACAATCAATTTACTCAAAGGCACATAATTTTGTGCCTTTTTCTTTGACAAGCATAAATAATAGTGTATACTGCGGGAGTGCTGTATACATTTAGGCACATTTTAAAGACCATCTTAATTTATAAAGGAAATACATCATGGCAATGACATTAGCAGAAATTAGAGCAAAGCTTCAAGCAAACGAAAACCGCGGCCAAAGCGGTGGTAAATCTCAAGGCGACAACGCCATTTACGCACACTGGAACATTCCAGAAAATACAACAGCTCGCGTAAGATTCCTTCCCGACGCAGACACTAAGAACTCATTCTTTTGGGTTGAACGTGCAATGATTAAACTTCCATTTGCTGGCGTCAAAGGCCAAGCAGACAGTAAGCCTGTTGTTGTGCAAGTACCTTGCGTTGAAATGTGGGGTGAGGCATGTCCAATTCTTGCAGAAGTTCGCCCTTGGTTCAAAGACCCCAACTTAGAAGAAATGGGTCGCAAGTACTGGAAAAAACGCAGTTACTTGTTCCAAGGTTTTGTTCGTGATAATCCATCGGGTGACGACAAAACACCAGAGAACCCAATTCGTAGATTTATTATTAGCCCACAGATCTTTAACTTGATCAAGAATGCATTGATGGATCCAGACATGGAAAACTTGCCAACTGACTATGCAGGTGGACTTGATTTCAACATCAAAAAGACCAGCAAAGGCGGATATGCAGACTACAATACATCAACATGGGCACGTAAAGAAACTGCACTGACTGCCGAAGAAGCAGAAGCTGTTGAAAAATTTGGTTTGTATAACTTGCAAGACTTTTTGCCCAAGCGTCCGGGCGAAGTCGAACTCAAAGTTCTTAAAGAAATGTTTGAGGCCAGCGTAGATGGACAACCATACGATCCAGATCGTTGGAGCAACTACTACAAGCCAAGTGGCTTCCAAGGTGGAGCAGGTGTTGATGCAGATGCATTGCCAGCAGCAACCCCAGTTGCACAGGCCAAGCCAGCACTCAGCGTTGTTAACAAAGCAACAGTCGATGAAGAACCCCCATTTGATGTAGATGAAACTCCTACCCCAACTGCACCGGTTGTAGCAGAAGCTAAACCCAGCAGCCAACGTGCCGAAGACATTTTGGCAATGATTAGAAACCGTAAAACTACTTAAACAGTAGATGCTTGTGTCGGCAGGGGTTACGGTCCCCTGCCTCCTTGATTATGTTTTCATATATTGATCCCATCCTGTTTCCAGACCAGCTGAAGGTATATGAACTTACCGAAAATCAATACGTCTATCCCATATACAAAAATGCCAGCAGTACCATTGGCAAGATTGCTATAAGAGAATTAAACTATTTTGAAATAAAAAAATTAGACAAAATTGACATCTATCTTCGTGATCCATTTGAGCGTTATGTCAGTGGAGTTCAAACATATCTAAGATACCATCCTGACCTAGATAGAGAAACCGCATTAAAATTTATTAGTGAATTTTTATTTTTAAATAGTCATTTTAATCTACAATTTCACTGGGTTGTAAACTTGTCTAGAATGACAGATGCCCACGTAAACTTCAGGCATATAAATGAATTATCCAGTGTGACACACGAAGTTTGGAATGCATTGACTCGTGATCAAATGCTAATAGATCGTTTCAGTCAAAATAGTAAATTGTCTTACTATCTACAACTGGATAAAATTCTTTATGAAGAACTTATGGGACAGACTTTGGCATTTAGAGCTATTGGAAGATATATTAAAACAAAACATCAATACTTGTACGAAGAAATTATTCAACGCAGTAGAGAAATATGCACTGCCCTAGACTAGACCATTTTGTTCGCTTTAATCCTACTGGCACTGTAAGTAGATGTGGGCATATGATTGCGGCCCCTGAGTTCAACTCCCTTGATGAATTGGAGTCAAGTCTTTGGCTTCGCAATGTCAAGTTATATATGCACAAGGGCATATGGCCCAAAGAATGTCAGCGTTGCAAACAAACTGAAAGCATCAACGGAACCAGTATACGAACACACAGTATTAAATTCGACGCAGAACAAACACAACAGGATTATTTGATAGTAGGTGGTGTGCTGGACAATGTATGCAACAGTGCCTGCATGACTTGCAATGAGAATCTAAGCACCAAGATTGGTAGCCTACGATCTCGACAATTTCCCATAGTGGATAACAGTGATCGCTTTTGGCAGTTGCCATTGGATCGTGTGGTGCACTTGGATATAAATGGCGGGGAACCCAGTTACAGTAAAAAATATCGACACATATTGGCAAACTTGCCCGCCAGTATTCAAAGTGTCAGACTCAATACCAACTGTAGTACTGTGTTAACTGAATTGTTACCACTAGCGGAACGTGGAATAGATGTCACAGTCACAGTCAGTTTTGATGGTATAGGCGAAGTGCATGACTTTGTGCGTTGGCCTATCAAATGGGATGAGTTTTATAAAAACTTAATGATATACCGTACCATGCCCGTACGATTAAATTTGTGGACCACAGTCAGTGTGTTAAATCAACATCAGTTATCTGAAATAATAGCATTTGCCAAACAACACGAAATTGATCATGAGTATGCGTATTTGAAAACTCCCACAGTACTAGCAGTAGAGAACAAAGACCAAGACTCAATTAATAGATATATACAAGAACAAAAACAATTGAGAGGGTTGCTATGAATCAATACTATCTTGTGCCGGATTGTCCCAACTACCAAGAAATCAATCAAGATCTCAAAGATTATGTAACGTCATATACCACACTGTTGACCAAGTCTGAAGAATATCAATATGCCAATTTTCCCGACCGCTTTGGCAAGGATATGAAACACTTTGTTAGTAAAAATCTCAAGTTGCTGGATTGGTTACGACTACAAGGACTGGTACTACGTGACGCATACTTTACTTTAGCATGGACCATATCCATTCCTGACTATCCTGAGTCCAGCTGTCCCATACATTTAGACAAGCCGCCTGTATATTGGAAACTGAATTGGCCCATAATGAATATGGACAGAACATCAGTTAGATTCTATGAACCTAAAGATCCCACAGTTGACGTGAGCACACTGGTGACACGCAAAGGTGACGCTAACAGCAAGGATCGAGATGTTTATCAACTTGAATACAGAGACTTCAACGAGGTGTGTAGACACGACTTCGCAAAAAATCAACCCATATTTATGAATGGGCAAGTGGCTCATGACATTGGATTTTACCAAGACCCTGTGTTTCCTAGAATCGGATTACAAGGTATGTTTTTCAAAGAGCCCACGCACCTATTATGAAAATAGCAATCACAGGTGGTACTGCCGGAATAGGACAGGCATTGGGCAACGAATATGAAAGTCGAGGGCATGAAGTTTTGCGACTTAGTCGTCGCAAAGGGCACAATATAAGAGTAATCCCAAAAATTGCAGAGTTAATTGAGCCATGCGATGTTTTTGTTAACAATGCTCAAATAGGATATGCTCAAACGGAATTGTTATTTGAAATGGCTCGACGTTGGGAAAATACCGGTAAGCACATCATAGTCATAAGCACAATAATGACGCAAAGTCCAGTGAGCACATTGCCCGGGCTTGATATGGATGCGTATCGTGTACAAAAAATTGCACTAGAGGAAGCGGTAAAGCAATTACGCTATCGCCGAATGGGAATCAACTTGACTCTGGTTCGACCTGGTAATATAGCCACAAGTCCTGATAAAACAGTGCCACCTGCAGCTGATGTCAATGTCTGGGCCAGCATATTGGTGCATATGTTGGACATGGCTCGATCAAACAATTTAACTATTCCGGACATCAGCTTGGGGCCAGCAAATCAATGACACCCAAGGACATGCTGACCAATCCATATTTTTGTCCAATGCCCTGGACCGGATTAATGTATAACCTTGACGGTGTTGTTAAAAACTGTATACGCAGTGCCGATAAACTGGGCAACATCAAAGACAACTCAATTGAATCAATATTGATTGACAACAATGGTATTAGACAACAGAATATTGTAAATCATAAACCTGTACCAACTTGTCATACCTGTTATGATATAGAACAGGGCAAAAAGGGATTTGATCACATCAGTGATAGAGTTTTTTACATACGTGAATTAAAAACAGTGCCAACTGACACGTATCAAGTTGGCAACTTTGATTTGCAGACTGTTGATGTTCGTTGGTCCAATTTATGCAATCAAGCCTGTGTCTACTGTAGACCAGAGTTTAGCAGCAAGTGGGCCAGTGAGTTAAAAGTAAAACTGGATGTGCCAACACAAAAACAGTCAACAGATTTTAAAGAATACATATTCAATAATGCACGAAAACTCAAACATGTTTACATGGCCGGCGGCGAACCATTGCTAATGAAGGAAAATTTAGAACTATTAGAACTACTGGATCCATCGGTTAACTTGCGTGTCAATACCAATTTGAACAAAGTGGACACAAGGATATTTGAACGCATATGTGAATTTAAAAATGTGCAATGGATAGTGAGTTTAGAAACGATAGAGCAAGAATATGAATACATACGTTATGGCGGAAAATGGTGTGATTTTCTTGACAATTTAAAAATTATCAAACAGTTAACGCATAAAATAAGTTTTAACATGCTGCACTTCTTGTTGAATTATCGATCAGTGTTTGATTGCGTAGCTTTTCTTCAAGCACAAGGTTTTCACAACAACAGTTTCATCATTGGACCGTTGTTGGGTCCAGAATACTTGAATATACGCCATTTGCCCGATAGTGCCATTGATGAAGTAAAAACTATATTGACAACAAAACTTGCAAATAAACCAGGATACTTGCTAGAAGACAGTTATAAAAATATGCTGAGTTATTTAGACAAATCTTTCAATAAAAATTTATCCAACTCATTTGAACAAATTGCCAATTTGGATGCTAGGAGAAATTTAGACAGCAGTAAAATATTTGCGGAGTTGTATGAATACCGTTAACTCAATTGGTTTTGCTCTGGATCCGGCCAATGTGCCGGCATTTTTGCTAGACTGGGAAGTGACCAAGCGTTGTAATTTAGATTGTAAATATTGTGGCACCATACCCGAGTGGGGGCTACATGCAGGACATGACAACAATACCGAACATCCTCCACTGGAGGAATGTTTACGGTCAATTGATTTTATGTATCAGTATGTCAACGAATACATGAAGTATAAGAAGCCAACCCAATGCAAAGTTATACTGAATGTTTATGGAGGTGAAAGTTTATTCCATCCGGACATCGTTGAGATACTTAAAGAATGCCACAACAAATACAAACAGTATCAGGACAGTTGGCATCTAACAATTACTTGTACCACTAATGCAGTAGTTGGAGCCAACAGATGGGCAGAAGTAATTCCTTTAGTTGATGAATTTACAGTGAGCTATCATGCCGAAAGCTTGCCCAAACAAAAGCAACAATATTTGGATAATATACTGTATCTTAAAAAACAAGATAAACGATTTAAATGCATCATCATGATGCATCCTAAACTGTTTGAAGAATGTGAAAAAATAATTGAATTTTGTAAAGAACATGATTTGCGTTATCTAGCCAAACCATTGGACAATGTTGGAGAACAATGGGAATACACCCATGATCAATTCAACAAACTAACCAAAAAAGAACAGCCAATACATTTTGTTGACAAAAAAATCAGTAGTATTGTTACAGGTAGACAGTGTTGTGGTGGCAGGAAATTGTCATTGAACAAGGACTTAAAGAGTTCTGTTACTTATGTTCATCGACAAGATTTCAGGGGATGGAGTTGTAGTGTAAATTGGTTTTTCTTATTTGTACGCCAACTTGATGGTGCGGTATACACCAACAAGGATTGTGAGACCAGCACAACTGGCCGAGTAGAGCCATTGGGTTATATCGCTCAAAGCGACAACATTATTACCACGCTTCGAACACAGTTGGAAACCCAAACCATGCCCATTATACAATGTATCAAGGATATATGTCGTTGCGGATTTTGTGCACCAAAAGCTGACTCAAAAGAAGATTTTATGGAACTGATAAGTAGAAATGTATCGGTTGACGTTTTTCAAAGACAGTGCTAAAATAAGATATGAAAATTACAGCAACTTGGAACAAAACCAATGATCAGATACTATTTGATAGTGTCAATGATGAGTTGTGCCAATGGTTTGTGCAAGTTTGCCAATCTAAGAATACCAAATTTTTTATTGCTGACATGATAACGGATGTTCCGCTAAGAGCCGAATCTAGTCTACAGTTAATAGAAGAAATAAGTCGAGCCATCGATGTGGTCAATGCATTTATGAAAAAACTACGTCTTCAAGAGTTTGCCAAACCCACTGATTGGTTTGATCAATATCAATTGAATCGACTACATAAGGATTGGGCTCGAAGTAGAAAAGAAATACCAAATTTACCAGTATTGATGTACAAAACAGACAAAGCGTTGTTTGATGCATACAATCAAACCAATTGTCACATACATTTGATAGAAAATTCGTTTCATTATGATTTTAGGGACAATGACAATCATTGGCGTGTAGACAATCCGTTCAAAGATGTATTTGTTGACTGGCAAATTTGTAATCTATCCATACCATATCCCGGTCATGGAAGAGAAGCATTTGAAAAATTTAGAAATTTTGATCAAGAGGTTGATGTTGATGATTTGTGTAACTGGGATAACATAGATTCCTATGTTCAAATAAATCTAGTAAGACCTTATCAAACAACACCTCCGGCAGAGTTTCTAACATGGTGTCAAGAAAAACAATTGGTACCACATGCTCATACTATGCCATTGGCCAATCTGTCAGACTGGCAAAACAATTTGGCACAATCACGTGGCATAGTTACCAAAAATATCAATATACAAGATAATTATTTTACATTAACATAAAGGAAACATTATGGCAAAACCATTCGACGTAAGTAAATTTAGAAAAAGTATTACCAAAAGCATTGACGGCATCAGCGTTGGATTCAATGACCCAACTGATTGGATCTCGACCAACAATTATGCTCTGAACTATCTCATCAGCGGAGACTTCAACAAAGGAATCCCCATGGGCAAGGTCACTGTGTTTGCTGGCGAGTCGGGTGCAGGCAAGAGTTTTATTTGTAGCGGCAACTTGGTGGCCAACGCACAGAAACAGGGCATTTTTCCTATTCTAATTGATACTGAAAACGCACTGGATGAAAAGTGGCTACATGCATTGAATGTAGACACAAGCGAAGATAAACTGTTAAAACTCAACATGGCCATGATTGACGATGTTGCCAAAATGATCAGCGAATTTGTCAAGGAATACAAAACACTACCAGAAGAAGGTCGTCCCAAAGTGTTGTTTGTATTGGACAGTTTGGGCATGTTGTTGACACCCACAGATGTCAATCAGTTTAACGCTGGCGATATGAAGGGTGATATGGGACGCAAGCCCAAGGCACTGACAGCATTGGTTCGTAACTGTGTAAACATGTTTGGAGATTTGAACTTGGGCTTGGTGGCCACAAACCACACATACGCAAGTCAAGACATGTTTGATCCAGATGACAAAATCTCAGGTGGCCAAGGATTTATCTATGCAAGTTCTATTGTGGTTGCTATGCGTAAGTTAAAGCTCAAAGAAGATGAAGATGGCAACAAGATCTCAGAAGTAAAAGGTATTAGAGCTGCTTGTAAGATTATGAAAACACGCTACGCCAAGCCTTTTGAAAGTGTACAGGTAAAGATTCCATACGAAACGGGCATGAATCCATATAGTGGACTCGTTGATCTAATTGAAGCCAAAGAAATGTTAAAGAAAGAAGGCAATAGCCTTGTATACACAACAAGTGATGGCAAGATTGTTAAAAAGTTCCGTAAAGGTTGGGAACGCAATGATGATGGATGTTTAGATCAAGTAATGTCAGACATCACAAAGAATCCACACATTTTTGATAAAGCCTCTACCAATACAGAAGTTCCAGAAGAAACCACTGAAGAATGAGTTTTGATCGAGTAGAATTAACAATTGCACATGACTGGCAAAGTACCATGGACATGGCCACGAAACTATTGTCAATGAAATTGAATTCTACTAATGTCACAGACTTTGGCAACTCCCGGCATTATGATTTAAAATCGTTGGGAGTAATCAGTGATCATTCATTGAGCCCATCTTGGCATAGATTTTCAGGGCCATTGATAAACAAAACTTTGCCTTGGTTGGACAAAATGCTGGATGTGTTTGGAGAATTAAATCCTGACGGGGGATGCATAAGTTATATGATTGGATCTGGTGGCGAGCACGTGGATATTCCAGAAGCAAAGACGGCATTAAATTATATATTTTACAATACTGATCCTTGTGCATATACTTGGATTGTGGAAGATACAGAAAACAAAAAGAGTTATCCCAGTGATATAAATACGGCATGGTTGTTGAACACACAACTGCCACATGGCGTAGATAACAAAGGGCAACGGTGGGCTCTAAGTATTCATTTTAACTGTGAATATGAAAAAGTCAACGCATGGTTTAGTAAACACAACAATTTAATTTTTGGAAAAGAGTAAAAATGAGTATCGAAGTAGATGTATTAAGCGAAACATATACTATATTAAAACAGTATATTCCCATCAAGGATCGACAAGAAGCCGCAGACAATTTAATGGGTCTGTTGGTGGATGCGTTGAACGACATAGAACTCAAAGAGTTTAGTGGTACTGATTCGGCATTGAGCAAAGCATACAAAGCATATGCTTCTGAGTACGAAGACGAAGACATTGATTCTGATTACGAAGATTAATCATGTGGTATAACAGGGTTGTTTCTGATCTAAGTCAGATACCTAACTTTATTGATTACTTTGAAAAAGAATTGATATCTGCCAAGTCAGAGATTGTTATTCGCGGCAATGTTGAAAAATCTGCAAGTAACTTGCCAGGTGTCACTGAGCATCGTTTTAATCAATTACAAGAGATAGAAGCAATATTAAACTATCTAAATATCCAATTACGTAAAATTAGACAAAAACACTACAAAAAGTATCTCGAAGCCTACGCAAGGGCATTGACCAGTAGGGATGCAGAAAAATATGCAGAAGCTGAGGACGAAGTAGTTGACTTTGAAACAATTATAAACGAAGTGGCATTGCTTCGTAACAAATGGTTGGGAGTTATGAAGGGTCTTGAAAGTAAAAACTTTATGATTGGTCACGTCGTTAGATTACGCACAGCTGGTATGGAGGATGTTTTGGTATGACGGACTGGAAACAACGAGCAAATCAACTGCTAGAAGAATACAACATGTGTTGCCGTGCCAGACCCAAACACGGTGCAATAGATGTGCAGTTAGAAAAAGATTCGGTTGGAAAATGGGCAAGTCATTTGGCAACTCAACGCAGTTGGGCATCTGATCATGAAATTGCCGAAGCTTGTCATCAACTAGAACCCAGACTGGCACAGTTAAAAGAAAAATTAGTTATAGAGATACTAAATCATGGCACAGTTTAAAAACGCATACGACAGTCACAATCACAGTTTAGAAGTACTGAATCTATTATATGGATACGACAGTTTTCTTGATAGCCTAAAGTTTATTGCAGATATGGGCTGTGGTGAAGGACTTGATGCTGCATGGTGGGCAAATTTATACACCAGAGATGATCCTCCCGAACCACGCGATTATACAGTTTATGCAGTAGACAATGATCAATCATATCTCGATTCAGAAATTATACAGACTACACCCAACATAATTCCTTTACTGGGTGACTTTGAAGTTTATGGCACCATTCCTAGAAAAGTTGATCTGGTATGGGCACACGACAGTTTACAGTATGCAGTCAATCCATATTCTTGTATCTCTGCTTGGCGTCGAGGCATGAACATAAATGGCATGTTGGTGCTGACAGTGCCACAAGATACCTATTACTACAATAATAGACTAATAATAACAAATCACAGTGCCAATCCCTACAGTTACAACATACTAAATTTAATCTATATGTTGGCATGTAATGGATTTGATTGTAACGATGCATACTTTTATAGAAAACCTAATACTCCGTGGTTGTATGCTGCAGTATATGCCACTGAGTTTGATCCAGAGTCTCCCAAGTTGAGTTGGTACGAATTGGCTGAACGCAACTTGATCAACAGCAGTATCGTGGCCAGTGTCAACAAATATGGATTTGCCAGGCTTGATGATCTAGTAGTGAACTGGTTGGACAAAAGTCTCTACAAGATTGACAACTAAATATTCATACTGTATAATTGATACAAACACCAATAGCTTAATGGTAAAGCAGTCGACTCCTACGGCATAAATAAATGTTTAGGAGCCACTATGCTTTGTCGATATTGCAACAGGAATGCAAATAGTATAAGATCAAATCAACAACACGAAATTAGGTGTAAAGAAAATCCAGATGGGGCACAAGTAGCCCCATCATATGGTATGCTTGGTAAAAAAGGTGCAAATCAGTACACTTATGGTTCTAAGATGTCGGAAGAGACAAAACAGAAGATAAGCAAAACAACAACTGTTTATAATACCAAACGTTGGAGTGATCCTGAAAATAGAATTAAACATTCTGAATCGATGAAAAAGGCAGTTGATAATAATCCAGAATCATATACATCTGCTAACAGAGGTAGGACAAAACAAATTATAATCGATGGAATTAAATTTCAAGGAAAGTGGGAAGTGGATTTTTATAAATGGGCAAAAGAAAATAACCTAAGCCCAACTAGGCCAACAAAAGGATTTAAGTATATATGGAATGGAGAAAGAACATACTACCCAGATTTTTTTATAAAGTCTAAAAATTTATATGTCGAAATAAAAGGATACGAAACCGAAAGAGATAGAGCAAAATGGTTGCAGTTTCCAGAAAATTTGCGTATAATAAAAGAAACAGAAATTAAAAAAATTAGACAAGGATGTTTTGAGGGCC
>Ga0114963_10001393_pt1 | contig 16684 bp, 16 predicted proteins | sample C_131016_EF_Meta_FD_87019 | JGI IMG/M metagenome (GOLD analysis project Ga0114963, IMG submission 87019) | Freshwater microbial communities from Lake Croche, Canada to study carbon cycling - C_131016_EF_MetaG | ecosystem: Environmental > Aquatic > Freshwater > Lake | place: Lake Croche, Canada...
CAAACTGCCCTCGCCTGCGGGCACCATGGCCTCGACCACCATTTGCAACTCGCCGCGCGGCTCGTAGACGCTGACCCGCGCCGACACTTCGACGCGCTGGCCATCGCGTGGCACAAACTGCAGGCCCGTGGCGGCGCGCTTGAACATGGCGCAGCGCAATTGCCCCTCGTTGTCTTTGAGCGTGAAGTAACAATGCCCGCTGGCCGCGCGCACAAAACCGCTGATCTCGCCGGCCACCCGCACCGGGTTAAAGCGCGCCTGCAGGGCGTCCGAAATCGCATGGCACAGCGCGCCGACCTGCCAAACCTGGACCGCAAGGCGGGTCGGAGCCAGGCCTTCAGTCATACAAAAACCCCAGCGACAAACGGCAATCACCAGGGCAACGGTGGGCCTTAGGCATGCAAATTCAATTCAATATTGATAACAATCACAGATAATTTCATTTTTTAACAAAACAAGGGATGCGTGTGATTTCCATGATACTTGCTGCGGGTTGGCCGATTTGGCCGCTGATCGTGTGTTCCATACTGGCGCTGGCCATCGTGATCGAACGGGCGCTGAGCCTCACCGACGCCAAAGTGGCTCCGCCCGGATTGGCCCAAGCGGTGGTGGAGCAGGCCCGCACCCACCGGCACCAAGTGGCCGAACTGAGCATTCCGGACACCCGCACCTTGCTGGGCCAAGTGCTCGCCAGCGCGCTGGAAATTGCCAAGCGCAACCCAGAGTTCGATACGCAAGACCTGCAGTCGGCCATGCACCAGGCAGGACGTAAAGCTGCCCAAACCCTGGAAACCCGCTTGCAAATGCTGGCCACCATCGCCTCGGCGGCGCCCTTGCTGGGTCTGTTGGGCACGGTGGTCGGGATGATAGAAATCTTTGGTGCCCAGTCGGGCGGTGGCGCCAGCAGCAACCCGGCGCAATTGGCCCAAGGTATCTCCATCGCGCTGTACAACACCGCCTTCGGCCTGATCGTGGCCATACCGGCGTTGGTGTTCTGGCGCTATTTCAGGGCCCGCGCCGACGCCTACCTGTTCCAAATAGAGAGCGGTGCCGACCAGTTGTTACGCCGTCTGCGCGCCATGGATGCGTCATGAACGGAGGATTCCATTTGCCAGGGGGCGGCGACAAAGAGGGCCTGGCCTTCAAGTCGCGCCAGCAAGCCGAGCCGGAAATCAACCTCATACCTTTTATTGACGTCTTGCTGGTCTTACTTATTTTTCTAGTATTGACAACCACCTACAATCAAAACCTCCAGTTACGCATTAACTTACCGATCGCCCAGGCTGACAAAGAACAGGCACCTAACCCGCCATTGCACATCACCGTCACCGCAAATGGCGATTACGGCCTGCAAGGTAAACTGATTGGTGAACATACCGCAGACGCCCTATCCGAAGCGCTGCTGGCCCGAATCCGTGGAAGTAAGCAACCTGTGCTCATCATCAGCGCCGACGCCCTCAGCAGCCACCAATCCGTCATTACAGCGGTGGACGCTGCCCGCATGGCCGGGATCACCCACATTACCTTTGCGTTGCAAACTCCCCAAGGCGCGCCTCGGCGCTGAGGCATGCGCAGCCTAAAAACGCAGCTGTTGCTCCTTGCCTGGCAAGGGCGATCGGTATGGATGTGGCCGTTAATTCCAGTGTCTTGGTTGTATGGCCTGATCCTGCGCTTACGTCGCGCCGTGTTTGCGCTGGGTTGGCGCAAGGTTGAGCTACCAACGGTCTGCGTGGTGGTGGTAGGAAATGTGGTTGTCGGTGGCGCGGGCAAAACGCCCACCGTGCTTTCGGTCGTGGCGCATTTACTTGCCCAGGGCTGGGCGGTGGGGATTGTTTCCAAAGGCTATGGTCGAAACGAAACCACAACGATGGAAGTCTTGCCCGATACGCCGGTGCCGTCCGTGGGCGACGAGGCCCTGTTGCTGCGCCAGCGCAGCGAGGCGCCAGTTTTTGTAGGTCCGAGTCGTCTGGGCAGCCTGCAAGCACTTTTACGCGCCTATCCGGACACCCGTATCGTGATCTGCGATGACGGGCTGCAGGACTACACCGTATTCCGTGATGTCGAAATTTGCATGATGCACGAGGATGGCCTGGCCAATGGCTTGTTGTTGCCGGCTGGTCCGCTGCGCGAACCTTGGCCACGCCAAGCACTGGCCTGTGCTGGCGTAAACGACGCGCAGCTACTGGTCGTCAGCAGCGGCCCGATAAAAAAGGGCCAATTTACCACCCACCGCCGCTTAGGGCAGTTCGCGAGGCGGGCCGATGGCAGCACCTGTGCCTTGATCAGCCTGCAAGCCGATCCTATGCTCAAGGCCGTGGCTGGGATAGCACGGCCCAAGCAGTTTTTTGCGATGCTGCATGCGGCTGGCTTGACCTTGGCGGCGCAAGAAGCGCTCCCCGACCATGCTGACTTTCAGGGCCGAACCCGAGCGTCCTTCGGCGCCTACACCTTGCTGTGCACAGAAAAAGATGCAGCCAAACTCTGGGCGATTGCGCCAGACGCCTGGGCCGTACCCCTAGAGCAAAACCTGGACGCAGGCTTTTACGCGGCGCTCGATGCCCGCATTGCAGCGGCTTGGGCTGGACGTTTATCATCGCCGCATGGACACTAAATTAATGGCTTTGCTGGTCTGCCCGGTTACCAAAGGCCCGCTCGAATGGCACGCGGACACCCAAGAGTTCTGGTCGCGCAGCGCCCGCCTGGCCTACGCGGTGCGCGATGGCATTCCCATCCTCCTAGAAAACGAAGCACGCACGCTGAGCGACACCGAATTGGGCCTGTAGCCGCGATGGCCTTTACTGTCCTGATTCCTGCGCGACTGGCCTCCAGCCGTCTTCCGGAAAAACCCCTGGCCGATTTGGGTGGCGTGCCCATGGTGGTGCGCGTAGCCCAGCGGGTGACGCAGGCGCTGCCAGCAGACACCCAAGTGGTGGTGGCCTGCGACAGCCCGCGCATCGTCAGCGCCTGCGAGACGTTCGGCGTGCAGGCCTTGCTCACCCGTATCGACCATGCCTCAGGCAGCGACCGCTTGGCCGAGGCCTGCCAATTGCTCGCCCTTGCCGATGAAGACATTGTGGTAAATGTCCAGGGCGATGAGCCGCTCATTGATACTGACTTGGTGGACGCGGTTGCGAATTTGCTCACGCAATACCCGCAAGCGAGCATGGGGACCGCCGCGCATGCGCTGGAAACCGGCGCAGATTTTTATGACCCCAACGTGGTCAAGGTCGTATGTGATGCGGCAGGTATGGCGATGTACTTCAGCCGCGCACCGATTGCTTGGTGGCGCGACCGCCCCGCAGACGCACCGCACACTTTGCCACAGCCAGCGCCCCTACGACACATCGGGATTTATTCATATCGCGCCAGGTTTTTGCGTAGTTTTCCGAAGCTGACGCAGGCGCCCATGGAGATCAGCGAGGCACTGGAGCAACTGCGCGCCCTCTGGCATGGCCATAAGGTCGCCGTGTATGTCAGCGCAAGCGCACCAGGGCCGGGTGTAGACACGCCGCAAGACCTGGAACGGGTGCGGCGCCTGCTGGCGCTAGGCTAGTGCTCACCAGGCATTTAAGTCATTTGAATGAATACGCGTGCTATTCTCGACGCCAATCACAAAAACGTAGCCGGGCACCGAGAGTAGGTCGCCCGGTCATTTCGAGACACTGATTTGCGAGGTTAGCCATGCGATTGATTCTGTTAGGTGCGCCCGGCGCAGGCAAAGGTACCCAGGCCACATTTATCTGCCAGAAATACGGCATTCCCCAAATTTCCACCGGCGACATGCTGCGTGCCGCCGTAAAAGCGGGTACCACGCTGGGGCTACAAGCCAAGGCCATCATGGACTCGGGCGGCTTAGTGAGCGATGAACTGATCATCGGCCTGGTCAAAGACCGACTCACACAGCCGGACTGTGCCAAAGGCTTTTTGTTTGACGGCTTTCCGCGCACCATTCCGCAAGCCGACGCCATGAAAGCCGCTGGCGTGGCGCTGGACTACGTGGTGGAAATAGACGTGCCCTTTGACGCCATCATTGAACGCATGAGCGGCAGGCGTTCGCACCCTGCTTCGGGCCGCACCTACCATGTGAAGTTCAACCCGCCCAAGGTGGCAGGTCAAGACGACATTACCGGCGAACCGCTGATTCAGCGTGAAGACGACAAAGAGGAAACCGTGAAAAACCGCCTGAACGTGTACAGCGCGCAAACCCGCCCGCTGGTAACGTACTACTCTGGCTGGGCGGCACAAGAGCCGGCCAAAGCGCCCAAATACCGCGCTATCAGCGGCCAGGGGTCGGTCGAGTCGATTCGTGACAGTTTATTTGCAGCGCTACAAAGCTAAGTAGGCCCTTTGTGAATAAAAAAAGGATGCGCAAGCATCCTTTTTTTTTGAGGGCGCAGCCCGGATCTACCAGGCCAAACCCGACGCAGCACGAAGCCTATCAATAGGCCTGCCCCAACTGATCCAGGATCGCCGGGTTTTCGAGCGTAGAAACATCTTGGGTAATTGTCTCGCCTTTGGCCAGCGAACGCAGCAGGCGGCGCATGATTTTTCCAGAGCGGGTTTTGGGCAGGTTCTCGCCAAAGCGGATGTCTTTGGGTTTGGCAATCGGGCCGATTTCTTTGGCTACCCAGTCGCGCAGTTCTTTGGCGATGACTTTGGCTTCTTCGGGGCTGGGGCGCGAGCGCTTGAGCACTACAAATGCGCAAATTGCTTCGCCAGTAAGATCATCCGGGCGGCCCACTACAGCGGCTTCAGCGACCAAATCGGTTTTGGACACCAGGGCCGATTCAATTTCCATGGTTCCCATGCGGTGGCCGGAAACGTTGAGTACATCGTCAATGCGCCCGGTGATGCGGAAGTAGCCCCGGTCTGCGCTGCGCACTGCGCCGTCGCCTGCTAAGTACAGCTTGCCGCCCATTTCTTCGGGGAAGTAGCTTTTCTTGAATCGCTCCGGGTCGTTCCAAATGGTGCGAATCATGGACGGCCAAGGGCGCGTCACCACCAAAATGCCGCCAGTGCCGTTGGGAATGGGTTTGCCCACCTCATCGACGATGGCGGCCATGATGCCGGGCAAAGGCAAAGTGCAGCTGCCGGGCACTAGCGGCGTAGCGCCGGGCAGCGGCGTCATCATGTGACCGCCGGTTTCGGTTTGCCAGAAGGTATCGACGATGGGGCAGTTCTCGTGGCCCACATGGCGGTAGTACCACATCCAGGCCTCGGGGTTGATGGGCTCGCCCACCGAGCCCAGAATGCGCAAACTGCTCAAGTCTGAGCGATCCGGGTGAACCGCCGCGTCGCTTTCTGCGGCCTTGATGAGCGAGCGGATGGCCGTGGGAGCGGTGTAAAAAATAGTGCACTTATGGCGCTCGATCATTTGCCAAAAACGACCGGCATTGGGGAAAGTGGGCACGCCTTCAAAAATGATTTGCGTCGCGCCTGCCGCCAAGGGGCCATAGGCCACATAGCTGTGGCCGGTGATCCAGCCGATGTCGGCGGTACACCAAAATACATCGTCAGCGCGCAGGTCAAAAGTCCAGTCCATGGTCAGCTTGGCCCAGAGCAAATAGCCGCCGGTGGAGTGCTGCACACCCTTGGGTTTACCGGTGGAGCCTGAGGTGTACAAAATAAACAAGGGATGCTCCGCGCCCACGGCTACCGGCGCGCAGACGCTGCTTTGGCCGGCCAGTGCCTCTGTAAAAGTCTTGTCGCGGCCCGCCACCATAGTGCATGCCGTGGCAGTGCGCTGATAGACAAACACGGTCTTGATCGACTCGCAGCCGCCCATGGCCAGGCCTTCGTCCACGATGGCTTTGAGCGGAAGCTCTTTACCGCCGCGCATCTGGTAGTTGGCGGTAATCACGGCTACGGCACCGGCATCGATGATGCGCTCTTGCAAAGCCTTGGCGGAAAAGCCGCCGAAAACCACACTGTGCGTGGCACCGATGCGGGCGCAGGCTTGCATGGCGATCACGCCTTCCAGCGTCATAGGCATATAGATCAGGACGCGGTCGCCTTTTTGGATGCCTGCGGCCTTGAGCGCATTGGCAAACTGGCTAACGCGCGCCAGCAATTCTTTGTAAGTGGTTTTGGTGACCGCACCGTCGTCGGCTTCAAAAATCACAGCGGTTTTGTTTTCTACCGGTGTGCCCATGTGGCGGTCCAGGCAATTGGCCGAGGCATTGAGTTCGCCGTCGTCAAACCACTGATAGAACGGCGCGTTGGATTCGTCCAATATGCGGCTGAAAGGCTTAGTCCAGCTCAAATTGTCGCGCGCCAACTGCGCCCAGAAGCCTTGGTAGTCTTTTTCAGCAGCATCGCACAAGGCTTGGTACGCTGGCATTCCCGCAATCCGGGCGCCTTTTTGACTCGCCTCGCTGGGATGAAAAACCCGGTTTTCAACCAGTACGGACTCGATAGCGGATGTCGACGAACTCATAACACCTGTCTCCTTGTAGTATTCAAAAAACTGACGCAATCTTCGGGGGAGGCACTTACATCGCACTGACTTCAGGCCCAAAGGCCTTGAATTTTGACGCCAAACGGGCCCTCGGGCAAGCTGGCGCCAGAACGGCTCTGACAAAGCCAGACGCTAAACTCAGGGTCTATTTGACCGCTAGACACCATGACCACTATTACCCAAAACGACCTCGTTGAATCGGTGGCAGCCGCCCTTCAGTACATCAGCTACTACCACCCGGCCGACTACATCGCCCACCTGGCCCGCGCTTACGAGCGCGAGCAAAGCCCGGCCGCCAAAGACGCCATCGCCCAGATCCTGACCAACAGCAAAATGAGCGCCACGGGTCATCGCCCGATTTGCCAAGACACCGGTATCGTCAATGTTTTCCTGAAAGTAGGCATGGATGTGCGTTTCAGCGGCTTTAGCGGGTCTTTGGACGACGCGGTGAACCAAGGCGTGCGCCAGGGCTATCTGCACCCCGACAACACCTTGCGCGCCAGCGTGGTGGCAGACCCGCAATTTGCCCGCATTAACACCAAGGACAACACGCCCGCCGTGATCTTCACCGAGCTGGTGCCTGGCAATACCGTAGAAGTGACCGTGGCGGCCAAAGGCGGCGGCTCGGAAAACAAGAGCAAGCTGGTGATGCTGAACCCCGGCGATTCGGTGGTGGATTGGGTGCTCAAAACCGTGCCCACCATGGGCGCAGGCTGGTGCCCGCCAGGTATGTTGGGCATCGGAATAGGCGGCACGGCAGAAAAAGCTATGTTGATGGCCAAAGAAAGCCTGATGGAAGACATCGACATGTATGCCTTGCAGGCCAAATCGTCGGCGGCGCAGGCGCTGACGCAAACCGAGGAATTGCGCCTGGAGCTGTACGACAAAGTCAATGCGCTGGGCATCGGTGCCCAGGGCTTGGGCGGGCTCACCACGGTGTTGGACGTCAAGATCAAGCTCTACCCCACGCATGCGGCCAGCAAGCCGGTGGCCATGATTCCCAATTGCGCCGCTACCCGCCACGCCCACTTTGTGCTGGACGGCAGCGGCCCGGCCTACCTGACGCCGCCGTCGCTGGACTTGTGGCCCTCGGTGGACTGGAAGCCCGACTATGTAAAAAGCACCCGCGTCGATCTCAACACCTTGACACCCGCCCAAGTGGCTTCCTGGAAACCCGGCCAAACCTTGCTCCTTAACGGAAAAATGCTGACAGGCCGAGACGCGGCGCACAAGCGCATCCAGGGCATGCTGGCCAAAGGCGAGGCCCTGCCCGTGGATTTCACCAACCGGGTGATTTATTACGTCGGCCCGGTGGACCCAGTGCAGGGCGAGGCGGTGGGCCCGGCAGGCCCCACTACGGCTACCCGCATGGACGGTTTTACCGAGATGATGTTGGCCCAAACCGGGCTGATCGCCATGGTGGGCAAAGCCGAACGCGGGCCGGTGGCGATTGAAGCCATCAAGAAGCACCAAAGTGCTTACCTGATGGCGGTGGGCGGCGCCGCTTACCTGGTGAGCAAAGCCATCAAACATGCCAAAGTGCTGGCTTTTGCCGACCTCGGAATGGAAGCGATTTACGAATTTGACGTGGTGGACATGCCGGTCACCGTGGCCGTGGATTCTGGTGGCACCAGCGCCCACATTACCGGCCCGGCCACCTGGCAACAAAAAATCGCCAGCGGCGAATTCAAAACCATTGCCGTCCAAGCGGCCTAAGGTCGGATGCGAAGCTCCGCTGCCGCCGCCGCGCCCATTGGGGTTTTTGACAGCGGTATCGGCGGGCTAAGTGTGCTGGCGGCGCTGCGCCGAGAGTTGCCGGACGAACATTTCGTATATGTCGGCGACGCTGGGCATGCACCCTACGGCGAGCGCGACACTGCGCATGTGCTAGCAAGGTCGCAATTGTTGGCCGATTACCTGTGTACCCGCCACCAGGCCAAAGCCCTGGTGCTGGCCTGTAATACCGCGACCGCTGCTGCCGTGGCCAGTTTGCGCGAGCGTTACGCGGCTTTGCCCATTGTGGGTATTGAACCGGCGCTTAAACCGGCGGCGGCGCAAACTGCCAGTGGTGTCGTGGCTGTCATGGCCACGCGGAGCACGCTGACAAGCGATAAATTCTTAGCGCTGCTGGGTGCGCAGCCTTCGTCGGTCCGATTTTTGCTGCAAGCCTGCGATGGATTGGCAGCGGCTATAGAACAATCGGACCGCGCAGCAATTGACTTACTCAGTGCGCGTTATGTCGATGCGCTTCGGCACAACCCGAATGGGGGTAACCAAATCGACACCGTGGTACTTGGATGCACCCATTACGCGTTGATTACCGATGTGCTATCCCAACTTTGGGGGACGCCCGCCACGCTGCTAGATGCAGGGCAAGCGGTCAGCAGGCGTACGCGCCAGGTTCTTCAAGAGGCCGATTTGTTGGCGGTGCCCGTAACGGGGGCGGCCAACGTGGAACCCGGTACCAAGCCGTTATTTTTCAGTACCGGCAACCCGGCCTTGCTGGCCCATGGCCTCGCCGATTGGTTGGCACTAGGCCCATCGGTGGGTGTTAGCCCCTTGGACTTGTCCTAAGGTGAAGACGATGATAGTGGCCTGTCCGACAGGAATCGAACCTGTGACCTACAGCTTAGAAGGCTGTTGCTCTATCCAACTGAGCTACGGACAGAAGTGCTCGCGGGCGAAACAAATGAAAAAGCCAAAGACAAGGCTTTGGCAAGTATATTGGTCGGGGCGAAAGGATTCGAACCTTCGACCCTCTGGTCCCAAACCAGATGCGCTACCAGGCTGCGCTACGCCCCGACGCGTGCATTCTAACCTCCGGCTTTTTTTGAATCACAACTTGGTCAATCAGCCTCCTTGTAAGGCGCGTAGTTGATGAGCACACCCAACCTCACCTGGATGCTGCCCGGCGACCCCTTCCCTCCTTTAAGCCGCGCCTGGGGACCCGATAGCGATGCACCAGGCTTACTGGCTGCGGGCGGCGCTCTGGACGTGGAAACCCTGAGCGATGCCTACGCACGTGGCATATTTCCTTGGTTCAATGAAACTCAACCCACGCTATGGTGGAGCCCGGACCCGCGCATGGTGCTGGCAACCGAAGAATTCAAGGTCCACGATTCGCTGAGAAAAACCTTGCGCCGGTTCCAGCAAGGCGCGGGTTGTGAAATCCGTATGAACAGTGATTTTGCTGGCGTGATACGTCGATGCGCACAAGCGCCGCGTCAAGGACAAAACGGCACCTGGATCGTGCCGGCCATGGTGGATGCATACATTGATTTTCACCACGCAGGCTATGCCCACAGCGTAGAGACCTGGATCGACGGCGATATGGTGGCTGGACTTTATTTTGTGGCCATGGGCCGAGCCGTATACGGCGAATCCATGTTCACCAAGGTCCGCGATGGCTCCAAAATCGCGCTTTCTGCGCTGATTGCCCACTGCCGCGCGCACGAGGTACCGCAGCTAGACTGCCAGCAAGTTACCGCCCACTTGTCGCGCCTAGGCGCCCGCCCGGTGCAGCGCACGCAGTTCCTTGCTACCATGCAATCAGCCAGAGCGCAAACCCCGGTTGATTGGGAGTTTTGCGCCGGCAGCTGGAAGTACTTGCAGCAAGCCCACTGACCCCCGCCATGACCAAGCTTCACGATCTGCCGCTGCAGACCCTGCAGTTTTACTCCACAGCACCCTATGAGTGCAGCTACCTGGACGCTCGCCAAGCACGTTCTCAGGTCGCTACGCCAAGCCATCTTATTGACAACACCACTTACTCCGGCTTGGTGGAGAATGGTTTTCGGCGTAGCGGCATGTTCACCTACCGACCGTACTGTGATGGCTGCCAGGCCTGCGTACCCTTGCGTGTGCCGGTGGCGCAGTTTTCTCCTAATCGCAGCCAGCGCCGCGCGCTTAAGCAGCATGGCAATCTGCAAGTGCGGGTGCAAAGCCTGGGCTTTTCGCAGGAGCACTACGAGCTGTATTTGCGCTACCAGCAGCAGCGCCACGCGGGGGGTGGCATGGAAGAGGACAGTGTTAGCCAATACACGCAGTTCTTGCTGCAAAGCCGGGTCAATTCACGCCTGGTCGAGTTCCGCGAGCCCGGTGAGGGCCAAAGCGTGGGCAGGCTAAAAATGGTGTCTATCTTGGATGTGCTGGACAATGGGATTTCTGCGGTCTACACCTTTTACGAACCGCAATCCGATGCGAGCTTTGGCACTTACAACGTGCTGTGGCAGCTGCAACAAGCTAAATCTCTGGGCTTGTCTTTCTTGTATCTAGGCTACTGGATAGAGAAAAGTCAGAAAATGAATTACAAAATGCGCTTCGCGCCCTCACAGATTTTGGTGGATAGTCGCTGGCAGGATAGCGTATCTTTGCCGAGCGAAGCGAATTTAGATTTGTCAAATCCCCGGTAATTGCTAAATAGCCATTTTCATAGCGCAAAATCAGGCGTACTCCACCGCTGCACATGACTAAACAAGACTCCAACATTCCCGCCACACCGTCGGTGCAAGTGATTGAGCGCATGTTCACGCTGATCGATGTGCTGGCCTCCCGCGAAGAGGCGATGACCTTGAAAGACATTAGCGACAAAGCGGGCCTGCATCCCTCCACTGCGCACCGTATCCTGAATGACCTAGTGCTAGGCCGCTTTGCCGATCGTCCGCAACCGGGCAGTTACCGGCTGGGTATGCGATTGCTGGAATTGGGCAACTTGGTCAAAGGTCGCTTGAATATGCGCGACGCAGCGATTGCGCCCATGCGTGAACTGCATAAGCTGACGCAGCAGCCCGTGAACCTGAGCATGCGCCAGGGCGACGAAATTATTTATGTGGAGCGTGCCTACAGCGAACGATCTGGTATGCAAGTGGTGCGGGCCATCGGCGGACGCGCGCCCTTACATCTGACATCGGTCGGCAAGCTATTTCTGGCTGCGGATGACCCGCAGCGCATACGCGCTTATGCCGCCCGTACCGGCCTGCAAGGCCACACTAAAAACAGCATTACCGACCTAGCTACATTGGAGCGCGAACTAGCCCGTGTGCGTCAGTACGGCCAAGCCAGCGATAACGAAGAACTCGAGCTGGGTGTGCGTTGCATGGCGGCCGGCGTTTACGATGACCAGAACAAACTTATTGCCGGTTTATCTATTTCTGCACCGTCTGGCCGCATGGAAGACAGCTGGATGCCGCGTCTCAAAGAGACCGCGAAAGAAATTTCTGCTACATTGGGATTTAGCGAACACTAAATTGGGACTGCGAACTTAATGCATCGACAACCCGCCACGCTAAGCCTTATTGCCGTACGAGTTTGCCAGGCACTTCTAGTGCTGCAACCGGAGAAACTCGGCTATTGACCAAAGGCGCGGATTCTACCCAGCGACGTACCCGCTCGGCATCTCCAATTCGGCTGAATTTGCCCGCCGAATCCAAAAATACCATGATGATTTTTCGCCCTGCCACCTTGGCCTGCATCACCAAGCACTGACCGGCTTCCGAGATGTAGCCGGTCTTTTGCAAACCGATGTCCCACGCGGGATTTTTTACCAAACGGTTGGTATTGTTGAACTGCAATGTACGACGCCCGACTTCTACCTGATGGCCAGGCGACGTGGAATACTCCCGCAAAGTGGGGTCCGCGTAGGCGTAATTAACCAAGGTGGCCAGGTCTTTGGCGCTCGATTGGTTTTTGCTGGAAAGTCCCGTCGGCTCCACGTAGCTGGTTGCAACCATGCCTAACTCAGCCGCTTTGGCATTCATAAGGTTGACGAAATGCCCTGAACCGCCAGGATAAGTGCGCCCTAGTGCGTGCGCGGCGCGGTTTTCACTGGACATCAAGGCTAGATGTAATAACTCGCCCCGGCTGAGCGTCGTACCCACGGTCAAGCGCGAGCGGCTGCCCTTCTCCATGTCGACGTCGTCTTGGCTAATGGTGATCAATTCATCCATGGGCAGTCGCGCTTCGCTGATGAGGACGCCCGTCATCAATTTGGTGATCGAGGCAATTGGTAGAACCGCCAACTCGTTTTTATGCAGCAGCACTTCTTTGGTATCTTGGTCAATCACGAAGGCAACGCTTGATTTGAGCGCTAGCGCGTCGGGAGCCCCATGTAGGCCGGCGATATCACCAAAACTGGGACGGGTAACAACTGGGGCAGAGATCTTCGATTTGGTATTTACAGAGGCTTTGCCAAAATTTTTCGCTTTGACCCATTTACTGGGGAGTTGCTTTCGCACTGGATCCATGCGGGAACCGCGCTTGGCGTCTTGCACGGCGAAGCAAGTGGCAACGCAAAGCAGTAGCGACAAAGAAATAAAGAGTTTTTTAAACAATTTGCACCAAATAAGATTTTTCACGAACTGCCACCGCCTGTCCGTCACTATGGAGCGCACAGTTTAATCAAAAAACCTCGTAAATCAAGCACTTGCAGGAGAAACATCATGCAAATTCGTGTAAAAAAGCCGTCAACAAGGCGCAACAGTCCGATCGGCCTTACTTTCTAGCCCATTCACGGCACTTGAGTAGGTTTTTGCGGATGCCAGCGCTTTGCCCTGAGCCGCTCCGATAGCCTTAAGGACCACTGGTTTGCATCGGACTGTTGCACGGCACACAGATCAGTGACGCAAGGCACATACATCAGTGATGATTTATTTATGCATTCCGCGCTCATCGGGCTCGTCCGTCGACGTGCTGATGACGCTCACCGGCACTCCCCGGAACCGACGCAGGCCATAGACGACGTACCCGCTGAAACCGTAGACCACAAAAATACCCAGCATCACCGTGGGTGGATCGATATTGATGATCGCAATTCCTAGGGCGATAAGCACGATAACTACGAATGGCACGCTTTGTTTCATGCTAACGTCTTTGAAGCTGTAAAACGGCACATTGGTCACCATCGTCAGCCCAGCGTAGAGTACCCAGGCAAACATAAACCAGGCGACTGTCGGCGGGGCAATGCCCAGATCGGTACACCACCAAATAAAGCCCGCCACCAGGGCCGCCGCAGCGGGGGACGGGAGACCTTGGAAATAGCGCTTGTCCACCACGTGGGTATTGACGTTGAAGCGCGCCAATCGCAAGGCCGCGCAAGAGCAATAGACGAACGCGGCAAACCAACCCCACTTGCCGAGTCCCTTGAGTACCCATTCGTAGGACACCAAAGCGGGGGCAGCACCAAAAGATACCATGTCAGAGAGCGAGTCCATTTGCTCGCCAAAGGCGCTTTGGGTATTGGTCATGCGGGCCACGCGCCCGTCCAGACTGTCCAAGACCATCGCACAAAAAATACCGATGGCGGACTGGTCAAAATGCCCTTGCATGGCCATGACCACTGCATAAAAGCCACCAAACAATGCGGCTAAGGTAAATAGATTGGGAAGGACATAAATACCTTTGCGCCGTTTGCGCACAAAAACTGGCCCCTCGCCCTCAGCCTGCGTAGATGTGTTTTCGTCCATGCATTGATCCTGCTGTTTATCGTATGTAAAGCGCGCCCCACGCTTGATTCCCGCGCATTGATTGCAGTGTAAGCCGTGCCAGTGCCTAGGTTGAAGCCCTTTATGAAATGCCAAAGGCCACCGAAGTGGCCTTTGGACGGAGCCTCTATTCCCACAAAGCAATAGCTTAGTTGCGGGTCTGGTCTACCAGTTTGTTCTTTTTGATCCAAGGCATCATGGCGCGCAGCGTCTCACCCACTTGCTCAATCTGGTGCTCGGCGGTCAAGCGGCGACGGCTCAGGAGCGTAGGCGCACCGGCCTTGTTCTCCAAAATGAAGCTCTTGGCATATTCACCGGTCTGGATATCCTTCAGGCACTGGCGCATAGCCGCTTTGGTGGCATCGGTCACGATGCGCGGGCCCGTGACGTATTCACCGTACTCCGCGTTATTGGAAATCGAGTAATTCATGTTGGCGATACCGCCCTCATAAATCATGTCCACGATCAGCTTGAGCTCGTGCAAGCATTCGAAGTAAGCCATTTCAGGCGCATAACCCGCTTCCACCAAGGTTTCAAATCCGGCTTTGATCAGTTCCACCGTGCCACCGCACAACACGGCTTGCTCTCCGAACAAATCGGTCTCAGTTTCTTCGCGGAAATTGGTTTCAATAATGCCGGCCTTGCCGCCACCATTGGCCATGGCATAGCTCAGGGCCAGGTCGCGGGTACGGCCCGATTTATCTTGATGCACCGCAATCAGATGGGGCACACCGCCGCCTTGCGCATAGGTGCCACGCACGGTATGGCCAGGTGCCTTGGGGGCCACCATCCAGACATCCAAATCGGCGCGGGGGTTGACCAGGCCGTAATGCACGTTAAAGCCGTGTGCGAACACCAAGGACGCACCGGATTTGATATTGGGCTCGACGTCTTGGGTATAGACCGTGCCGATTTGCTCATCGGGCAACAAAATCATCACCACATCGGCAGCGCGGACGGCATCGGCGACTTCAGCGACTTTCAAGCCTGCTTTTTCCACCTTGGGCCAGGATGCGCCACCTTTGCGCAATCCGACCACCACCTTCACACCGCTGTCGTTCAAATTCTGGGCGTGGGCATGGCCCTGGCTGCCGTAACCGATGATGGCCACTGCCTCGCCTTTGATCAGGCTCAAGTCGCAGTCTTTGTCGTAATACACCTTCATGCTTTTCTCCGAAAAATAATGGCGTCCTACGCCAAGTTACAAAACCCATCAAGTCAAGCCGCTGCTTGCGTCAGAATGCTCGCAGCGGCACCACTTTACCTACACGCGCAATACACGCTCACCGCGTCCGATACCACTGGCACCGGTGCGCACGGTCTCCAAAATCGCATCCGTCTCGATAGCCTGTAAAAACGCGTCGTTTTTCTCTTGGTCACCGGTCAGCTCGATGGTGTAGCTTTTATCCGTCACGTCAATCACACGGCCCCGGAAAATATCGGCCATACGCTTCATTTCCTCGCGCTCTTTGCCCACCGCGCGCACCTTGACGATCATGAGTTCACGCTCGATGTACGCGCCTTCGGTCAAATCGACCACTTTAACTACCTCGATCAGGCGATTCAAATGCTTGGTGATTTGCTCAATCACATCATCCGAGCCATTGGTCTGCAAAGTCATGCGCGACAGGCTCGGGTCTTCGGTGGGGGCCACCGTCAGGGATTCAATGTTGTAACCCCTGGCCGAGAACAAGCCAACCACGCGGGATAGAGCGCCGGGTTCGTTTTCCAGCAAAACAGCGATGATATGTTTCATAAAAATAGACGCCTCTTTTCACCGCCCTCCCCGGTGCGCGGTAACGCATCGGCTTGGCAAGTAATAGATTTGTCTGTCCGTGGTTAATTGATTGGATGCTTGCGGCTTACAGATCTTCCGAGCCCAGCAACATTTCCGTGATGCCTTTGCCCGCTTGCACCATCGGGAATACGTTTTCGGTCGGATCAGTACGGAAATCCATAAACACCGTGCGATCTTTCAAGCGGCGCGCCTCGCGCAGCGCGGGCTCCACATCTTCGGGGCGCTCAATCAACATGCCCACGTGCCCGTAGGCTTCCGCGAGTTTGACGAAATTGGGGAGCGCATCCATATAGCTGTGGCTATAGCGGCCTTCGTATTCCACCTCTTGCCATTGGCGCACCATACCCAAATAACGATTGTTCAAAGAGATCACTTTGATGGGCGTGTTGTATTGCAAACAAGTGGAAAGTTCTTGGATACACATTTGTACCGAGCCTTCACCGGTGATACAAAACACCTCGCTCTCGGGCTTGGCCAGTTTGATGCCCATCGCATAGGGAATACCCACGCCCATGGTGCCCAAGCCACCCGAATTAATCCAACGGCGGGGTTGGTCAAAGCGGTAGTACTGCGCGGCCCACATTTGGTGCTGGCCAACATCCGAGGTGATGTAGGTATCGGCGTCCTTGGTCATATTCCACAAGGTTTCCACCACAAACTGCGGCTTGATCACATCGCCTTTGCCGTGATCGTATTTCAAGCACTGGCGCGCGCGCCAGCCTTCAATCGTATCCCACCAGGTACCCAAGGCGTTCGAGTCAGGCTTGATGCTGCTTTCCTTGATCATGGCGATCAACTCGTTCAACACTTCTTTGACATCACCCACGATAGGAATGTCCACCTTCACGCGCTTGGAAATGCTGGAGGGATCAATGTCGATGTGGATGATCTTGCGCTCGTTCTGCGCAAAATGCTTGGGGTTGCCGATCACCCGATCATCAAAGCGCGCAC
>Ga0114963_10001394_pt1 | contig 16671 bp, 28 predicted proteins | sample C_131016_EF_Meta_FD_87019 | JGI IMG/M metagenome (GOLD analysis project Ga0114963, IMG submission 87019) | Freshwater microbial communities from Lake Croche, Canada to study carbon cycling - C_131016_EF_MetaG | ecosystem: Environmental > Aquatic > Freshwater > Lake | place: Lake Croche, Canada...
CATCGAATATACGTCACTAGTACCGTCTGATACGCCTATCGCTGAAATCGCTCTTTTGAAGGCAGAGGCAGCGGTAGTAGTGGATCTACTAACTGTCCAACCTATCGCAGACCTTGTAGGCATCTGGGGTGTTAACCCAGTATCGACAAAGTATATCTTAGCACTTCCGCTATCTTGCCCCGCGGTGTCTACTCCGGGTGTTCCTACTGCTACCCGGTCACCGAACATATTAATACTAACCCAGTATTGGTCCTTAGACCCGGCTGCTGCATAGTCGTTAGGATTGGCTCCTATTATATCAGACCCCAATTGCTCCCATGTGATCCCCAGACCAAGTGGTCCACCCGTACCAACTGCCTTATAAATTCTCATACCGCCGTTGCCGCTAGCTCCTTGGCGGTATGTAAAAGCTAACCTATCACCGTTACTATTAAGGCTCGCACTTGTTACTGATTCTAGCACATTTTTACTAAGCACAGCAGCATCTCTGTCCTGCTTGCTATTAGTCCAAAAGACTGGACGAAAAAGATCGGTTGGTGAACCAGGTGCAGGAAGATATACAGCATCATAAATTTGGATCAATGGCTTATTAGTGCCGGTGTCTTCCGCTTTATATGACATCCCAATCGCTATGCGATTACCTTTACTGTTTAAGCTAATACTAGTAATCCCTAACAGATATGGTTCGAAAGTTGAAGCGTAATCAGATATTATGCTTGTGTAACCATATGATTCATCGTATTCATTACTATCAATACTACGATAAACTAAATTTACAATATTACCGCCAAATGATGTGGCTACCATGTTGCCAGCGTGATTAGTACTGATAAGTGTCGTGTATATATTCAATGCACTAGCAACGAACTCATACCAATCACCTATAGCTGGACTATATTTAAATGTTCTTAAAGTATTATTAAAGTTGACTATTACTATATCGCCCACTCCGTTTAAATCAAAAGCAAGTGAATAGTTGACATGACTGCCATTAAGATTTTGATATGATAGTCGATAAAATGGTTGACCTAATACGTTCCAAGATGTACCATCATAAGCATAAATAATAATATTATCATTGCTTGGATCATTATTATAAAATCCATTTTGTCCTTGATTAGCATCATAACTGGCTACTGCTAATGTATCACCAGATTTGTTTAAACGTACAATTATGGCTAAATTATTCAGGGAACTAACAGTTATATCCTGACCGATTTTTACCCAGTTATTGCCGGTGTACTTGTATACCCTAACTAATCTCGATCCGGGCATGGCTACAGCTACGATATCACCAGCCCCGTTAATGCTTACACTGTCGCCTGCCTTATCTGCAGCTAAGCCACCGTTTATATTCTGGCCTATTTGGGTAATATTAGCCACGACGCATCCTTTGGTTGATGAAATTAACGTTATTATATATTCGTTTTAGATCTATACCGTTATTAACTAACTTATTTTGACCTTATCCTGGTCTTGCCTATCTTTAATTTAGATGATAATATATATACCAAGTGGCCATACATATTTTTATCACGTTCATATATAAATATTTCATTGCCTAATCTATATGTGACACATTCCCCCTTATTTATAGACATAGAGCCATCGAGTGGACCGCCTATGGTTTCAATCGTCCTCTGAGGTTTTTTCCGTCTTTTCATTTAGTCTTCAGTGACTGCTGACGAAGTGGTCAATATCGGCGTTACACCACTAACAACAGCGATATTAGGGGTGACGGTACCAGCATATAGTAGGTATCCGCTACCTGAACTGCTTAACCCAATAGCCCAATGTGTAACGGTGTTGGTGCCTCCAGTGCATTCTGGGAACACTATATTAGCTGCTGGCGACACTGAACTACCAGTTACAGTCCAACCACTAGCACTTCTGACCACTGCTACACGTGCATAACCGGTATAATTACACTCACTTGTAGATTGGACGCCAGTCTCACCAGGGTCTGCTGTGTGTAAGCTGACATACAGATTAGTAGCGGGGCTAGCTGAGGCATTGTTTGCCACATTAGCGATAGTAGTTGCGTTGAATATTAACTTCAATATGTCATTCTCGAAAGTATTGCTTTTACCTGGCATCGAAAGATCCTCTGATTGGGGTGGTTTGTCTGCTTTAAGTTTGACCAGCGGCAATATCTACTCATTAGCCAGTCAATGATGTACGTATTTGAAATACGGATTTGCATGTAGGCGAAAATAAATACCATGACCCCTAAGATGGAATCTTATAGTAAGGAAAAATATCGCGATGTTCTTTTGTCATTCGTTTAGTAGATATGCTGATTTAAGTGACGAGGTCAAAATAGTAGTATCATTAATGGTAATGATGCTGACCAAGATGAGATAGAAGCTGCTCTCATCACGTTAACAGAAGCACTGTATCCATATAAGAATTAACTGGTATTGCTGGTATTGTAACAGATAGATAACGCATCATAATCGATACTAATGGGATATCCCCTCGATCTAAAATCTATTTGGTATGTCCATATAGGATATATTACACATAGATATTTTCCGTATCCACGTGTTGTGGTTGTTGGTGGTCTTTTTTTACTATAGGGAGAAGCGATGCAGCGTCCTACGTTTAACGTGACTGAATTCCAGGATGTGGTCAATGTCCAGATGAATGATGCTATGCGTCACATGTTGATCGAGTTCATTAGCGAGGTAGAGCCTAATGAATTAGAGGCAGAGTTGCGGGCCTTCCGTAACGCCCTGCGTGACCCTGAAGGGGCACTCGAGCGTAAGTTGAAGTCTACTAGTACGTCACGACGTCGCAGTGGTGGGTACCGAGAAGATTACGTGACTCGGCCCCCGGCACCGGGGCTCACCCACCGAAATTACCGCGACCAGCCTCAGGCCGATTACCGTGATCAGCCTGAACACAATGATGAGTAAACTACTGTATAGATAGTCAGAGACGACATATAGTTGCCATGGATGGCATGGGGTATATCAAATATATAATCAGGAGAGATTATGTACTTGATAACAGAAAGACCATGGACTACTATCCAGGTAGCCTTTTTAGCCCGCCTAAAAGGCGAATATACAAGGCCTATCATCGGTTCGATGGTAGATTTCCGTATAGAGGATATAATACCCAAGTCACAGGGTGATCTAAGGTCCGCTAATCTGATAGGGAGGTTACCAGATATCCATTCTGCCGGGCAGTTGGGTATGTATTTCTCGTCGATTTATAATGATGTCGAGATAGTCGATAGTAGCACAGCTAATAAATATATCCGATCAGGTGACTTCATTATACTACCAGATAGTCCATCTTCGAGTTATTGGAGGTATACCAAAGCTCCATGGTGGGAGTTCGTAGTAGTATTGGATGAATATCAAGGCTACATCAAGGCACCAAGAAAAGGAAAGGTACGTGACGGAGAGCCTACTCCAGAACTAGCCGACGAGATGATAGATGTATATCCCGCAAACCGGGATAAGCTTAAAGTCTTGGCTCCCTCGACTATCGATAAGATGAATAACGGTAACATGAGGGAATCATATATCAGGATCTTGAATAGGATCTAATTTTTCACGATCAATATCGATGAATATATTTTTGGCTGTTCTAACTATCAAAGCGGCATCATACCATGTCAAGTTCAATTTAGGATCAGCTGCCTGCTTGCACAATAGCTGAGTTAAAGATGCTCTTGATTGGTAATCAAAACAATAAACGTATCTGTCTGGGCCTTTACAGTAAACGATGTAACGGCGGTTGCACATGTCGATCTCCGATAAGTCGAAGGGCACAACAGGTGTTGTGCCCTTGGGAAGCTATTGCTTAAATTGCGGCTGGGTTACCAGCATCTCTTCTTAACCAAGAATCTTTAGTTAGACCACGCAATTCCACCCTCAGTGAGGGTTAGGTTTGGTGAAACACCAGCAATTCAGCAACACTACCGTACTGTCTAGATACCGTTGGGATCGATTGATTGATCCGAAGTACAGTCAGTGATGCCTCAAGCCTCCATCTTATATTTATGTCGAAGATTTTAAAATTTTAAGACTACTCATGATTAGATTCACATTATGGCAAATATAATTTAACAAGATAGATTTTTTAAAAGGTAATACTATGGATACCCAATCTAGAGATCCATTTAAGGCTCAGATGGACAAGGATCTTAGGAATGTACCATTCGGCACATATCCAGAAGAACATGTAATTGAGCAACTAACACAAACAGCTATCGCTGCATCGATAGATAGTAATTCCTCTTATGCAGTGGCATCAGTATTGGATGTACATTATAAACCATTTAAACAGTACGCCGCCTATATAAGAGGTAATAATCTTTACTTAGTTATACCGTCGACACTAGTAAGACAGGTACGTAGCACGAGTGGCATAGTCTACTCCATCACCAACGAGAAAGGCGTAGTGACCTATCGTCGTGGTGCGTCTACTAAAACAGGTGGAGCTATGAACAAAGTAGCTGAGGATATTGGAATAATAGCAAATATAATCACTGAAGACATAAAAGATAGAAATGGTATATGTGATCCTAATGATACTATTTCAGAGGTCTTGCGGAGACGCCCCAGATCTAATAGTGGCTTAGATGGTTATGACGGTCGTTACGAAAACGCTCCGGAAGATGAATCGGACACATCCTACATATCATTTACCACAGTTTTGGGCGAGGATCCTAAAGATGGTGAGCCCTTTTGCATAGAGGTAGATTACAGATTTGGTGAATGGCAGCCACACGAGGGAACACGTGGTCATAAGGCCACTTTGTGGGTCTTAAGGAATGGGCAGATCGTAGATGAATATAAGGATCCAGGTAAAGACTTGGTCAACGTACCTGAGCCAATCCGGGGCCAGGCCTTGGCGTGGATAGAAAACCAATTAGAGGACAAGGTGCATAGATATCAGCTTGAAGATCCGAGAGATAATTACGGCGAAGACTACTGACCAGTGGGACATTGGATATAAGTCCCGTCTATGTGGGGCTGCGTCAGTCGGTTATGACGATTCGTCGGCCGAGTCTGGCATGGTGGCAGTGTTCGTGTATCGGAATACTTGTTCTAGCCCATCGAAATCTACCGCGTAGACGTGAAAATGGTTGCCGACTTTGTGGACAAACTGTTCACTAGTGTTGTACGCTAACTTTCCGTTGAGAGGGCCGCCAATACACCGCCAATGTGGCGGAGATTTTTCCGATAACATGTGGAGACGGTTTACTGGTTCGACCATAGTGTATGTCCTCGAGGGCTAATGTAATCCACAGATCGACCTATTACTTACGTATCTGGTTATCGATTCATCAAAGTATACTATCAGTGTATTTAATATATAACTAACAAACTAATCATATGACCAGCTTCAATCTAGAAATGCTTAAGGAATAAAATATTTTACCAAAGTTCATCCCATATTGTGTTCATGAAGAACAAGATGACACCTTGACAGGATATTTAATGGATGTCGCTTATCATTCCCAGAGGTTATCTGACCGCCTAACTATTTTTATAGCAGAGGAATCAGATACGATTGTCGGGTTCCGAGTGAAGCAGTTCTCAGAAATCATTTCGCAGATTCCTCAAGATCTAGACTTTAGAACGGGCTATTGACATTATATTAGAAACCGAGTCCAGACGAGACGAAAGTTAATTAAGGAGTGACTATGTCTAAACCTAAGCCAGTTAATTGGGAACTGATTAAAGTTAATCGTGACAGCCCCCATGAATGCTTGTACGAATTCGTGGTTCAGATAATAAATCAGTATCATGATAGGTTAAATAATCTGATAGTGGTGTTGATGTGGAGGTATAATGTAAGGCCAGACCCAGATGGATATATGTTACTCGCTGATATAACCAAATCATCGGACAAGATGCGAGAGTTATTTGAGCACGATGTAGTAATTGGCATCAATAAGCAAGCGTGGCAGTTACTGTCTGATAAGCAGAAAAGATTATTAATAGACACGCAACTCGAACGGGTTGTAGTATGTTTAGATAAAGATGGTAAGCCCAAAGAAGACGATCGTTCTCGTCTGATATACAGACTAAAGAGAATGGAAGTCATAGATGAAAGGATAATGTTAGATAGACATAATACCACTATGGACAAAGTTCATGAGTATGTATATAATAAGATGAATGGTCAATTTGAAACAGGTAGTTATGCTGATAAGATATTTGGGGGAGAAGGTACTCCACCGTCTTAATAGCATAAAGAGACACTTCAACAATTGGAGTCGAAACGCGATGAGTAATAATGAGAAGATATTGGTGGAGCAAGAAACGGCAGCTGGAGATGGATACGCTAGTATGTTTGCCCAAGCTACAGCTGAAAAGTTTAAGGCATTAGCTAGTTTAAGATTGCTAATGCAACATCCAGCTGGTATAGGTGACCACTCTACAGCTGATTATCACAGAAATTTGGACGAGGCTTTGGTTCAGCTGGTTGATGCGGACGACAAATTAGCGACTTTAGAAAAATACTTCAGAGTCATAACCTCGACTTGAATAAACCTGGAGGTTAGATGTTAGACCCAGCATGCGAAGGGCCATTGGTAGACACAGAGAGACTCAAGTCTATAATTGGCCGTCTTGAACATACATTAGCTGAATTGAAGGATTTAGCTAATCTTTCTGCTGTAGTGAAGCCTAACCAGTCGAAGTCTACCAACGCCAAATTACCCAATTTATCAGCCTTTAGTGTGTCCTCTGCACAGCTAGGTCCTATACCTGATTATACATCCGCAGAATGGCCAGAAGCTATAGATGAGGCCATGATTATCGACAAGAATAGTAAAGCAGAACAAAAATATAGAGCTTTGCAAATAATTAATCATATTAAAGAAACAGTAAGAAATAAGAAGATATTGGATTTTGGGTGTGGTAATGGATATGTAGCAGCTGAAGCTGCATTTACAGCTAGATTAGTAGTTGGTTATGACGTCCGAAAAGATCCTATGTGGGACAATCATGGGTATTTGCCCGATATTGCGAGTAGTGGAAGGTTAACTAACCAACCATATACACTTGATTTAACTACAGACATAAATAAGCTAAAAGAACATGCCCCATTCGACCTTATCATATTATATGATGTATTGGATCATGTAGTAGCGTCTACACCTCTAGAGGTGATCAAGACGGTAAGGAGTCTATTAGCTGATGATGGATGTATATTTATCCGGACTCATCCATGGACTAGTAGAACCGGTGGCCACATTTACGAGCAGTATAATAAAGCATATTTGCATTTGGCTTTAACACCAGATGAGATGGTTAAAGTAGGCATAGATGTTGATGCTAATAGTAAGATCGTCAGACCTATAGCAGCGTATGAACTATGGTTTAAAGAGGCCGGTTTGACAGTGACCGATAGAAAAGCTAAGACAAATATGGTCGAACCATTCTTTGATGGCTCATTATTAGATAGAATCATTAAAATAAATTGGGGTAATAAAATAGATCGTGACACAGCACGAAAAATCATGAGTAATCATTTAATAGATTATAAGCTCAAGATCGGCCCGAATCAAATCGGGTGATATAATATTGATCTGGATTTAATGTCGATCGTTAGGGCCTCCCTTTCACTGAGGAGAATGTACGATGGATACACGAGACGGAAGTATCCGGCCTCTGCGAGCAATCGAAGAGGCTGATGAGATAGACAGGCCATATATGCGAGAGATGGCTCACGCCCCAACGCCTTTACAGCGCGAAAGCGGGCGAGTTAAAAGAAATGACTCATGCCCTTGCGGCTCACGAAAGAAGTTTAAACGATGCTGCTTGTTTACGAAAAACCAGCAGGCTTCGTTTAAGTAAATCGTGATTCAGTTGGGTACAAGATTTACTTATTGAGGTGTCTATGTCGAATCAGTTTTTAATATGTTCATTCGTTACTGGCTTAGCTTGTGTCTTCAGTAGTGCCATCTTGTGCTACAACAATCGATCAGATTGGTATTGGTTTTTATTGGCGGGCGTGATGATCCATTTTAGTACAATGAGTTTGCATATATCCAGTGAATTAATCCCACTCTTACAACCGTTCGTGAATCATAAGATGCAGGCAGAAGTAGAAGTGAAATAGCTGGTGGAATTCACCATAAATAGAGTACTGCAACAGGATAATATTCTGTAGTCCCATGGCTAAGAAAAGAAGCAAAAAGGTCGTACGTCATACGTCGCCTAAGAAATGTAAACAATGTGGTGTGAATCCATGTGCGGAATTGTGGGCTATATGTGATTCATGTGCTAAGAAAAATATCGAGTATGAAAAGCAGATAGACAAAAATAGGTGTTCTTCTATGACCCGATGGCCAGAGATCAATATCTTGAGCGGCCTTCCTTTGAGGCGACCGCGTGGCAAGAATAGAAACGGAGAGACCGCTGGATGAATACTATTATTCCATATTGGGATAATGATAGTGGTACCTGGGTATTCGATGAACCTAACGTAGGACTGATCAAGGAACCATTCGTATTGGGCATACCGGAGATGATCGAGGAATTAGTTAAGGACATACCTGATGCGAAAGATGGGTTTAAGCTAAGCTTTTCTTCTAGTTCTATATCTGACCGGGACTACGTGCTTTCTAAGCTCCAAGCTGATATGGGTGGTTGGTGGTATCAAGATAAGGCTGGTCGTAAAGGTTGGTTGTGCCCAGCGATGTTTCTATTCTTTACTGAAGCACCAGAACTCATACATGTCAAGGTAGACACACTATGAAATTCAATGAATATCATGATATCTGGTCGATATCTAAAAGATCAGGCATGACTAAAGCCAATAATTTCACTGACAGAGAGCAATTATATTCTTTTCTATCTAGAAATATGACTGACCAGTTAAGTAGACGTCATCTATATTTCGATCAATGGTGGCACCGTTTGCAATGCCCATATTACGATATATACCCTAGTATCATTCCAATGCTTGTAAAAATCAATTTGGATATTTCTGGCGAGCACATTATCGACACATATATCCAAAATCGTGAAGAAGCTGACAGTGTAATGTCTAAAGTAAATCATGATCTTAGACATCTAAAAGGGTTAGCAGATTGGCTAAATATAGATAGACAGATTAATCAATATTTTTGTAGTAGCACATTTTTGCCTCACTTATTAATCAGATTGCCTGAATGTGACCATCAGTTATGCTTTACTGATCCAGCATATGGCAAAGTCCATGTCAAAACGATATTCATGTCTTTTCAGCCAGTCAATATGAAATGTGTGCCTAATCATGGTGACCAGCTAATATATGGAGTGACTATAGGTATTGACATAGGGGAGAAAATAGGGATGGGACTCTCCACTACTGGCGTGCCTACTTACTTAATGAACTGTATCCCACTCAGAGATCAATCGCTGATTAATGCGATAGATCTTTTACCAGAGCATGATTCAGCACAGGAGGGTGTACACATACCTAAACATACTATAACAGACTGTGTTAAATTATGCATGACAGTCAGGTTAATCAAGGATGACCATGATTTAATTCAGCCAGATGTCATCTCTGCAGATCGCTCAAGATACGAAACAGCGGGCGCCATGCTAAAATCATTGCTGGTAAATAAAGCCATTAGGCGTGGCAAGAATGGATATAGGATAGGACATCTATTAGATAACAGTAATATGTCTCCTCATCTACGTAGACCACACCCTGCTCTGGTATGGACGGGGGAAGGTCGTAGAATACCACGGATCATCACTAGGAAAGGATCAGTGGTGCATAAAGATAAAATCAACCAGATACCTACAGGTTATATGGGGTGAAATCGATATCAGATAGTTCTGGGGGACAGGTGGCAGAGTGGTTGAATGCACCGGTCTTGAAAACCGGCGAGCCTCACGGCTCCGGGGGTTCGAATCCCTCCCTGTCCGTTTTACCATGCCTGCGACTAGTTCGTTGAGCTGGTCTTATGTGTATTTAAAATGTGTTTGGTTGGTTAAGGATTCTTTCACAAAGGGAGTAGTTATGAAGTTCGTAGTCGCAGCAGCGGTAGCTTTGTCATTGGTAGGAATCACACGTGCCGATGAATTAAGCATTCCTGATAATACCAAGAGCGTCCTTGTTTCACAGGTCGTAAATGTGCAGCCAACCGCTTTGCCGGTTAGCTCGACTACATTGGCTACACCAAGAGTGATTACGGTGGCTCAGCCGATTATGCCCACTTATGGCAGTGCCAGTAGTGTGACATATAAGAACCGTAAGCGTATCGCTCCCGGAGCGGCACTGTCTGCAGCCGGTGTCAACTTGACCAGGACAGAATTAGATGCTTGCTGCCAGAAAGTTACTAACGCATCGACTGCTTATGTAGCTATTTGTGCTCCTGCTTGCCCGACTAAGCAAGATGTCAGGACCACTCGTAATGGTGGGCGAGTAGTGTATGATTACGGTCGGTATGAGGCGGTGGTTACTGATAAGAAGGATGGCAATGTTGAAGTGAAATATCGTAAGCGGCTTCTTGACCGCTGAATGCTGAATAATATGACTCATCTGCCCCTCCATAGTATTTATTCTATGGAGGGGCAGATGACAAAGGGTGAAGTTATCATGAAGAAAATAGCTGCAAAACGACTGCCATGGGTGTCGATCACCGACCGCAAGCCTGATCGGCTCTCCTCCGTCCTCGTCTGGACGCGGCGCAAGACTTGGTACAAGGCAACATTTGAGGACGGTAAATTTTGGTTGTGCTTTGGGCGCGGTGTAATCGACGATATCACCCACTGGTGCTATGTTACTGATCCTGTAGATCAGCATATTAAAGAGTCTGCCGCAAGTTAGACACAAAATATACTTACAGATCTGACAGTGGGTCAGGCAGATCTGCCCACAGATCTGCCCATGGATCTGGAAGATTATCCATAGAATATTGTTTTTCTATTTTAACTGGATCTATATCTTTTGCCGCCCAAAAATCATGGCCGATCTTTGCAAAATTCCAACCGGCTGGCAAATACTTTTTTAATAATGTCTTATATAATCTAATCCTGCTATCCTCGAGTGCTGTTAGATTAAAGGCGATTGGGTTCATAGCATTAGCCCACTGCTTAATAGCATGTAGCACGGTAGCAAAGACAGTATTGGCATTGCCAGTACCTGTGATCTGATATGTAGCCCATTCGACTTCTTCGTAGGTTAAGTAGAAAGAAATCTCCCACACTGGGCTTTCTGAATCTACCCTCATTATATCTATATCGTATACATAGCTTTGATTTTTAGTCGGATCATCAATGTAGAATCTTCCTTTCCAGAAATCTTCTGTGGAGGTAATCCACTTTATATCGACTGGTTTTTCTAATGCCTCCTGAATATTCTTAACAGCAGACTCTATATCATCACCCCATGTGTGCATATCATCATATGTTTTTTTATCAATAGTGCTATTACGCTTAGAGCGAGATATACCCTTTCGTTTACGGCGATTGATATTTTTAAAGAGCCCATCTGCCTCCAATATAGACAGGTCGATATCCAATAATCGTTCAAATTTCATGACGATTCCTCTATCACTCTGGAAATATATCTTCTAATATGGCATCCAGAGCCCTGTTAAAGGATTCACAGTCCCATCGATTAAGTGATTTGCATATGGCTTTATCCGGATCTTTTCTACAATCTATGTTATGCATTCTTTTCTGCCCGCCCATTCTGCTGCAGAAAGATTTACGACGTTTTGCTGACTTGGGAGATTTTGATGCTTGTTTTTTAGAAACTGGCTTTTTCAGTTTATGGCCTTTGCTGTTGTAGTGGGCACGACCACGGTCATTTAGCCCCCCAGCTTTACTCTGATACTTTTTAGCGACCCCTTCTTGGGTAAGATAGGGCGTAACACATTGCTGCTCGTCTTCAGGCCTTAACATATACTAGTACTCCGTGGTTAAAGTATATTTGATACCAATATCGTCTATGGGGTGTGAGCAAGTCGGTTATCTTCATCGTTCAAATATTATAATAGGAGTCATTAGAGATGATTAAGAGACTGATATCCGGTTGTATGATGCTGCTGGTATCTGCTAGCTTATATGCTGGGACTATAGATCCTAATACTCCAGATGTCAAATATGTAGAATATGGGGCTGAGTTTAAACACGTAGTCCAAATAGTCGGTATAAAAGATGATGGTTCCGCATATTCTGGATCAGCGGTAGCATATAAGAGAAATATAATTATTACTGCTGCACATTTATTCACGAATCACCAGTCGGCCGCTGTCGTATTCGATCAGAAAACGCTGATCATAACAAAAGTAATAAAATATAAATATTTTGACCCTAAGCAAAAAGGTAAACATGACATAGCAATGTGCTTGGTACAAGGTGACTTCGGGTTAAGCTGGTATCCTACCATTTATACAGGTCAACGAGAAAGTGGTTCGATATGTTCCTTAGCAGGATATGGCTGTACTGGGACATTTAACACTGGCGTGATCGAAGAATTAGGATGTTCTAAAAGAGCCGGGTCTAACACTATAGATTATGTTAGTGATCGTATAATTTATTGTTCTCCTTCGATTCATATTAAACGCACAGAACTAGAATTCATGACAGCTATAGGTGATAGTGGAGGTGGATTATTCATAGGTAATGAATTAGCTGGTATCCACTCTGGAATACAGGATAACGGTAAACCAGGTAAATCGAGGTATGGATCGGTTAGTATGCATACCAGAGTGAGTGCTTATCAAGATTGGATTAATGCTACTACTATACGATTAATCCAAGAAGAGTGGGACGAGTAGATATGTTTATTTTGCCATCAAAAAGGGAGAAACATGGCCAGATTGGATTATGTTAACTTGCCTGAGAACATAAAGGATAGTTACAAGAGCAAGGAAATATATAAGATTACCAAACAATCAGCTACCATAATATCAGTATACCTAACTAATCACCAAAAGAAAAATTGGCGTAAAAGGGGTCAGAATTGGGAACCGCTCAACAGCGATGCTGAGAATGAATAATATCAGGTCGTCCGCCTTGATCATATCTTGAGATTATACACTTGTTATTCCGATTCTCATAAAATACTATTCGATAAATATTTTTACCCATCATTGCCAGATGGGGTAAGTCTAGACGTTACCCATATTGACCAAAAAGGCAGCGGGTCATATAAAGACATAGGATGGCGGGCATGTATGATGGAAAAGATAAAAATCATACGTAGGGCACTAGAAGAAACTGACTGTTTCATTTGGTCAGATTGTGATGTGTTGTTTTTTGGGCCTATGACCAAACATCTCCTATTAGAACTCGGTGACTACGACATAGCTTGCCAATATGACAGCAGGGGCATGTATTGTGCTGGTTTCTTCATATGCAGATCTTCTAATAGTACGAAGAATTTATTTAGAGACATCTATGAGATAATGGAGAAGGACCATGACACACATGATGATGACCAAGATATTCTAAATAAACTGATAGCCAACAGCAACGGCAAATTCTTGTCTGATAGGTTTTGGACAGTAGGGTTATATTTAGAGAATAATGGATATTCAATGCCTTGGGCTAACCAAACCATAGAGATTCCTAAAGATATTTTAGTATTTCATGCGAACTGGACCATTGGAATAGAAAACAAAATCAAATTACTAGAAATGGCGTTGAACAGATGAGTACATTCGAGTTCGATAATCATGAGAAATTAGACTGGAGAGAATTCTGTGTCTTTACATGAGGTAGATATACCAAATATTAAACAAATATTAAAGGCGATAGATGATAGAACGTATAACCAAATGATCAATAAAGCGAAAGAAATATATGAAAAATATTTTACATTGGACGCAGTTTGTAAGAATATAGCATCTAGACTAGTGAGTGAATGATATGCTACATCATATCTATGAACAAATCATCATAATACCATACCGTAACAGAAAAGCACACTTAGACATTTTCATCAATAATGCGGTTCCGTTATTTAGGAAATATCTATCGCCATTTAAAGTAGTAGTAGTAGAACAATCAGATGATGGCCGTTTATTCAACCGGGGCAAGATACTTAACGTCGGGTTTAATGAATACAAGGATAAAACTAAACATATCTTTACACATGATGTAGACATATGTCCAAAAGACCGATGTGTAAGCCAATTATATAACAAGATCTATTCAACTGACATTATGGGGATTTACACATCTTATTGGGACACGCTTGGTGGGATTATCAGATTAGATGTAGACACATTTGAGCATATTAATGGTTACCCCAATACGTATTGGGGATGGGGGGCAGAGGATAAGGCTTTGCAAAACCGCGCTGAAACATATGGCAAGACGATATCCAAGAATATGTTAAGCAATGATCCTAATCGCTACGATTATTTTACTATATATGATGATATTAAAGATAATGTACATAACGACGATTTTGAATTTAGACAAATGTTTGAATACGAATTTTTCCAGCAGCTGGGGCATGACAGTAAAGTACGTTGTTGCCGGTCATCAGGATTAAACAATCTGGAGTACACGGTCATTGATCGATATGATTTGGATATAGATGTAGATTATATTATGGTTAAGATTTAGGTCGAATTAACAATAGGCATTTTATGTGCAACATTAATAATTCTGGTTGATGGTACATCGGATGGTCGATATGGAGAAGCGACGAATGAGGCGAAAAGAAGCGGTAATTGGATTAATGATTAGCGTTGCATGCATTGTCGCCGCGTCATTTTTTCATCAGCGTAATGAACCGTCTTGGATGTTGAGTTTTACTTCGTTTGCGTTTGTTAATTTCGTATTTGCTTTGCTTGATTGGAAAGCTAAGTAATACCTCGGGCACATAGGAGAAATATCATATGAAGAAGTTAATCTTAGTATTGTTATTGTTGACCTGCTCCGCATCGTACGGACAGACATCGGCTAACGTTTACTGCGGTGGTGTTAATGGATTCGATTCTTTATTGGATCCTTCTAATAGTACGGTATTTCGTAAAAGAGGAGGAGGTTTATATCTCCATAATAATGGATGGACTGAACTGTCTCACGACCAAAGAATGAAGTTGTTAGGCACGTTTAATAACCATCCGATGATTATTGAAGTCGGATTCCCTAAACCTGGTGAGTTTGGTCATTCTCCTGATAAGAGCAAGTATCATTGGTGGTGCGATAACTTTGATGATTTATATGTCAAGTATGGCATTAAGCCTCAAATAGTTGCTGTCAATCTTGAGGATGCTGTTAATAATCCGACATTATTACAGCCGACATTTGAACAATTCGATGAGCACCACGGTGATTTACAGCGTATGTCGCCACAATCTCTCATTTTGCCCATTCTAGGACCAATGAACATAGAGTTGCCTATCCGTACTGAAATGGTCAGCTATAATGAGAGATATCGACGCATTATATCGACCGCTGGTGGAGTAGTTATTGATAGTCCACCTAAGGTGTTTATCACTCGAGAGGATGAATACCGTGATTGGGTGGTAGACGCCATTAGACATGCCAACAGTAATGGGTATAAGTCGGTGTTGATTATTAGTCCGCATGACTCTAGTAATTTATTCAATAAGCATACGACTATGATGCTCCGCTACTTAGAATTAAACCAAGCATTACCAACAATATATGTAGTTGAAAATTATATTTATGGTAAAAGGTATAGCAATAAAGTGGGTAAAGAAACCCAGAGTAACTCGATTTTGGGTGTAGCTAAATATATACAGAGTAAGTTGAAATGTGATAAATGAGTTAGATGTATTTAACCATCATGCCTAACACCAGAGCCAATAAGTCGGTAGATGATTGGTTAATAGCGATGTACTGTGATTATGGCAAAAAAGGGACAAAAAGGCTCGTAAGAGCCAGTTTTAGCCATAAGGCAGCGAATAGTGTTTGGTATAGTATGAGTAGATATTATAGTAAGCATGGTTTTAGTTGCTGGCAAGAAGACAAAGCTGGTAATATAATCCAGCAAGCAGGTGGCTGATTGTAAGGGCCTTTAGCTCAGTTGGTAGAGCAAGGGACTTTTAATCCTTTGGTCGTGGGTTCGAGCCCCACAGGGCCCATTAATTTTATCTAACGGATGGAGGGTAAAATGGAACTAGCCAAATTGATCGAAGTGTTAGAGGCGTCGGCCAAAAAGAACGGGGAAAATACTGTGTTGACTTTGGGTCACTTGCTTAATATTTGCAAAAAATTCACCGTGAGTTAGATCAAGAAGACTTAGAGGCTGATATGGAAGGTGCTTTCATGGAGGACACCTTTTAGTAATAGAGTCGAGGTGTGGTGGTCCATAATACCGTTTCAAATATAATGCATGAAGCTTATTAATATATATGGTGCCTCATGAGATTATCTGACGTCGGTGGTAAAGCAAGAATAACTTCTATGCAAAAGGTAGAGATGCCTGATGCTAGAAAAATGATATATGTATATGACGTTAACCAAGGACGTAATAGATGGGTATATGCCAGGTACGTTAGGTACTATCCTAAATTATATATCCCTGTTATGCTTAAGGGAGCAGAGATGGTTAGGGAAGAAAATGGAAGTAATAAACCACGACCTGAAGGAATTCTGTGGAATATGTATATTAGAGGTCGGTATTCTGCGCGATTGATAGGTCGATTTATAGCTAAATCAGAAGCGATAGCTATTAAAAAAGCACGAAAGTATAATAGTAATGCTTTTGTGG
>Ga0114963_10001398_pt1 | contig 16636 bp, 6 predicted proteins | sample C_131016_EF_Meta_FD_87019 | JGI IMG/M metagenome (GOLD analysis project Ga0114963, IMG submission 87019) | Freshwater microbial communities from Lake Croche, Canada to study carbon cycling - C_131016_EF_MetaG | ecosystem: Environmental > Aquatic > Freshwater > Lake | place: Lake Croche, Canada...
CACTGTCAGACGCTTTCCCTGATTCTTTTCCTGATTCTTTTCCTGATTCTTTTCCTGGCTGGCCGTCCGCAGGATCTGCGTTGTTTGAATCCGAGGCCGATTCCTTGCCCTGATCCGAGTCTTCCGCTGCCTCCGACTCCTTGCCGTCACCGTCCTTGGCGGCATTGTCTTCGCCGTCACTTTCCTTGCCGACGCTTTCCTTGGGCTCCATCCGCTTGGCAAAATTACCGATGTCGCCGGCGAGCCCTCGCGTCTCCTCGGCAATCGCCGCCTGCCGTTCAGCCAGCTGGGCCTCTCGCGCTCCTGCCTCGGTCGATCCCTCCACGTCTCGCTGTCGGGCGATCAGCTTGGAGAGCCGCCCGAGAAACTGCCGAACCTCTTCCTTCTCGCTGGCCCGCCGTTTGTCGGTGTCGCCCGACTCCAGCAGCGTGAGCAGTTCGCGGAGCTTGTCGAGTGCGCTGGATTGGCTGGTGCCAGCCTTGAGCAACTGCCCCTTTTCGAGCAGCTGCACGATCGTATCGAGACGGTCGCCCATCTCCGCATCCCGCGCCTGTTCGAACACGCTCCGCAACAGTGCGGCACGTCGTGGATCGCTCGGCGCCAGGATGTCGGCGAGCCGCAGGAAGGTTTTTTCGAGATCGCGAAACTGTTGCGCCAATTCCTGTTCCCGGGTGGCGAGGCCGCCGTCCGGGGCCGCCTTCGGCGCCGTTGTTGGGGCGGGTTCGTCCGCAGCGTGCACCGGTCCGCTGACCATGGCGAGCAGGCTGACGCACGCCAGGAATTCGATCACGGCGGTCGATCGGGGGATGTCTCTCATGGCCGCTCCAGCGCTTCCCGGGCCCGCCGCTTTTGCTGCTCGAGCGTGTCAGTGCGAATCTGCTCCTGCGTGCGGATCATTCCGCGCAGCAGGTCCACGACTTCGTTGAACGACTCCAGTTCCAGCATCTTATCAAGCACCGCCCGCATCCGGGCCAGCACGAGGTCGGCCCGCCGCACGAGTTCGGGTCTGCTCGTCCCCGCCCGACAGGCCGCGGCCAGCGCTGGGAGATCCTCAAGAGACAGCGCTGCGAGTGGATCGGCGATCTGGGCGATGAGGCGGGCCTCCAACTCCGGAGTGATCAGTTGGTTGTTGTCGAATTCCAGACGGATGTCGCGGAAGGCCTCCGCCAGTTCGGCAGTCTCGCCGGCGGCACGGGATGTGGCCTCGCCAAGTCCGGAAGCCTGAGCGGGGCCGTTGGCCTCTTCGGCACGGTCAGCGGTTTCTTCGTCGCGTCTCGGGGTGGCAAATCCATCGCGGGCCTGCGTGAGGTCGGCCACGCAGCTTTCATAGCGGCGGCGGAGAATGATCTCGCGAGCTTCGAGCATCGCCACGAGCGACTCGGGAGCGACCACGTCGAGGGACCAGGAGTCGCTCGTGCCGTTGTTGGGCGGGCCGTCGAGCGTGCAGGTGTCGACGGCCGTCACCGCCAGTCCCACCGTGCGACCGACTGCGAGACCGAGCGGCTCGAGTTGCACCATCTCGGCCGCCTCGACAGGCAGTTCCACGACCGCATCGCCGGCACGGACACGGGTCACGGGAAGCAGCGTTTCGGTGGCGTCTTCCGTCGTGAGTCGAACGCTCGCCCCGCCCAGCCCATGGTCATCCGAAATGGTGCCCACGAGCGGCACTCTGGCCCGCGGCGTGACCGCGGTGGAGATGCCGCGAAGGCGGATGGCGACCTGGGGCGGCTCATCCGGCAGGGCGGAGAGCACGAATGTCACCGGCTCGCGATTCATCAGACCATCGGTATCCGTAAACCGCACGACGACGGTGCGATCGGCGTCGAGTGCTGCGATCCGGCCAACAATGGTGCGGGACAGGGACGTCGGCGGCGTCGAACCGGCAGCCGCATCGGCCGCTGGCAGCATGGCCAGCACCTCCTCGGTGGGTGAACCGCCTCCGCTGGCAACGCTGCCGACGGGGAGTGAAACCATGGTCGCTGCGGAGAGGGGCTTCGTCGACGTGCAGGCGATCTCCACGGCCGACCCCCGTGGAATCTGAACGACCCTTGCGGGTGGCGCTCCCCGAGGTCCGCCTCCCAGATAGGCCGGCGGCGTTGCAGTGATCAGGATTTTTTCCAAGCTCGGAGGCTCGAGCACTTCCAACCGCAGATTCCGTAGACGCGCATCGCCGCCGCGGATCTCCAGATCGAGACTGTCGTTGACCGATTTGAGCAGATGGCCGAAAGCCTGGCCGTCGGCCGTGGGGCCGCCGCGTGCACCCATTCTGTCCGCCCGCCAGTTGCTGCCCAGCCGCAGCCGGCTCGCTGATTGATTCTCAGGGCCACCGTCATGGGCCACCCGCCAACGCAGGTCGACCACATCCGGCAGCGCAGCGGCTGCCCGGGCACGCACGATGACGTCGACATCGCTGCCCCGTGCCACCTTCCGCACGCCCCCGGGGAAATCGTCAACAAAAAGCCGTACCTGCCGCGGCCATGGCTCGTTGCCGAGAAGCGGCAGCCGTTGCACCCAGAGGCCCGCAATGGCCGGCCTGGCCATTGCCAGAGCGGCGATGCTCGCCACGGCGGCGACCGCTGCAAATGCCATCATCGCCAACTGCCGGCGTCGGAAGATTCGTTCCGGTCGCAGCTGCCCAAGGTTGGCCTTCGCCTCGGCGGCTGTACGGGCCAGAAGTTCAGGATTGACGTCAGCGTCTGGGCTGGAAGCGAGTTCGATCGCCGTTGAAAGACTGTCCCTGAACGATGGATGGACGCGTTCCACGACGACTGCCAGGCTCGCATCACTGAGATCCGCGGTGAGTCGTCCCACGAGCTTTCGAAACAGGAGCGTTCCCAGGCCGGCTGACGCTGCGGCCAACAGCACTGCCCGCGCCCAGCGGGGCGGCTCCACGGACCAGTCGATCAGCAGCGATCCCCAGAAGAAGGCCGCTGCCGCCAAGCACAGCCAGGCCAGCGATTCCACCCAGATCCAGCCCCGGGTCTGCCGCCGGAGCGTCGCGAGCGATTGCTTTAAAATCGCCACGTCGGCAGCCGCGGTCGGGCGACCTGTGTCTGTCGATGCCGGTGGATCGATGACGAGCGTCACTGGTGGGCCTTGGGGTTTCGGAAACGTGTGGGATGCTGGAGGGAGTGACTCTGACCGGATGTTCACGCGAGCTTGACGAGCCGTCGCAGAATCCATTCGCAGCACAACAGGCCTGCAGCCATCGCAAGCAGGATGCCATTGAGCCGCCGCTTGAACGCCCCGTCGGGGGCGCCAGTCTCGTATTCACGGCGGGAGCGATCCGGAATGCCGGCGGCCAACAACTCCGCGTCGGCGGGTGTCCACGGCTGCGTGGCGAGAAAGCGTGTTGTTCCTCCGGAGACCGTGGCGAGTTGCTCGAGCAGACCGCGATCCAGCCGTGGCCGTTCCAATTCGCGGTCGGGGAGCCGTGCCTGGATGCGGCGGGAAACCCTCTCGCCGGTCCCACCCGGCAGATCGACGTCGATTCGCCACGAGCCATCACGGGCTGCCACGAACGTGCCCTGAAGCACGCCTTCCCGGTTTCTTTCGGCCACCAGCGGAACCCGCATGACGACGCCGTCCGGTCCAACCACCTGACAGATGGTGGGCACCGCCGTCTCTTCCTCGGGAACGACCAGGCGAACCACCACGTTGGCTCCCACGGCAAACCGATCCCGATCCACGAGCAGCCGGGCCCGCCGCGATCCTCGCAGAAGCCGCCCCTGCGAGACATGACGCACCAGCTGCGTGACCAACCGTTCGTGCAGGCTGTCGTCGAGCGATCGCAGCCGCCACATCTCGCCGCTGCCCATGAAGAAGACGTTGCCAGAGCCATAGAACTGGCCGGCGAAATAGCAGGAGTTTGATTCCGGAGGAGCCGCCGCACCTGGGCGGACGGCCCGCGCGTAGACGGTGGCTCCCGGCTTGGGGCCCGCCGAATCAAAGCAGGAAAACACCCCCGGGAACTCACTCCAGACAGTCTGGCTGGCGATGCGGCTGGAGGCCAGCCAGAGAAACTCCGCGTCAAGTCCATCGCGAGAAAAGACCAGCGGCATCGGCTCTTCCAGTCCTGCGGGATTGTCGCCAGTCAATCGCCCGGCCCGGCGCAGTTCAACCGGGTGGAGATTGCGGATCACCGCTGTTTGAGAGTCGGCAATCCACGCGTCCATGAAGATCGAACCGGCCACGAACACAAGGCCGCCGGACTCTCGTGACACCCATTGCTCGAGGCGGGCCTGCGCTGCCGCGTCGAGCAACCGCCAGTCGTAGTCGAAGGCGACGACCACGTCATACTCGGCGAGTTCTTCGGCGGTGGGCGGGAAGGCCTGCAGAATCCGGCGGGCATCCTGAGAGCCCCCCTTGCCTGCGGTGCCCAGCAACACGTCCACGGCAACGCTCTTGTCTCGCTCGAGCACGTTTCGCATGAACTGGTATTCGCGGCTCGGGCCACCAGCCATCAACAGCACCTGCGTGACCCGGTCGACCACTTCCACCTCGGCCACCTGCCGGTCATCGGCAGGCGTGCGGTCGGCGGCCGGAGGAATCACACGCACGGCCAGATCGCGACGGCCCGGCGTCGCCAACCCCGGCACGTCGAACCGCACGGCGACGAGTTCGCCGCCTGCTCCCAGGACGGCTTCGGTGGTGTCGATCACGCGGCCTGCTGTCGTGGCGGACGGCGAATCGCCCGTCGTGGCATCGGTGGCTGTCATTTCGGCGAGTTCCACGCGGACCGTCTGTCCGGCCAACCCCTGCGACTGCAAGTAGGCGGTCACGGCGAAGCGATCGCCCGGAAATACCCGGGCAGGCACGAGAACATCGGCCACGCGGACATTGATCGGCAGGCGATCCGAGCCGATGCCCAACGTGTGCACGGGCACGCCCGCAGTGGCGAGTGCCGTCACCGCCGCGGCGGGATCGATGCCGGCGTTGTTGACGCCGTCGGTCAGCACGACCACACCCGCGAGCACGCCGCCAGGTTCCTGATCGAGCACGCGGGCGAGCGCCTCGCCCAGTCGCGTTTCGTAGCCGCGGGCGGTGAGCCGATCCCGCCAGTCGCCGACCGGTTCGCCGGCGTCTGGGGATGCTTCTCCGGGCGGTGCCGATGCGGCTGCAGACGCCTTCGGAAGAACGGTCAGTGGCTCGGCGTCGGCATCGAACCGCCACACCGACACCTCGTGTCGGGGGCTGAGCGCCGCGAGCAGTCCCCCTTCGCCAAGCACGTTCACCGCACGCTGCGACCGCGTGTCGGCCGGCTGTTCGCCAGCGGGCTCGGTGGGCTGTTCATCCGCTGGCTCGTCGCGGAGCGTCATGCTGGCGCTGGAATCGACAAGGACCGCCACCCGCGATGGAAACACGATCTCATGTTCGGCTGTCCGCTCAAAGTCGAGATAGGCGGCTGCGACTGCCGCGATTGCTCCCAGACGCAGGGCTGCGAGCAGGAGCCCCATCCCACGTGGCAATTCTGCTGCGTCGCGACGGTACATCCAGAGCACGAAGAGCCCAATGGCTGCCAGCGTGAGCACCAGGGCGGGCAACTGCCACCACTGTGAAAATCCGTCGATCAGACCGCTGGTGATCCGGTGCTGAACCCGCTCCGAGGAGGCAAGCAGACACAGCGACGTGCCACCCGTCGCTGGCGGCACCGCTGGCACAGAAAAAGACAGGAGCGGAAACACGAAGGGTATGTGTGAGGGCATGAGGAATTGGTGATGGCCGTTCAGGCGGGCGATCTTCCACGGAAAGTGGCATGGTAGCTGGCTGAAAAGGCCATCAACTGTTCGATGATCAGCACCGCCGCGAGCAGGTGCAGCAGTGGCTTCGCCAGAGGCACGCCAGCCTGCGTTGTGGTGTCGGGCTGGAGTGATTCGGCACGGTCATACTTGAACGCCACGCCGGCGAGGGTCCGGTCCAGCCGTTCGCGCCCGATGCGTTCGAGTTGCCCTTCGTTGGCCGCCACATTGACGGCGAAGATGCGTTCTCGCTCAGTGCCGTCGAGACGCCGCCAACGCGCCGTATAGCCGCCGGCGGCCGAGGTGGCCGGGAGCGTGGCCTCGAGCACTCCAGTGGGAGATGCCACCGCAGTCTGGTGCACGAGCGTGCCGTCTGGGGGCACCGCCACATCGACCTCGATTTCATCGACGGCCGCCTCGAGCCGCACGGTGATGGGATCACCCACCTCGAGCGATTCCGCCCGGCGGCGACTGCGGGCCAGATGGCTCTCCAGTTCCAGCATCACCACCACCCAGCTGGGATTGCCGCGGGCCCAGTTGTTCCACGTGGGGGCTGCGGTCGACAGCACGGCCACGACCATGCCCTCGCCGTAGGGCCGCTCGACGACGAGAGGTCCGCCGGTTCGCAGCGAGAGCAGCCGGCGGAGCCCGCTGGCGGCGGCCGGTTCGAAGCCGCGTTCCACCGCCATCGATCGTTCGATCCGCACGGCGTCGAGCAGAGGATTTCGTTGGCCTGAGAGCACGGCGACGACCGGGTGCTCCTCGACGATTACATCAGGCGCAGCGGCAGCACCGGCGGCGGCGTTGGGCAGCAGGTCGATCGGCCCTGCGAGCGGCACCGGAAAAAGCCCCTCGCCGCCCCGATGCAGAGACTGATTGACGATCTCGGCCTTCGTGCGAGGGCCGGTGAAAAAGACGACGCCCCCACCGGCCTTGGCGAAGGCTTCCAGTGCTGCGACCTCAGCCGCGTCGAGTCGCTCCACATCGAGCAGCCAGATGCAGGCAAACGATGTGAGGTCGAGCGTCGCCAGGCTCCGCGGGGGCTCGATGCGAGGCCGGAGGCCCGTCGGCGCACCTGCACCAGGGGCCAGTGCCGTTGCCACGTAAAAAGCGTCACCTGCACGGGCCCCGCCGGTGGGATCGCCGTCGATGAGCAGCACATCCACCCGGTCAACCACATCGATCGCCATGGTACGCGCATTGTCTGCTGCCACGGCATCGGTGGCGATCCTGGCTTCGATCAGGTGTGCCCCCGATTGCGTGAACCGCGTGTCAAAACGCTGCGTGCCCACGCCGCCAGCGGGAATCTCCGCAATTCGCACGCCCGGTCGCCCCAGGGCATCCTCGCGGAGCTCGACGGCCACGTCGCGGACCGGTCTGTCGGAGTTGTTTCGGATCGCCACTTCGAGCGGCACGAGCACGCCCGTGGCCGGCACGCCGCCGGCCATCTCCAGCCGTTCCACCGTCAGGTTGCCGGGCTGCCGGCCATCTCCAGCCTCCGTTCCGCAATCGACCAGCCGCAGTTCGCAGCCCGCGTCGGATAACTGCCGCAGGAGAGCCACGGTCTCGTCATCTGCTCTCCAGTCCTTGGCGCGGAAGTCGCTGACCAGCCAGATCACGTTGGCTGCGCCCGAGCCGCCGCCCATGAATCCTGAGCCAACGCCGGTCACGCCAGCTGCCGCTGCCACCGCCGCTCGCGGCCCGGCAGCCATCGCAGAGGCAGTCCAGCCACCCAACTCATCGCGCACCTCCTGCACCAGCCGTGGCGTTACGGCCTGCAGGCGGAAGTCGAACGCATCCTCGGCCCCCGAGACGCGATTCTCGGTCCGTTGCTCGCCGGCCGGCGGATTCGACATCGGTTGTTTCTGCGGAGTCCTCTCAAACGCGGAAAACCGGCCGATCGCCAGTTCCTGCTGCCCCGGTGCGGCGGCCAGCTCGGCACAGATCCGCTCGACGACCAGCCGTCCGCGATCAAAGCAGCTGGCGTCTCCGATGCGGCCATCCGCCGACAGGTCGCCCATGGAATAGCTGTCGTCAAACAGCACGACGTGCGCCGTTCGTGCGCCGCCCAGCATCCGGCCGAGCGCCGTCTTCCACCGCGGCTGGGCCAGAGCCAGCACGATTCCCAGGATGGCGGCCACCCGCAGGAGCAAGAGAAGGAGTTGCTTCAGCAGCACCCGCGTGCGGTACTTTCGCTGGCTTGCCAGCAGGAACTCCATGGCTGCCCACGGCACCTTCCGGTGTCGAAGCAGATTGATCAGGTGGATGACCACCGGCGCTGCGACGAGCGGCAGGCCCCACCAGAGGAGCGGAAGAAAATCGAATGTCGGCATGGCGGGGCTTCCCTTCTACACGGCCATGCTGGCGCGTCGTGACAGAAATTTCACGAGTGCCGCGTCGACCGGTTCGCCGGTGCGAATGAGGGAGTAGTCACACCTCGCCGCCGCGGCCCGCGTGCGGACGTCGACGAGAAACTCCTCGACTGCCGCCAGATAACCCGCCCGCAGGCTTCGCGGATTGCAGGCAATCGAGTCGGGCAGTTCGAGTCCTTCGAACCGTGTTGGGCCCTCGAATGGAAAGTCGAGTTCGTCATCGTCCATGACATGCAGCAGCACAAGATCGTGCCCGCGTTTCCTCAAGAGCTGCATTCCCTGAAACACGCCGTCGCGGTCGCCGAGCAGGTCGGAGATCACCATCACCAGGCCGCGCCGCGGCAGCGTTTCGGCAAGCGATCTCAGCACGGGCAGAAAAGATGTGGGGCGGGCGTTCCGCGGCGTTTCGAGAACCTCCACCACGCTCGCCAGATGCGACCGCTTCGTGCGCGGCGGCACACTCGCCCGCACCTTGTCATCAAACTGGCAGCACCCTACGGCATCGCCGTGCGAGAGCGCCAGCCAGGCGAGGCTGGCGGCAAGCGTGGCTGCGTACGCGTATTTGCCGAGCGGCCCCGATCCGTAGTTCATGCTGGCCGAGCCGTCGACCAGCAGCGTCACCCGGAGGTTCGTCTCCTCCTCGAATTCCTTCACGTAGAGCCGGTCCTGTCGCCCCCAGACTTTCCAGTCGACGCGGCGCAGATCGTCGCCACGGGCATACTCCCGATGCTGGAGAAACTCCACGGACTGCCCCTTGTAAGGGCTTCTGTGGAGACCGGCGAGCACGCCTTCGACAACGGCCCGGGCGCGCAGCTCAAGCCGCGCGATGCGGGCAATCGCCTCAGGATGCAAATATTGTCTGGAACCGGGCGTCACGCGTCAGTTCGTCCTCTCTGGCCGGGGTCGTATCGATGATCCGCTGAATGATGCCATCGGGCGTGACGCCTTCGCTCTCGGCCGTGAAACCGACGACGATCCGGTGCCGTAGGACGGGGCTTGCGAGCGACTGGATATCTTCCACGGTCACATGGCTGCGGCCCTGCAGGAGCGCGCGGGCCTTGGCACCGATGATCAGAAACTGCACCGCCCGCGGCCCCGCTCCCCAGGAGAGTTGGTCGCTGACGAAATCGGGCGTGCCCTTCTCGCCCGCTCGTGTCTGGCGGACGATCGCAAGCGCATACCGCACGAGGTGGTCGCTCACCGGCACACCCCGCACAGCCTGCTGCAGGCCGATGATGTCAGCCGCAGACAAGACCGGCTGGGCATCCTCCTGGGGGAGGCCTGTGGTCCGGCGGGCGATCTCGAATTCCTCCTGAAACGTCGGATACCCGACGAAGACCTTGAACATAAAGCGGTCCTGCTGTGCCTCCGGCAGCGGATAGGTGCCTTCCTGCTCGATCGGATTCTGCGTGGCGAGCACGAAGAAGGGATCGACCAGCCGATGCCGCACCCGGCCGACACTGACCTGCCGTTCCTGCATGGCCTCCAGGAGAGCGGCCTGCGTCTTTGGCGGCGTACGATTGATTTCGTCCGCAAGCACCACGTTGGCGAACAGCGGCCCTTCGAGGAACCGTAACTGCCGCGTGCCGGTCGCCTTGTCCTCTTCAAGCACGTCGGTGCCGATGATGTCGGCTGGCATCAGGTCGGGGGTGAACTGGATGCGGCTGAAGGAGAGGTCGAGGCTCTTGGCCAGCGTGCTGATGAGGAGCGTCTTGGCGAGCCCCGGCACGCCCTCGAGCAGGCAGTGCCCACGGCTGAAGAGGCAGATCAACAGTTCCTCGATCACCTGGCTCTGGCCGACGATCACTCGCGAAAGTTGGGCCAGAATGCGGTCATGCGCCTCGTGCAGGCGGTCAATGGCGGAAGGGTCGAGGGGCGTCTGCGTCATGGTGCTCTCCGGACGGAACCTTGGGGGCGTGTCTGCGGCATGGCCTGTGGGACGATGAGTCTGTCGGCTGTGGCGAATACTGTCAGCGTTGGTAAATCGGGAGCGTACCCCGGTCAAGCTGCAAAATGGTGAGGTTGGTGGCCGTGGTGTACACAGGGCCGATGTAACCCTGCGGCCAGCAGAGGCCGTCGCGATCGGTTTGCGATTCCGAAACGAGCCGTTCCTCGATCTGCTTTCGGTAGGCCTCCCACTTTTTTCCACCTTCCCGATACATCACCTGCGCGTAGTAGAAGTGGGCGTAGTGCCAGTGTCCGAAGCCATTGTTGGCGATGTTGCCGAGGTGCTTCTCCGCATAGTCGAGCATCCGTGGCACATGGGTGTCGTCATATTCTCCCGCGTTGAACAGGCAGGCGATGGCTGCGGCAGAGATCGCCGGGCGGCCGCCGCCCCCCTTGGAGCTGTACTGGACGCCGCCGTCGGGCATCGTGCATTTGTGGATGTAGCCGATCGCTTTGTCGATGATCTCACGTGGCACGGCGATGCCGGCGTTGCGGCAGCCGCGGAGCCCCTGCACCTGCGTGATCGTCGTGGAGCCCTCGTCAAAGTTGTTGCCATCCTTCGCGCTCACATAGCCCCAGCCACCGTCGGACGTCTGTGCACGGCCAGAAAACTCCACCGCCTTGTCGAGCACCCGGACGAGTTCCTCGCGGCGTCGTTCGTCCTCCTCCTCGCCAAGCACCTGTGAGAGGAAGAGCATCGAGAATCCGTGTCCGTAGGTGTAGCGGTCATCTCCCTTCGGATCGCCGATCAGACCGTTGGGCCTGGAGCGGCTCACGAGGGAGTCGACCGCCTGACGGATCGGCTCGGCATACTTTCCCTGCGTGGTGGTCGAGCCCTCCATCAAGAGCGCCGTGCCCGCCAGTGCCGTCATCGCCGTCGGATAGCGGCCTTCGTTCGCTGCCCAACTGCCGCGACGCGACTGTTTGCGGGCCAGCCAGTCGAGCCCCTTTGAAATGACGAGATCGACCTTGTCCTCGGACGGCGCGGCCACCAACTCGCAACGTGGTGCAGCGGCAACGGCCAGCGTTGCGATGCAGATGGCGAGCGTACGGAGCACGGTGTGCATGCGGGAGCGACTCGGAAAGGTGGAGCGTGCGTTGAAGGATTCAGAACGGGAGTGGAATCGTCAGCGCCTTCTTGATCCAGTATTCGATTTCGACGAGGGGGTCGGTGGCGGATGACGAACGCGATGTTGACGCCTGAAACGGCGGGCGGGGTGCCGTGGGAGCCCCGGTAAACTCCAGTTGCAAATCGGGAGCTTCCCGTCTTCCCTGTCCGAGGCCCTGCACAAGGCCTTGCGCGAGGTCGATCGTGTGCGTATCCGGGTCTCCGCTGATCCCGCAGCCGAGCACCATCATATCGGGCCGCAACGCAGACCGGCCATTGAAGCGGTCGTCAGCATAGATCGCCTGGCCCGTCCGCTTGTCGAGGCAGAGCACGCTGAGCCGTTGGCGGTCTGGCTCGCGTGCGGACTGGATGGTGCGGGCGAATAAAAGCACTGGCAGTTGCGATCCGCTCTGGCTCTGCAGCGAGTGTCTCAGGATTGTTGCCGGCACTGGCCAGATCATGTCGCCACTGGTGGCATCAACGGCCCAGAGTGAGCCGGTGACGAGTTGGGGCATCTCCCGGCCTGGCATGCCCGGGAGCGTGGCGATCGCCCCGATGCGCTCCAGTTGTTTCTGCTCTTCGGCTGTTTCCGCTCGTCCCACGAGCACGAGATACCGCCCCGCCCATGACAGCACCTGCAGATATTCCAGCCCTCCTGGCATGTCGGGCAGTCGCGTGCGAAACACCGCCTGTCCGGTGTCGATATCGAGCACGATCAAGTCCCCGGATGGCTCCACGATTGCAAGCCGTCCATCCCCAGTGGGGCAGGTCCGGGATTCACCGGGGTAGTCGCCAAGCGGAAGCCGCTGCCCGTCCACGGGATCAAGGCGGTCGACTCGCACCCGTCTCGCCACGGTCTGCTCCGTGGTGAGACCAGCCCCCGCTGCGGCGGCGTTTTCGGTCTGTTCGGTGGTCGGCTGAACCAACACCATGGAGCGTCCGCTACTCAACACCCGCCGTTCGCTCCCCGGCAGGTCGAGCGTTCGCACGATCCTCCCATCGGCCATGGAGAGGACGACTGCACCGCGACCATCTGCAGGACAGACGCAGAGGAAATCGCCGTCGCCGATCAGTTCGCTGGCCTGAGGCAGTCGCTGACGTTCCCAGAGGAGTCGTCCGCTGAGGGGGTCGTGAACCTTGAGTGTCCGGTCAATCATCATCGCCACGCCCTGACACCGTGCAGCCGCGGTCAACGTCCCGCCTCGGCGGCCACCCTCCCCGGGATTCCGCGGCTCGGAGACGCGTGCCCCCAGGGGAATGCTCCCCCGCCTCGCCGCCTTCCCGGCACCCACGTTCATGACGAATCCAATGGCCCGCGAATCTCCGTCCAGATTGGATTTGTCGGCCAGCATCCACAGCAGACGATTCCTGCGTCCCCCCTGCCCCGACCCGCCCGCAGACGCCAGTTCGAAGGCGGCGACGCTCGCACCGGCGCGGACGAACACGACCCGGCCGAGAACGGAGGCCTCATCAATCCCACCCTGCTGAAGCATCGGCATCAGCCGGCCGCCATCCGGTCGTGCTTTGAGCCCAAAGGGCTCGCCGACCAGCCTGCCGAAGCCGTCGGTAGCAATGATGCCAGCCTGCTGGTGTTGGTCGAAGGCGAGTTCGAGTCCGGGGATGAACGAATCGGAACCGGCCATGAACGGGATGTTCATCAGCCGTGATCGTACGAACCGCAATTCATCCACATCGCCCTGCCCTTTGGCTCCGCTACGGATCCCGCTGGTCCGTCGTTGGACGACCCTACCGATCGGCCACGCCTCTGCTCCCCCCGGGTCCATCAGACCGGTCGGCCCGGCGAGTCCGGTCTGGAACTCGCTCCGAATCCCGGTGAGCATCGCGGCGGCCTGTTCCCGATCGGCCGGCTTGCCGACGCGAACGAGGTCCAGCAGCACGAAGTCACGTTCAACGACAAGCTGCCGTCTGTCATCGCCAGGCGTGCTTGTCTCGATCGACTCTGCCAGCAATCCGGCCAACTGCCTCCGCGCCTCGAGGGCACGATCGTGAACGCCGAACAGTTCGATGAACTGTCGGAGTTTCACCACCCGTTCAGCCACACCGTTGCCGACGGGTTGTCCGCCGCCCGCCGCAGGCGTTGCCGCCATCACCGCATCCAACTCACTCTTTGCAAAAGCATCGAACTCCGCCCGCAGCGTCGGCGGCGCCTTCGCAAACAGTTCGGCGAGCCGTCCGTGCAGCCACCGCGTGGGCGTGACGGCCAGCTGGGGATCGTTCCTGTCGGCAATGAGTCCATCTGTCGAAGCAGTGGCCGCGAACCCCGAGCCAGGTTCCATCGCCAGAGAAGCGGCCGCAGCGGAGGTCTGAGCCAGCAGCTGACGCACAGCCTCCCATGCCTGCGGCAGATCGCCGGTGCGGAGAAACCCATCGACTGTGGTCCGTAATGTGACAACAGCTGTCGCCGGCGATCCGCTCAAGGCGACGGCTTCCCGCCACAGGGGTGCCGCCTGGGCGAAGTCGTGCTCGAGTGCGAAGAGCAGCGCTGCGGCCACAACCGTGGCCGGCACTCGATTCGGCTGCAAGGCATGCGCCTCACGCACTGCCGCGATCCCATTGGCGATATCGCCACGGTCGAGAGCGAGTTGGCCACGCCAGAGCATGGCCCATGGATCTCGGGCGTTGGACTTGATCGCCGTTTCGATCCGCGACTCCAGTGCCGCCGACTGGTGGAACACATCAAGTGAGTCGGGCCCCTGGGAGATCACCTCGCCACGATAGGCCAGCAGATTGCCAGGCACGAAGTTGCCGCGTGCCGAGGAGCGACTGACGAAGCGACCGTCGGCAAGATCGATCTCCAGCACCTCCGGCGTATCGAGCGGCAGGAAGAGACGGTTCGCCGTGAGGATGCCGCGGCCGCTCGGGCTGCCGTGATCGGCGGTCAACGGCCGCTGCCAGACGACGCGACCGCTGGCCATATCCAGGGCTTCCACGCCTCGCCGGCCGACGACGAAGGCCCGGCCATCGACAACTCCGACCACAGAAAATCGATCCTTGCGAGGAAGTCTCCATTCTGTCGTTCCCCGCCGCAGATCGAGGCAGAGCAGTTCCTGAGACTCTCCCGGAGTCAGCAGAACGCGGCCACCAGCCAGGATCGGCGCTGAGTCGAGCCAATGTCCCACCGGCCGTTCGCGGCCCCCATCGCCGACGAATCCTCCGGCGATGGGCCCGTTTCGCGGCACGCGGATGCCGTTGGGAAGCATGGCCATGCCGGCCTGCCGCGGCTGCGGGTATTCATGCGCCCAGAGCAGCGTGCGGGTTGCCAGATCGACGGCGACCACGGCTCCGGCGCCCGTTGGACAGATGAGCACTCCTTCGGAGAGCGCGGGAGAGAGGCCGGCGAGCCGACGGGTATGGCTGTCACGATTGTCGATCGCCTGTTCTTCGTCGACTTCGGCAAACGGCTGCGACCACTCCAGGCGACCGGTGGCGGCAGCGAGCACATCGAGCCGAATCTCCCCCTTCTCCTCGACGAGTAGAAACAGTTGTTCGCCGACTGGCAGCGGTGCGCCGAGGTACCAATCGGTGGCGGCGACCGGCGGCCCCCGCTCCTCGGCCGCAGCGCCGCGGGCAGGCAACCGCCACCGCAGCGATCCACGGTCGGCGATATCGTAGGCAGAGAGCGTGTTGCCTCCTCGCCAGCCGCCGCTTCCCTGGAAGCCGCCCCCGCCCACCTGCAAACCGGGGCGGAAATTGATACCTCCCGCTTGCCGTGCTGCAAGTGCGTCGGGATGGCTTTCCACGACGAACACCAGCCGGCCGTCGCTCGATAGGGTCCCGCTGGTGGCATCCTCGAACACGCTGCTGAACGAACCGCTCGCGTCAGGGTCGGCCACATCCATGCCGCCCTCACCCGCGGCAGCAGAGCCCTGCAGCGGAGCCGAGTGTGGACCGGACTGCAGCCAGATCCGCTTGCCGGTCTCGAAGTCCACCGCCAACAGCCCCATGGTGGTGTGCACGAGGATCGTTCCGTTCACCGCCAGTGGCGTGCCGACCGGGAGGACTGCGATCTCTTGATCGGCACGGAGTCGTCGCTGGGAGTCGAGGAGTCTCGATTCTTCTGGATGGCGGGCCAATGGCACGCGATACCGTGGTGCCAGGAGCGGACACGACGCGTCGACAATGCCGTTTCGCGCCGGATCACCGCGGTGCATCACCCAATTTCCACCGGTTGCATCGACTCCACGGCCGCCCTGTCCGCCCATTGGCTCGCCGACGAGCGCCGTCAGCCAGGCAACACCGCCGCCATCGGGAAACGACAGGGCGACTTCTTTTCCGGCGATGCGGACAGAGTTTCTGCCGCCTCCGCGTGCCTGGTCGAGAATCGCTGCTGCGGCAGTCCTGTCACCGGCCCGCATCCACGCAATCGCACGCATGATAGAGAGTGTGGGTTCGAAGGAAGCCGCGCCGTCGACTGACGCCAGCCGATCCAGCCAGGCGACTGCGGCCAACGGCTGGCTCGCCTCGAGCGCCTCGAGCGCAGCCAGCAGCGTGGCACGGTATCCCGCAGGCGTATGGAACCACCGTCTGGCAACGGCCACGATCCCGGCGACGTCATTGGCTGCGATGGCCTGCTCGAGCATCCGGTCGGCCTTGGCTCGGAATTGGAGTTCGTAGGCGTCGCGGCCCGGCTTCTCAAGTTTGCCGATCAACCGATTGGTTTCGGACTTGATGCTTTGCCATGTCCGCTGCTGTCGATTCACTCGAAAAAACGAGTCGCGGTCGGCGGCAAGAATCTCGTCGAACAACGTGGCGGCGTCGCTCCATCGCTGGTCGTCGACGAGCCGTCGGGCACGGTCCAGTTGGCGTTCGCGAAGACGGTCGCTGGGAAAGCCGACGCCCCCTTCGCCATCATCCTCGGCTGTTTCGGCCGCATCGCCGGCACCATCCTCCTCAGCGGTGTCGTCGGCCCTCGTGATTCCCCAGTCGGGCATCCCTCGGACAGCCAAGAGGATGCCGCCCATCAGAACCACAGCGAACAAGAGGCAGCTTCGTGCCGACCAAACCGCGCGAGTTTTGTTCGGGTGCATAGGTAGTTAGCCCCAAAATCCAATGACTTACGACACGAAGCCGCCAGCCGTGGACACCCTGGAGGACGCCATTCAAGCCCGGAAGGCTGGGGCTGAAATCACCTGCCCAGCATCGTATCACAGCCCGCGAATTCGGCTGGGAAAACGACTGCCGCTGGCGAAATTGCCTATAAAATGCGCCTTTTTCGGCGAGCTTCCCAGAAGAACACCGATTTTTCGGGCACGAAACGATATTTTTGGGTTGCATTTTCAATCCCAGAGTCTCTAATCGGCGTCGCTTCCGGCACCCGGTGCCGGGCTCCGGTAAGCGGTGGGGAACTACCGCACACAATTTTTGATATTTGGAGGTATTGGCGATGGCGAAGAAGTCGGGAAGCAAGCCCATGACGAAGACCGAGATCATGCGGAGCATCTCGGAGACGA
>Ga0114963_10001399_pt1 | contig 16634 bp, 11 predicted proteins | sample C_131016_EF_Meta_FD_87019 | JGI IMG/M metagenome (GOLD analysis project Ga0114963, IMG submission 87019) | Freshwater microbial communities from Lake Croche, Canada to study carbon cycling - C_131016_EF_MetaG | ecosystem: Environmental > Aquatic > Freshwater > Lake | place: Lake Croche, Canada...
AGACGAGCACCCTGCAGTCGGGCCTCGTTCGAGGGCAACCGTTGACGGACGCTGTTCATCACCGCTAGAGTTTTCCAGTGCTTTGAGAAATGCCGCCCAGGAAACGCCGACGCCTAACCCATGACCCTACCACAGGATAGCAATCTGCTTTCAGAGCGGCCCGCAAAACCAAAGTCCGGATCGGGAAAAACGGCCCGCACCACCGGTGCTGAAAGGCTCCGCCAACTGGTTCGTGTCGACGAAACGCCAGTTGGACGCGGAGTGTTCGCCCGCCGGAAACTCAAGGCCGGCATGGTGCTGGGCGAGATCCAAGGCGAGATTTTTCCGGTGGAGCCCGAAGATCCGAGCTATTGCATGGAATTGCCGAGCGGCAGGGTGCTGGAACCGACCGCTCCGTTACGATTTCTAAACCACAGTTGCGATCCCAACTGTGAGCTCTTCTACTGGTTTGACGAGGATGGAAGCCTTCAGGAAGACCGGCTGTGGCTGCAAACGATCCGTTCGATCAACGCGGGCGACGAACTGCTGATCGACTATTGCTGGCCGGCCGACGCGGCGATTCCGTGCCGCTGCGGGGTGCCGGGGTGCCGGGGCTGGATCGTCGATCCAGAGGAACTGCACCTGCTGGCGAGCCGGGAGCGATCCCAAACGACGGCCCGCGATACTGGCGACTCTGTGCCGCAGTTGCCGTCGGACTCCTCACGCTCCTAGCAGCCGTCGGCCTGTCCCGCCTCAGGATTGACGACGATCTGCGGTCGTTGCTCCGTGACGCCAACGCCGACTTCCGGCTGGTCGACGAGGTGGCTGCCCACTTCGGCGCTCCAGATCGGGATTGCATCATCCGTGCCTCGGCCCGCTCGGGGAACCTGTTCGATGGTCCGTCGCTGGCGGCACTCCGCTCGCTCGCCGACAGACTGGCGACCATCGACGGCGTGGAGCAGGTACGGTCGATGTTCGACATCCGCCGCCAGGGTATGGCCGGCGCGATGCTGCCGGTGATCCCGCATGTCGAGGGTGAGCTTTCCCCCGCCGAAGCCGAGGCCGCCGAGACCCGTGCCCTCGACCACCCACTGATTCAAGGCCATTTGCTCTCAAGCGACGGCTCCTCCGTCTTGATCATCGCCCGCCTGGATGCCGCCGCCGACAAGCCGCCGCGGCTCGGCGAGGTGGTGAACCGCATCGAGAACCTCCTCGCCAACCAGAACGCAGACCGTGGCAACGGCGTGCTGAAGCTTGCCCTCACCGGCATGCCCGCCCTCCGCGAGCAGGCGGCGCTGGCACTTCGCCGCGACATGCTCTTTTTCAACTCACTCGGCCTCGGCCTGGCCGTTGTGCTCTCGGCGGCCGTGGCACGTAGCCTGCGGTCGACCATCGTCGCCTGCGTGCCGCCCTTCGTGGGCGCCGTGTGGGCGATGGGGATCGTCGGCCTCTGCGGCGTGCCCGTCAACCTCCTCACCAGCGTGGTGCCTTCGCTGGCGCTCGTGGTGGGCACGTGTGACTCGATCCACTTCATCGAAGACATGCGCCGCAGTGCCCGCCGCGGGGTCGCTGGCGTGGCCGCATCGAGTGGGGCCATCCGCCGAGTGGGGGCGGCGTGCGGCCTGACGAGTCTGGTGACGGCGATCGGGTTTGCCTCGCTCGCGGCAGCACGCATCGATGCGGTGCGCGTCTTCGGGCTCGCTGCGGCGGCTGGCGCCGTGGCAAGCTTCCTCGCCGTCACGCTGCTCACTCCCCTGCTCGCCTCTACCTCCGCCTTCAGCGGTATGCGGCTGGGACGATCGTCCCGGCTCGCGGGCCGCCTGGCTAACGCGCTGACGGCGTTCTCCGTCCGACACCCTCGATCGATCTCCGCAGTGGGCTGTGCCGCCACACTCCTGCTTGCTTTTCTGGCCACAGGACTCGACGCCGACAACCGAGTGATCGATAGCCTGCCGCGGGAGGCCGCGGCCTCCCAGACGCTCACCCGCGTCGATCGCGAGTTTGGCGGCGCAATGGGCGTCGATGTCGTGGTCCGCTGGCCGGAGGGGCTCGGCTGGCTCGACGCGGGCGTGATTGAATCGCTTGGGGATGTGCACGGCGTCCTCGCTGAATCCGGAGGAATCACGCGGGCAATCTCTTTGGCCACGGTGGCAAAAACGGTGCCGCAGCGGGCCAGGCAGCGGCTCGACCCCGCCGAGTTTCGCGATCTGGTCGACGAGCAGAACCGCATGGCGATTGTGCGGGCCCGCGTAGGCGACCTGGGATCGCGAACGCTGGAGGGTGTTTACGCCCGCATCGACGCGGGCCTGGCCGGCCTAGCCGCCAACCGCCCTGGTTGGACGTTCGAACTGGCTGGAATGTCGGTCGTCTCCGCCCGCAACATCCGCCAACTGGTCCACGACCTCGGCTCCAGCCTGCTGCTGGAGGTGGCGGTCATCGGCCTCGTCCTCGCCGTGGCCTTCCGCTCGCCGCTGGCTGGCCTCGTGAGCCTGATCCCGAACGTGTTTCCGCTTGCCGTCATCGGCGCACTGCTTGTGTGGGTCGAAAAATCGCTCGATCCGGCCACGGTGATCGTGTTCAACGTCTGCCTGGGGCTGGCCGTGGACGATACGGTGCACGTGCTCGCGGCGCTGAAGCGCCAGCAGCGCGAGGGGCTGTCGATCGCGACCGCCGTCCGCCGTGCCGTAGCGGAAACGGGCAATGCCGTCGTGCTCGGAGGCCTTGTGCTGGCAATCGGATTCGCGGCCGTGACGGTGAGTTCCGTGCCGGCGCTGTCACGATTCGGAATGCTCGCCTGCGCCGCCGTGGCCGCGGCCACGGTCGCAGAACTCGTCTTTCTGCCGGCGCTCCTGGTGGTCACCGACGCCTTCGTGCGACGACGGCAGACCGTTCGTCGCGACGGAATTTTCGGAAGCCCTGCGCTGTCCTGGACGGCCCCGGGAAGCGACCACCCATCCGCTGGCAAACTGGCTGGTTAGGCAGTCGCCGCCATCACATCAGCGACGGTTTCGACGGCCTGGGCGATCTGCTCTTCGCTGTGCTCGCTGGTGATGAAAAACCGCACGCGGGCGGCGCTCTCGCGAACGGCTGGATAGAGAATCGGCCGGGCGTTGATGCCCCGCTCCAAGAGCATCTGCGAGACGAGGATCGCCCGCGACGAACTGCCCACGATGACGGGAATCACAGGGGTGTCGCTGCTCTCACCGGTGTCGAGATCACAGTCGGCGGCGAGTTTCAGGAACAGTTCCGACCGCTCCCGAAGACGGGTCACCCGCCACGGCTCGCGACGGATCACCCGCAGCCCCTCGAGCGCCGCGGCGGCATTGGGCGGCGAGCAGGCGGTCGAAAAAACGAACGCTGGCGTCGTATAACCGAGATAGCGGATCAGCCGTTCACCGCCGGCGAGGTAGCCGCCGCCGGCCCCGAGCGCCTTGCTGATCGTGCCCATCCAGAGGTCGCCATCGGCGGGATCGCAGCCAAAGAAGTCGCAGATGCCCCGGCCTTCGGGGCCCATCGTGCCGAGCGAGTGCGCCTCGTCCACGTAGAGCAGCGCGTCGTGCCGCTTCTTCACCTCGATGAACTTCGGCAGGTCGGGATAGTCGCCATCCATGCTGTAGACGCCCTCGATCGCCACCACGACCCGCTTGTATTGCGACCGCAGGTCGCGGAGCAGGCCGTCGAGTTGCACGTGGTCGTTGTGCCGGAACGACCGCTTGCCGGCCTTCGAGGCGCCGGCTCCCTGCATGATGCTGTTGTGGGCCAGTTCGTCGTAGAGGATCAGGTCGCCGGCGCCGAAGAGGTGGTTGAACACCGAGGCGTTGGTGCCGTAGCCACATGGAAACACCACGGCCCGCTCCGTGCCGAGAAATCTCGCCAGTTCGACGTCGAGTTCGTCGAGGATCGTGTTGTTGCCGCCAACCATGCGGCTGGCCGAGGCGCTGCAGCCGAAGCGATCGATCGCCTCCTTGGCGGCCCTCGTCACATCCGGATGACAGGCCAGGCCGAGGTAGTCGAAGCTCGTGAAGCTGACGACGTCGCGACCTCCCACCCGTGCCGTGCGGCCGTGCACCTCCTCGTTGGCGCGGAGAAAGGGATTTTCGAGCCCGGACGACTCAAGCCCCGCGAGCCGCTCCTCGAGCGCGGCACACTCGGGAAACGGGAAGTGGTCATCGGCAGGCGACCGAGTCGCCGCTGCCTGATGGCCTGGCTGCCGAGTGGCCCGAGCGGCGATCTCGGCTGTACGGTCCGCCTCATCAAACATTCGGGCGGCGATACAGTCCATCAGATCCCGGCAGGTTCGAATGCCATGGAGCCACTCGTCGCGAAACCGCATCTGGTAGCGGCCCTCGATACGGCTGATGAGGTCGAGGAAGCGAGCGGCATCGATACCGACTTCGGCCAGCGACGACTCCGGGGTGAGGATGCGAATCGTGGCTGCCGGAATCACCCGGGCGAGTTCTTCGAAGACGACCCGCTCGATCGACTCCGTCGCGTACGCCCGGGGCCCGCTCCGATCCGCGACCAACTGCTCGCCGTATTCACCACCGACCCCAGTCATCGTGCTCATGATGCCAACTCCCATCGACTGCTCCCCTCCGTGCGAGTAAACGCGAGAGCGACAAAGCATGCAGTTTGTCCTGACTGCATGATCCTGAACGACACACGCCGCGTTCGGGCGACGACGGCTCCGAGTATACGCTGCGGTGACGCCGCTGCGAAGCAGATCGAGACCTTGCCGTCTGCGCAGAGATTTCCGCCCGATCTGAGATCCGCCGTCCGGCCCGATGGCCGCGTCACACCGCCAGCAGTTTCCGGAGCACGAAGGGCAGAATCCCGCCGGCGCGGAACTGATCAAGTTCGACCGGCGTGTCGATCCGCACCATGCAGGGAATCTCTCGCACCGTGCCGTCGGGCCGCGTGGCCTTCACCATTACGGTCGTCCGCGGCACGAGGTTTTCAAACGGAATGTCGAACGTTTCTTCACCCGTGAGACCAAACTGCTGCCACGGCTCCGGCAGCACCAAAGGCAGCACACCCATGCCGACGAGATTCGAGCGGTGAATCCGCTCGAAGCTGGTGGCCATCACGGCTCGCACACCCAACAGCATCGTCCCCTTCGCAGCCCAGTCGCGGGAACTCCCGGTGCCGTATTCCGCGCCGGCCAGCACCACCAGCGGCGTGCCCGCCTCCTTGTACTTGACCGCCGCATCGTAGACCGGCATCACCTCCGTCCCCGGCAGAAACCGCGTGACGCCCCCCTCCGTGCCCGGCACGAGCAGATTGCGGATGCGGATGTTGGCAAACGTGCCTCGGGTCATCACGCGGTCGTTGCCGCGACGTGCACCGTAGCTGTTGAACTCGACCGGCTCGACGCCATGCTCCATCAGATAGTGCCCGGCCGGGCTCGCCTTGGCGATGCTGCCGGCCGGCGAGATGTGGTCGGTCGTCACGCTATCGCCCAAGGCCAGCAGCACGCGGGCTCCGCGGACGCTCTGCGGGGCCGCTGCTTCGCGGGTGATGTCGGCCAGAAACGGCGGTTCCTGGATGTAGGTACTCGCAGCCTGCCAGTCATAGAGTTCGCCAGCGGAGGTCGGCACGGCGTTCCACCGCTCGTTCGAATTCCAGACGTTGCCGTAGCGATTTTGGAATTGTGTCGGCAGCACGCACGTGTCCACGGTCTGACGCACCTCTTCGGCCGTCGGCCAGATGTCGCGGAGAAACACCGGTTGGCCATCGCGGCCAGTACCGATCGGCTCGCGATCCATGTCGATGTCGGTGGTACCCGCCAGTGCGTAGGCCACAACCAGCGGCGGGCTGGCCAGCCAGTTGGCCTTCACCAACGGATTGACTCGGCCCTCGAAATTACGATTGCCGGAGAGTACCGCCGCGGCCACCAGATCTCCTTCCGTCACGGCTTTGGCGACTGCGTCGGGCAGCGGACCCGAGTTGCCAATGCAGGTCGTACAGCCGTAGCCGACGGTCTCGAAGCCGAGCGCGTCGAGGTCCTTGTCGAGGCCAGATCGCTCCAGGTAGTCGGTGACGACACGGGATCCGGGGGCAAGGCTCGTCTTCACCCATGGCTTTGTGGCGAGCCCCTTCGCCACTGCCTTCCGGGCCACCAGACCTGCAGCGACCATCACGCTGGGGTTACTGGTGTTGGTGCAGCTGGTGATGGCAGCGATCACCACCGCGCCATGGTGGATCGTGGAGTCATGGCCGTTGTCCTTGACGGTACCGGTCCGCGACAGGGCCGACCCTTCAAGTGCGAAGCCTCGCTTGGCCGTGGGGGCTGTGAGCGACTCGGCGAATGTTTTCTTGACCGAGTGCAGAGCGACCCGGTCCTGCGGTCGCTTGGGGCCGGCCAGGCTCGGCACGATACTGCCGAGATCGAGGCTGAGCCGTTTCGTAAACTCCGGGACAGCCGCGGCGGCCGTATGGAAGAGTCCCTGCTCTTTCATGTATCGCTCCACGAGCGTCACCTGCTCCGCCGGTCGACCGGTCAGGCGGAGGTATCGAAGCGTTTCGTCATCGACCGGGAAGAAGCCCATCGTGGCGCCATACTCGGGGGCCATGTTGGCGATCGTGGCACGGTCGGCAAGCGACATGCCGTTAAGTCCAGTTCCGAAAAACTCTACGAACTTCCCGACCACGCCCTCCTTCCGCAGGATTTCGGTGACCGTGAGCACGAGGTCGGTCGCGGTGGCGCCGGCTGGCAGACGGCCGGTGAACTCAAAGCCCACCACCTCCGGCAAGAGCAGCGACAAGGCCTGCCCGAGCATCACGGCCTCGGCTTCGATGCCCCCCACGCCCCAGCCCACGACCCCGAGACCATTGATCATCGTCGTGTGGCTGTCGGTCCCGACGAGCGTGTCGGGCACCGCGATCTTGAGCCCCTTCCCGGCATCGCTGCCCGCCGCCGGATCGTCGCGGAGGAAGACGCAGCCGGCCAGATATTCGAGGTTCACCTGATGGACGATGCCGATCGCCGGCGGCACGACGCGGAAATTACGGAACGCCTGCTGTCCCCACCTCAGGAAGGCATAGCGTTCGGCATTCCGCTCAAACTCGATATCGACGTTTTTTGCCAGTGAATCAGCCGCACCGAAAAAGTCGACCTGCACGGAATGATCGATCACCAGGTCGACCGGCACGAGAGGGTTGATCTTGCGGGGATCACCGCCAAGACGCTTCATCGCAGCCCGCATGGCCGCGAGATCCACCACACACGGCACCCCCGTGAAGTCTTGCAGCACCACGCGTGCAGGCTTGAAAGGAATCTCGGTCTCGGCCGGCTGGGCGGCGTTCCAGGTGGCGAGGCTGCGGACGTCGGCCTCCGTCACTTCGTAGTTGTCGCAGGTCCGCAAGAGGGCCTCGAGGACGGTTCGGATCGAATAGGGCAGCCGAGCGGTGTTCGTGATGCCGGCGTCGTCGAGGGCCCGTAGACGGTAGAGCGTGGCCGGACCGGAACCTGTGTCGAAGGTGGCACGGGCCGAAAACGGGTCGACAAACGTGGCTGCCATGATGTGGAACCTTGAGGGGTGAACCGCTGGGGTGAACGCGTGTGGATCTCGAGAGTCCGATCCGCCGGCCGGCGGCTAGCCTACCGAACCGGTCTCTGGGCGGAGAAGTGTCCGCTGCCATGGCCCCGGAAAAAGCCTCACACCGCTGGAAAATCCTCGGATAAAGGCCGGCTGCACGAGGTCTTCAAAAAATTCCCAAGCCGGATTCGACACGCCTGCAATTTTGGGGTAGGGTTTCCTTAGGCGAGGATCATCTCCCCACGAAACACTCACCGATCTCTTCAGCGGCTGTTCCCCCCCCCCAAAGACCCACACTTCTAGAGCCGCTTCCGGACCCGTGGTTTCACAACCACGGGTCCTTTTCTTTTCGTGCGTCCTCTCGACGCCCTCTCTGCGGCTCCTCGATGCGTTTCACCGCAGACTTCGAACAGCCCCTTGCGGGGGGTTTGTTCACCCGTATAAATCGAATCGGCGCTTCGGCATCACATTCAGGGCACGCACCACTGAAAAAGTGAAAGGAATCGACAGACGTGGTTCAGGCACGGACGGGTCGACTCAGGGAGAGGTCGATCAGCAGTTGGCACGGATGGAGCACGATCACCAGGGAGTTTCAGCCGCTCTCGCCATGCCCGCGGCAGCAACGGTGCAGCCCTGCGATTCAGGCGTTTCGGGGCGGTTTCAGTCTCGTCGAACTCGTCGTCGTGGTGGCAATCATCGCGATCCTGCTCGCCCTCCTGCTACCAGCCGTGCAAGCAGCGCGGGAGTCGGCTCGACGAACGGCATGCCAAAACAACCTGCGGCAGCTGGCCGTGGCGTTGCTGAACTACGAATCTTGTAGTGGCCGGCTCCCGGCTGCGGCTGAAGTCAGCGAGGCGACCAATCCGACGACGTGCACCGGCTGCTGGAACCCCTGGGCCGAGGCCCGACTGACGTCGTTCATGTCGGGCACCAAGCACGGGTCGAGCTGGATCCTGCCGGTCTTGCCGTTCATGGAGCAGGCGCATCTCGCGAATCACTGGGACCGCTCCACCAACGTGCTGGGTAATGCCGCCGTGGCCCAAGCCGACATCCCCTCGCTCTATTGCCCTACCCGCCGTTCCGGCATCCGTATCGACCGCGATGACCACAAAAACCTGGTCAACGCGAACTGGAGGGGCGGCGGCACCGATTATGGCGGCTGCTACGGCCGCCTCGACGGCTTCATGAACGACACGAGTGTGGATCACCGCTTCACCGACATCAACACTCCCGTCGTCGGATCCTCGGGTCGCCGTCAGGGCCTGTTTTTCCCCAACAAAGGCCGGCCGCTGGCGTCCGTCATCGACGGCCTGACCAACACGATCATGCTGGGCGAGTTGCAGCGACTTCGGCCGGTCGCCGGGGCGACCGGCGCCGCCAAAACCTACAACCGCACCAGCCAGGATGGCTGGGCCGTGGGGGGAGTGGCCACGCTCTTCGTCACGGCGACCGACCCGGGTCATTCCAATCCCGGCGGCATGAACAACATCTTTTTCGAGTCTCCGGGCAGCCAGCATGCCGGCGGCTGCTTCTTCGCGATGGTCGACGGGTCGGTCCAGTGGCTCAGTGAATTCGTCGACTGCAAGGACAACAACTCCGTATTCCCGCGTCTGGGATCGATGGCCGACGAAGCCGTCGCAAGCCTCGCCACGGCCGGCTATTGACCAGCCTTGGAGCCCTTGATCGTGATGCTCCTCCTCGCTCCCGCCCTTGCGCACTTCCTCACCGGCATTCAACGGGGATTCGCGGTCGCGTTCGTCGCGCTGACCCTGCTCGGCTGCAGCGGGTCGCAGCAACCGCCGCTGGGCCGGGTCAGGGGCACCGTCATGCTCGACGGCGCAGCCCTCGTAAACGCCACCGTGCTGTTCACCCCGGCGGGTGCCGGCCGCACCTCGCAGGGGACCACCGATGCCAGCGGCCGCTACGAGCTCTCCTACCTCCGGGATATTCGTGGTGCCAACGTCGACCGGCACACGGTGAGAATCACTACGGCCAGCGAGGAAAACGGTGGCCGGGAACTCCTGCCGCCACGCTACCACTCCCAGTCGGAACTTGAGGTCAGGGTGGCCGCTGGAAGGAACGTGTGCAACTTCGAACTCAGGTCGGACGATCGCTGACCCGTCTCGAACGCTCGCAATTACCCCCACTCGGGAGTGACGTCTCCGCTGACTCCCGCCCCTCTTTCCCTAGCCATCTTCACCATTTGAACAGTGAAAAACGTGGTTTTCGTGAAAACGTCGACCGAGGAAGGCTTTTTTCTAGCGTGTATCAAATGCTGAACTAAAATTCGGCATTCGCGTATGGAGATCGCTGCATTGCCACAATCTCCCACAAGGGGGTGGTGATCAGAGAGTGCTTCGGAGGAGATGGCTTGATCATGGGAGACCGGAGAAAACGCCCCGTGAGCATTGGCACGCAGGGCCGCTAGGCATCCGCTCAGGCGACGAACGACCATCAGGCCGTGTCGTTGTTACCTTCCCAGCCGGCCACAACTTGTCCGGTCGACATCTCCGTGATAATGCCCACTGTTTTCTGGTCGGGCACGTTTGAGCGATGTGCGCGGCGGGTTCTCTCCCTGATGAACAACTCGTCGAGCAACGTGGAGGTGGTCTTCGTCTTTGATGGGGACGCTCCACCGGCCCCGGCATGGCTCGATCGGCCTGGCGTCACGATCGTCACGACGGGCGTCCGGTCAGGGCCAGCCGTTGCTCGCAACCTTGCGGCCCAATCAGCCCAGGGAGAAATCCTGTTCTTTGTCGACGCCGATGTAGAACTCGCACCTGATGCGATCGAATGCGTGCAAGCCGCCTTCGATGCCGATCACGATATGGTGGGTCTATTCGGCACCTACGACGACGAACCGTCAGCGGATGGCGTAGCCAGTGTGTTCCGCAATCTGCTGCATCATCACACGCACGCGTCGAACCCTGGCAAGGCCGGCACATTCTGGTCAAGCTGTGGCGCCATCCGCACGGCGGCCTTTCTCGATGTCGGCGGTTTCGACGAGAAGTACACCGTTCCGAGCGTGGAAGACATCGAACTCGGCATGCGGATGACGGCCAACGGCGGACGAATCGTGCTTCTGCCCGAATTGCTCTGCAAGCACCTCAAGCGATGGACGGTCGCATCGATGGTGATCACAGACATCGTGCACCGCGCCAGACCGTGGACGCACCTCATCATGGACAGCCGGCAACTGCCAGCCACGCTCAACCTGGATTGGCGTGGCTGTCTCAGCGGCATCTGTTCGATCCTGCTCGCTGGCTGCCTGATAGCGGCGACATTCACATCGATTGCCCTGTGGATGGCCCTGCCCTGCGGACTGGCCTTGATCGCGCTCAACAGCGGTTTCTACCGACTCTGCCTGAAAAAGCGTGGCGTGGGATTCGCCTTCTCGGCAGCCACCCTGCACTGGCTCTACTTCGTCTACTCGTCCCTGACCTTTGTCGTCGTCGCGGTCGAAACACTCGCGGTCGAGCGGTGCACCTCCATCATGGGCCGCATGCAACTTCCCGTAGCAAATCGGGCGACGGCGCAAGCATCCGTGTTGTCATCGGTCCGTTCCTAAGCTGAGGCACGTGCCTCAGCTCGTTGGCCAGACTCAAGGGCGGGGGGCTCAAGGGCAGTCTCAGAGTCCTGTCTCGCGCAGGTGCTGCAAGAGAATTCGCTCCAGTTCGGCAATCGTCTGCGGATGGTGATGCACCTGCGTATGCTTGGCCGGCACCGTGATCTCACTCACCACGCCTGTTAGCCGGGCGCTCGACACCGGCACGATGCAGTCGCCACCCTCCCCAACGGGAGACTGATGGGCATTGCCGATGATGCTATGCGTCGTCACCCAGCAGGGCACTCGCAGCCCATGGAGTGCCTGCAAAATCGTGGAACTGGGCTCGAGCACGTCAACCGTCGTTGGCAAGCTGCGTTCGTAGTCTGGTCGAAACGACTCCGGGTTGGCCCGGATGATCTCGTCGTGGATCGCCTTCATCTCTGGAGGCTGTTGCACCGTAAGCGACGCCACGCGGCCGATCCCGAGCGACGCCAGCGCCGAGCCGCCGTGCGGCGTGGCGATGAACACCAGTCGCTTCACGAACGGCAGTGGATGGAAGAAGTACGCCGGCAGTACCTGACGTTTCAGTTCCGGCCGCATGTGAATTTCCTCGACCGGACGGCAGGCGATAGCATCCCAGATGGCCGTGCCGGGCTCCACCACCTGCAACTTCGCGTGCAGCCCACCCATGCTGTGGCCGACGAGCACCAGCGATTTGAGCGCCGGGTCGGTGCCCTGTGGATCAAGCCGCTGCACGGCGGAAGTGAGCTCGCGGCGCAGCACCGCGGCCGATTGCAGGAAAGAGGCCCCGGTGGGGTAGTGATAGAGCCAGGCCTCAAACCGGTTGTGAAAGGTCGGCCACGTCCGCAGTTCGTTGATCATGTCAAACCACGTGCCCTCGTCGCTGGCCAGGCCGTGGATAAACACCACCGGGATCTTGCCACGCTGGTGCGGCTGGAGGAATTCCAGCCTGGGCTGCGTATCGCCCGCCCCGAACGGCTGGATGAAACCCTGGATGGCGTTGGTCTGTGGCAGGCTCTCGAGCATGTCGAGCAGCGGCGCCGTGAGATCGGCGGCGAGCATCGGCCGTGCGGGCCCGATATGGACGGCGGCGAATTCCATCGGGTTGACCAGATCGAGGATGGCCGGGGCATGGTCACGGGCCAATGGGCCCGAAAACTTTTCCAGCGCATTTTCGTCACCTGGCATCTTGAAGCGCAGCACTGCTGTGGCGGCAATCGACTGTCGCGGCGGTGCGAAATCCCCTGCCACGCTCCCCTCGGCGCCCTTGGCCAGTCGCACCGAGACCGGCAGACCAAAGCCCCCACGCACCTGACGTCGGGAGATCCGTTTGTCGTCCTTCGGACACGCCGCCTCGATCGACTCGATCACAGCGTCATCCACGGGCAGCGACCGCGTCTGGATCGGCACACAGACCGGTTGCCAGGTCGGGCCGATGATGAGCCCCTGCCCAGTGAGTCGGCCATGGCAGTGAGCGGATTCAAGCAGTCCCTGCAGCGCGTCGGCGTAGACGGCCGACGCCTCACAGAGAATCTCCCGCGAACCAGGGCAGGTCCAGATGGCGTTCCAGGCCTCTTCGCAGGCCGTGTAGTAGCCGTCGATCGCGTGCCAGTCGCATTTTTTCGCGAGTTCAGATGAGGCAGAGGTCAGTTCGCGTGCGCGGCGGAGATGCCCGCCCGCCACCTGCTCCGGCGGCACTGCCGGCATGAGCGACGGACGCCCCTGACCATCGGCGGCTCGGATGCTCCCGACCGGCAGGATCGCCGCCATCAGGATCAGCCCGGCAAGCACGCCAGCGCGAACGAGCAGCACGACATCGCCCCCTTGCCAGTTCCCCCTGTCGAACCGCCTTATGTATCGACGCGACGGACCGCCCTATCCCGCTTCTGCGACACAACCGGCACACTCGCCGCGGTCTGCCTGAACTACCGGGCTGCGTACGCGGCCCCGCCTAAGCGGAACATCCGGGTCTGGCTCCACGGTGATTTGAGCGCAACTCAGATGGCTGGAGCGACGGGTTAGCAATCCTGGAGCCCCAGGCGAGCGGGTCGGCGGAAGCTCGAGGAGCGTTGGGTCGCCCCGGCCACCGCGAAGAGACTTTTGCCGCCCCCGAAGCCGGTGCTCGAAGTAGGCCCGACGGCATCAGGGCCGCGCGGCCGCGTGCTCTTCGGCAACGAGCTCCAGGTCGGCACTGAGATACTTCACGGCTGCCGACGGCGCGAGGTTGAAGTAGACACGTCCTGCCGTGCACCAGCGTGTTCCGTCGAAGAGAAACTCCGCCGTGGCGGCCCGCACGTTCGAGACCGCCTCAACCTCCTCCATACCGCCCCCCACCACGGCCTCGAAACTCACCTCAATCGCGACGAGGGCCTTGAGGCACTGGTTGCGGCGATCACGGGCATAGATCACATCGTCATCGAAACTGACGTTCGTCCACGTCAGGCCACGGGGCTTACCGCTGGCGGCGGCCCGGTCGATGAACTTGGCCTCCAGTTGCTCCCGTTGGCGGTGGAAATCCCGTTGAATTCGAGACAACTGCTCCGCACGTCGCGCGGCACGGATCGGCCGCAGGGCCATCGCAATCGCGATGCCAGCCAGAGCCGCCAGCACTCCCGCGACGATGATCGACACGATGCTGCCCACTTTTTGACCCACGAAGGATGCTCGCCACGTACTCTCCGAAGTGTACGAGCCACAGTCGACCCGTCAAAACAGAATGTTGGCTGGTGGGCTGGCGGCGGCCCACCAGCCAAGGTGACAGGCCTTCCAAACCGCCACGAAACCGTACACTGCCGGCCCCGTGGTCATGAACGCGGTTCGTGCACCCGCTTGGAGTCCGAACGTTCCGCCACAGCCACATGGCAGCAGACCCTACCCGCATGAAGCCGAAACCTGACCGAAATCCGCGTCGGAAATCCGTGACCACGCCTCGGGCCATAGCCCCAGCGACAACAGACGCTCCCCGCGCAAAAACTGCTGCCAAGCCCCGCGGTTCCACTGGCAGCGATTCCGATCGAATCCGGATCCTGGGCGCCCATCAATCCATCGCCGGCGGTTTGAGCCGGGCTGTGGATCGGGCGGTGGAAACCGGCTGCCACTGCCTGCAGGTATTTACCCGCAACATCAACCGCTGGGATGTCTCCCCGATCGATCCTTCCGATGCAGAGGCCTTCAGGCACGCAGTCACGGCAGCAGGCCTGTCGCTCGTCGTGGCACACGATTCCTATCTGATCAACCCGGCTTCAGCGGATCCGACGCTCCGGAAGAAATCGATCGACGGCCTCGTCATCGAACTCGAACGGGCCGCGCTGCTGGGCATCCCGTGGGTGGTCGCTCACCCGGGCGCGGCCGGTGATCAGCCTCGCGCCGAGGCGGTGCAACGGGCGGCGGACGGTATCGCTGCGGCGCTCGCCCACACCCGCAGCCTCGCTGCCGGCATCCTCATCGAGACGACGGCAGGCCAGGGTTCTTGCCTCGGCGATTCTTTCGAAGAGATTGCCTGCATGCTGCAGACGATCGACGCCGCCGGGCATGCCGACCGAGCGGCTGTCTGCCTCGACACCTGCCATGTGTTCGCGGCCGGCTACGGACTGTCACCAAAGCAGGAACTCGACCGCACGTTGGCTGCGTTCGACGCGGCCATCGGCCTGGACCGCTTGAAGGTGATCCACGCCAACGACTCAAAACGGGAACGGGGTTCGCGGGTCGACCGTCACGAGGCGATCGGGCAGGGAAAAATCGGTCCCGAAGCCTTCCGGCTGATCATGAACCATCCCCGGCTCGCACACGTCCCGCTGATTCTTGAGACACCAAAGGAAGGCGCCGACGGCAAGCCCTGCCCCGACCAGGATCGCGGCAACCTGGCGACGCTGCGCGGATTCATGGCAGGTTGAAAGCACGCCCGCCGCATGCGACGCGGATGCGTGTCGTGAGAGGAAGGGGACCTGGGTAGCGGCATGCACACGGCGTCCCGTCGCTTCCGCGACGGGCTTTTATTCGTGGGTCGCGTCACCGTTTCAGGTGGCGGCTTGCTTGAATAAAAGCCCCCGGCGGAAGCCGGGGGACACCGGGTGGGCAGCGGATCCCGGTGTCCAATCCAGGCAGTTTTCATCCAACGGGCCGCCTGGATGTCCGAGCCCGATGGTTTCCACCCAACTGGCCGCCTGGATGGCGGCCTCCACGCCAGCGACCTGCGGTCGCCAAGCCGGGGCGGACAGGATGTCCGAGCCCGGCGTATACACGGCATGTCCGAGCCCGGCGTATACACGGCTTACGGCTCGGGCGGAATCGACCGGCCGTGGGGATCGCTGGCCCGCGTGCCGACCTCCGCCTCGATCCTCCGCCGAACGTCGGCTCCCAAATGATGCTCGATCCACTCGGCCGGAGGATGCAGATGGTCCAGCGGCAACTCGGCATGCCGCCCCAGCCAGGTTTCCCAGAGTCGATGCGACCGCACCACCATGTCTGCCTGCTCGCGACCCCGGCGGGTAAGCGTCCAGCCCTGCGGGCCGTGATTGAGTCGGCCGGTGACCGCCAGCCAACGATCCGCCAGGCGTTCGCCGAGGTTCGGTCGATTCGCCACCACGAGCGGATTCCCCTGTGACGCCATCTCCTCCCTCCGCCAGCAGGCGGCCAGCCTGTCTTCGCACGCGACCCGCCAGTGAAACCAGCCGCGATTGAAGGCCCGGGAGACGAGCCCCTCGTCGGGGGCAAAGAACACACCGAGCAGATATTCGCAACCGAGCACGACGGCGATCATGCCGGCGGCGCTGGTGTTGCACCACCAGGCGACGAGATAGCCGATCCCGGCGGCTACCACGCCGAGGAAGATCGCCAGCACAGCGATGCGATGAAGCCGCCGTGTGAGTAGCTCGGCCGTTGCGGCCGGCACTACGAGCATGGCTACCACGAGAATCGCGCCCACGGCTTCGAAGCCCGCCACGGTGGCCAGCGCCGTGGCGATCAGCAGCCCCGTCGTGACCGCAGCCACCGGCACTCCCGCCGCCCGGGCCGCTTCGGCGTCGAACGCCGTGAAGACCTGCATCTTCCAGGTGGCGATTGCTGCCAACGACAAGCCCACAAACACCACCGCGGCGGTCAGGAATGCACGAGGCACCTCGAACCCGAGGACGGGCACCGTGTCGAAAGGTACGAGTTCCAGCACGCCGTAGAGCACACAGGCGGGGTCGAGATCGATCCGGGAGGCGACAGCCGTGACCATCACGACCCCCACTGCGAAGAGCGTGGTGAACGCCACACCGGCCCCCGCGTCCTCAGCCAGTCCGCCTTCGGTGCGGAGGACCTGCGTCAGCCAGACCGTGAGGAGCGCCGCCGCCACGGCCCCCACAAGCACGAACAGACCGCCCGGCCGGCCGCCGGCAAGCACCGCGACCACGATGCCCGGGAGCATGGCGTGGCTGATGGCATCACCCAACAGGCTCATCCGTCGGACGACCAGCAGCGTGCCGACCAGCCCACAGCCAGCCGCGACCATCGCCGCCGTGGCGATCGCCCAGGCATGCATGCCGCCACCGTCGGTGAGCAGATCA
>Ga0114963_10001400_pt1 | contig 16631 bp, 13 predicted proteins | sample C_131016_EF_Meta_FD_87019 | JGI IMG/M metagenome (GOLD analysis project Ga0114963, IMG submission 87019) | Freshwater microbial communities from Lake Croche, Canada to study carbon cycling - C_131016_EF_MetaG | ecosystem: Environmental > Aquatic > Freshwater > Lake | place: Lake Croche, Canada...
GAAACCGGCTGCACCCAGTTGGATGAGTGCTTCTCGCACAGGAGTTCGAGACACCCCATAGCGCTCAGCAAGCTCTACTTCGTCAAGCTTGCTCCCTGGTGCATAAATCCCTGTTGCTATGGCCTCACCAATTCGGTCTGCAAGCGTTGCCGCCAAACTAAGCGATGGCGAGTCTTGATCAAGTTGAGCTGTATCCATTGCTGTATTGTATGCCTTGATTTGAAAAAAGAATACAAATCGATTAAATATGTATACAATATTGTAAGAATAGAATACAGACTGGTGTTGTTTAACGTTCAGTAATGATCACGATAAGAGGAGATTTCTATGGGTATCGATCGTCGACAGTTCTTGCAAACAGGCTTGGCCTTGGCACCCTTGGCCAGTCCATTCGCTGGATTGATGGGAGGAATGAGTGCTTTTGAGGCCATGGCTGCTGAAGCGACCACCTTGAAGATTTCACACCAATTTCCGGGTGGAAGCGCTTCCGAGGGCGATTTCCGTGACCGTTTATGTCAACTGTATGCGCGTGAACTTGAAAAACGCAGTAACGGCAGCCTTAAAGCAGCGGTATTTGCCAACTCTTCGCTGATGAAAGTCAAAGCCCAATTTAGTTCGATGCGAAAAGGTGGGCTTGATATGAGCCTGGTTCCTTTGAATTACGCGGGCGGTGAAGTTCCAGAGGTCAATATTGGATTGATGCCCGGGGTGGTGACCTCCTATGAAAAAGGGGCCGCTTGGCACAAAGCTGAAGTAGGTAAAGCGTTATACGATCTGTTGGCCGATAAAGGCGTGTTGTTGGTCAGCTGGATCTGGCAAGCAGGTGGTGTGGCTTCAAGAACCAAGGCCATTATTGAACCAGAAGATGTGAAGGGCATGAAGATTCGTGGTGGAGGTCGTGAAATGGATATGGTACTGAAGCAAGCTGGTGCTGCGGTTCTGGATCTTCCCTCAAACGAAATCTACGCTGCTTTGCAAACTGGTGCGTTAGATGCTGCTTATACTTCAAGTACCAGTTTGATCTCTTTCCGTCTGGAAGAAGTGGCTAAAAACCTCACCACCGGTCGCGGACACACTTATTGGTTTATGTTTGAGCCACTCATGATTTCTCGTCAAGTTTTTGAGAAACTCGGTAAGCCTGAGCAAGATCTGATTATGTCGCTGGGGGCAGAAATGGAAAAATTTGCTCTGGATAATGCCAAAGCAGATGACCAGTCAGTTGCCTCAATCTATACCAAGGCGGGCGGGAAAGCGCATGACATGAGTGAAGCCGTTGTTAAGAAATGGCAGGATATTGCGCGCGAAACTGCATGGAAAGACTATGCGGCGAAGAGTGAAGGTTGCGCCAAAATGCTTAAATTAGTTGAGAAGGTACTGTGAGCGGCGGTCTTCCTTCAGATCTTCAGCCAGAACTCGTCAATGCACCCGGTTTATTGGGTGCGTTGGCCAGAGCGCTGTCAGGAGTTCATGCAATGGTGATGCGCCTGTCAATGTTGGCTTTAATAGCGGCATGTATTGTGCTGGCCACCAGCGTTTTTCTTCGCTATTTCTTAAAGGTTCCTACAGATTGGCAGGACGAGGTTTCGGTGTTCTTACTTGTGGGCGCAACTTTTATGAGTGCGGGATTTGTTCAAGAACGCCGCGGTCACATAGGAATTGAAGCGCTCGCGAGCTTGCTTCCGCCTTCAATCAATAAGTTGCGAGAGTATTTTTGCGATCTTGGGTCGTTCGCATTCTGTTTGTTTTTTACATGGAAATCGTGGACGCTCTGCTACGAAGCGTGGAATGAAGGTCAAACCACCTCATCATCCTGGGCCCCCTCGCTGGTGATTCCATATGGGCTGATGTCAGTTGGGATGACATTGCTCACTCTGCAATTACTCATTCAGTGCGTGGCGATCTTCTTTGGCCCGCAGACCCAGTCGGGAGAAACCAAGTGACTATTGGTGAAATTGGAATTTTATATGGCGCAGGCACGCTTGCACTCATGTTCACGGGGATGCCTATTGCCTTTGCTTTAGGTTTGATCGCGGTGGTCTTTATGTTTGGGTTTATGCCCCCCTCGTCTCTAGATACAGTCACACAGAATGTCTATGAAGAGATGGCGAGTATTACCTTGCTATCTATTCCGTTGTTCATTTTGAAAGGTGCAGCCATTGGTCGTTCAAGAGCAGGTGCAGATCTCTATTCGGCCATTCATGCTTGGTTAAATAAAGTCCCTGGGGGATTAGGAATCGCCAATGTATTTGCTTGTGCCCTGTTTGCGGCCATGGCAGGATCTAGTCCCGCAACGTGCTCGGCTATTGGTGCAGCAGGTATTCCAGAAATGCGTGCTCGTGGGTACTCGCCTGGGTTTGCTGCAGGCATTATTGCGGCAGGTGGTACGTTGGGTATTTTATTGCCCCCTTCCATCACCATGATTTTGTATTCAGTGGCTGCGCAGATATCACTGGGTAAACTATTCTTGGCAGGCATTATTCCGGGGGTACTTCTTGTAGTCTTGTTCTGCATTTATACCGCCTGGAAATTTACTCGCGAATATGCAGCAGCAAAGCAAGCATTTGACGCTACGGGAAAAGCATCTGCTTATCTTGATACCCAAACCTATACCTTCGCTCAAAAAACTAGCATGTTGCCCAGGGTTGTACCCTTTGTAACCTTGCTGCTTGGCGTCATGGTTGCGTTGTATGGAGGCTTTGCGACACCCTCTGAAACGGCGGGACTGGGTGCAATTTTGGCATTAGGATTGGTCGCTGTGGTGTATGGTCTATGGCGACCCAAAGACCTTGCGCCCATTATTGAAGTGACACTCAAAGAAAGCACTATGTTGATGTTCATCATTGGCATGTCCTTGCTGTATTCATACGTGATGAGTTATTTGCAGATCTCTCAAAGCGCAGCCCAATGGATCGTTGCGCTTCAGCTATCAAAATGGATGCTCCTAGTCACGATATTGCTATTGGTGGTTGTGTTGGGTTTTTTCTTGCCTCCTGTCTCTATTATTTTGATGACGGCACCTATTTTATTGCCTCCACTCAAGGCAGCAGGGTTTGATTTAATCTGGTTTGGTATTGTCATGACCATCGTAATGGAGATGGGATTGATTCATCCTCCAGTAGGTCTAAACATATTTGTGATCCGCAACGTAGCGCCAGACATACCGCTCGGAAAAGTCATTTACGGTGTTCTTCCCTTCGTTGGGTTGATGATGATAGCCATCTTGATACTCTGCCTGTTCCCACAGCTCGCAACGGGTCTGCCTGATCTGGTTTTTGGCGCCGCAGTGTGAGGGAATAAGCTGTGATGTTAAGGTCTGAGCGACTCAGCAAGATCGCCCATTTCCGTGATGGGCGACATATTCCTTCCGATCGTATGGTTGAGGCCTTAAATGCGTTGATTCAACCTGGTGATCGTGTTTGTGTAGAAGGAAATAACCAAAAACAAGCTGATTGGCTTGCAGAATGTTTGGCTAAAACCGACCCAGGCGCTGTAAAGAATTTGCACTTAGTTCAATCTGTTTTAGCCCTACCTGAGCATCTCGATATTATTGAGCGTGGTCAGGTTGAGCGTTTAGATTTCTCTTTCTCCGGGCCTCAAGCCGGCCGCTTAGCACGCCTGCTAGAAAAAGGCGCCATCCAACTTGGTGCAATTCACACTTATCTAGAATTGTTCTCTCGCTACTTCGTAGATCTCACTCCACAGATCGCATTAGTCGCTGCACAAATGGCAGATCGAGAGGGAAATCTCTACACCGGCCCAAACACAGAAGATACGCCTGCCATTGTAGAAGCGACCGCATTCAAGCAAGGGATTGTCATTGCTCAGGTGAATGAGATTGTAGATGTGTTGCCTCGAGTAGATATTCCTGCGAGTTGGGTACATTGTGTGGCACAAGCGCCTCGCCCGCATCATGTTGAACCCTTGTTTACCCGAGATCCTGCACTGATTACTGAGGTACAAGTTCTGATGGCAATGATCGCCATTAAGGGTTTGTACGCCGAATATGGCATTACCCGTTTAAATCATGGCATTGGTTTTGATACTGCAGCGATTGAGTTACTGCTTCCCACCTACGCCGCATCGCTCGGGCTAAAAGGAAAGATTTGTACGCATTGGGCACTCAACCCACACCCCACATTAATTCCAGCAATTGAAGCTGGCTTTGTTGAGTCAGTTCACTGCTTCGGTTCTGAAGTAGGCATGGAAAACTATGTGGCCGCGCATCCCGAAATATTTTTTTTGGGTGAAGATGGCAGCCTGCGCTCTAACCGGGCTTTTTGTCAGGCTGCAGGCCACTATGCGTGTGATCTGTTTATTGGCTCCACGCTTCAAATCGACCTTCAAGGAAATAGCTCAACTGCCACTAAAGGCAGGATTACAGGGTTTGGAGGCGCTCCGAATATGGGAGCAGACGCGAGAGGCCGCCGTCATGCCAGTCCTGCCTGGCTTCGAGCAGGCGCTGAGAGCAGGGCTGAGGGTGGAATGCCTCGTGGGCGAAAACTCATTGCCCAAACCGTTGAAACCTTTAAAGAACAAATGCAGCCCACTTTTGTAGATCGCTTGGATGCATGGGAATTGGCAGAAACTGCGGGTTTAGATTTGCCTCCCGTCATGATTTACGGTGATGACCTCACGCATTTGATTACCGAAGAAGGGATTGCACATTTATCTCGCTGCCATAAGCTTGAAGATCGCGAGCAAGCCATTCGTGGTGTTGCTGGATTTACCCCCGTTGGATTAGGTCGGGACAAACAGGCCGTGGAAAATCTTCGTGATCGCGGCATCATTCAGCGTCCTGAAGATTTAGGTATTGCCTTACGCGATGCCAATCGAGACTGGCTTGCTGCCCGCAGTATTAAAGATTTGGTTAAAGCATCGAAAGGCTTGTATCAGCCCCCTTCTCAATTTCGCAATTGGTGAGCATGATGGAACATTTGAATTTTCAATTGCCAAGCACGCCTGCTATTCAGGGCCAAAAGCTCAAAGCAGATGTGTTGTGTGGAATTGTTTCATCGGGAAATCTAGAAATTTTGGTAGAACCCACTTCTGGCGATAGAAAGCTTACATCTGATATTTGCTTAGTCATCGTTGAGACTGCTGCGGAAGGATTTGGTGAAACATGGCAAGCCGTCTTGACGCAGTTCGCTGAAACACATGCGGCAGGGGGCTTAAGCTTTACCTTAAATGATGTTGGAGCTACCCCAGCAGTGGTGGCGCTGCGCATGGCGCAGGCCCATGAGGAATGGTTGGCTGCAATGGGGGTGGGAGAGTGAGTACCCGTCGAAGTTTTTTAGAAGCCAGCGCCAGAGAGAGAGTGCGTTCCTTGCTCGATCCCCATTCATTTCATGAGTTTTGTCCTCCCTCTGAGCGCCTGGTGAGTCCCCATCTGGCCCAGCTTTCCCTGTCCCAGGCCTTTGATGATGGGATTGTTACGGGAAGAGGTTTGATAACTGGCCAAAAGGTTTTAATCGCCGCGCAAGAAGGCAGATTCAATGGTGGATCGGTAGGCGAGATTCACGGAGCCAAATTGGTTGGTCTACTTCATGCTGCCATCCTGCAAAAACCCGCGGCAGTTCTTTTGTTGATTGATTCAGGTGGTGTGCGGTTGCACGAGGCGAATGCAGGCATTATTGCGATCTCAGAAATTGCGCGCGCGATATTGGATGTAAGAGCAGAAGGTATTCCAGTATTAGTAATGCTGGGTGGAAGTTGCGGTGCCTTTGGCGGAATGGGAATTATGGTGCGTTTGTGCCATTCTGTATTCATGAGCGAAGAAGGAAGATTGAGTTTGTCTGGCCCCGAAGTCATAGAAACCGTGATGGGGCGAGATGAATTTGATAGCAAAGATCGCGCCCTGGTATGGCGAATTACCGGCGGTAAACTGCGCCGAGCTTTGGGTGAAGTCGATAAGTTAGTTGATGATGATTTAGCCGCATTTCGAAATGCGGCAGCGGATTGGTTAAAAGAACAGCCAGCCTCAGGTCTCGCACCTTTGTCGTATCAGGATTTGTGTGTGCGTCAGGAAACGCTACTTGCCCGTCGCGCAGAATTCCTCAACACTCAAGACGGTCGTGAAATCTTAGCGCAGCGCCTTACCATCAATGAGAATCAATGGACGCTTGCCAACTCAGATGAATTCGAGACCGCTTTAAACCGAACTGAAAGTGAGCTCACGCAGATGCATTTGGATGCATGGAAGGAGGGTCTTCATGATCTGAATACGGAGGATCAAGCCTTTGCAGACCGGCTGTTTGGACCCGGTCAGCACCAATTGCAATATTCTGATTATTTTGTAGTGGGTCAAGCGAAAACTTTACAGGGTATGGTGCATGTAATTGGGACACGTGATCGTGCGCCGATTGGGATGGATGTTGCTTTAAAGCTTTCAGGGGCAGTACTCGCCGCAATCGCTACGGATCAAAACAGTAGTGCGCCTCTTCCGATTGTCATGATTTCTGAGACCCAAGGTCAGTTGCTCTCGCGCCATGATGAATTGCTAGGTCTCAATGGCATTTTAGCGCATGTGGCGCTATGTGTTGATCTCGCGCGTCGATCTGGTCATCGTTTGATCACCCTCATTCGACAAGAGGCGGTGAGTGGAGGTTTCCTTTCTTTTGGGATGCTGGGGGATCGTATTTGTGCACTTCCTGATAGCCAAGTGCGTGTGATGGATTTACGTGCGATGGCTAGGGTCACTAAGATTCCTTTAGAGCGACTTGAGGGCTTAGCCAAGCAGTCAGCGGTATTTGCCCCCGGTGCTGAAAACTATGTCCGCTTGGGTGGGGTGCATGAGCAATGGACAATAGAACAAGACTGGGTCGAGGCTTTGGCTTTGGCCTTAGATCATTGTTCTGCAGTCGATGAGCGGTCAACCTTGGGTGCAAAGCGCGGGGGGCGACACCTGGCTGCATCAGTAGCAGAAAGGGTAAAGCAACAGGCTCTAGCCTTTGCATAATGTCTGCCAATTGTCTGCTGAATGATGGCGCAAATCAGCCTAAAACCCTAGTGGGTTTGATTCCTGATCGCAGCGCCCTGTTTCAGCGTCATGATTGGGTATGGGTTTTAAAAACGGGTGTTGATCTCTCTTTAGTCAAGCCCTCCCATATTGAGATGGTTCAAGAATATTTAAGCCTAGGCCCTCTTGTTGTGACCCGTCGGTCAGTTGAAGATGTGACTGCTTCGGTTTTGCGTTTGGGTTTGTGTTTGCCTAATGAAGTATCTGGTAAGCCCCATCGCATCGCTTTGAATTGTTCAGAATCTGATGTGATTGCCCACCGCCCTGCATTATTGTTGAATGAGATTCAGTCTGTTTTGCTGGAGCAACTTCCAGAGTCTTGGATGATGGTACTTAAGGCTCTGAATCAGTTGCAACAAATCTTTTCTATTCCACTTCGAATATACGGCTCTTTGGCATGGCAGGCACAACAGGATGGTAAAGCGTTCTACATTCATAAAAATAGCGACCTTGATCTACTGATCATTTCACCTCGAAACACATCAGATGAAACACAGCATGGGTTGCTGAAGGAACTTCAAAAAATATCGGGTGAATCAGAGTCTCTAGGAGGTCCGCGTATTGATGGTGAGATTCGCCACCCTCAAATGGGAGATCTTTCTTGGCAGGAATGGTTGCAGGTTTTTCAGTCAAAGCAAACCCGAATACTGAGTAAGCGTCCCAGTTCAGTCAGTCTTATTTTGCTCGATGCGGAAAATAAATTTGATTCATTTAAGCCACTCGCTTTTCATCCTGATCAATTGGACGAATGGGCGATCGCTGCATTAAGGGCTGAAGCAATGGCATGGCCTAAACCGGGCCTGGTTTCACCCATAGACAATGGCAGTCACAAAGACATGAATATTCAATTGCTTCTAACTGCAATTGATTCTTTGCGTTCGTGGTTTGCTGAATTTGCGCGTGCGGCGCAAGCGGGAGCTGAATTCAAAGATTTGGCTGCCATTGGCCGTGCTGCCGAAGCAGTGATGATGCGGGCAACACAAGGCATCAATGTCTATCGGGGAGCCATTTTTAATTTAGGCTTACTTGTAGCGAGTGCGGCTATTGCATCCAACGTCAAAGATATTCCAAGCTTGATTGCAAGGCGATGGGGGCCAGCAATTCTTGATCACCAAGCACCTAGATTAAATCATGGGGTGCAGTTACGTGCTCGCCTAGGTTCGGGCGGCGCGCTGCAAGAAGCTGCGAGAGGATTTCCTACTTTAACCCAGCATGTTCTTCCAGCCTTTGTACGGGCGCAGCGAGCAGGATACAGCGAGCCGCATGCACTGATTGCTGGACTGCTGGCTAGTATCCAGCATTTAGAAGACACCAATCTGATATGGCGCGGTGGTCTGGATGGATTGAAATGGGCGCAACAAAAAGCGCTTGAGTTTCATGCGCAGGGAGGTGTGAATCACCCGGATTGGCTTCATGCGCTCACGCAAATGCATGCGCAATTTATAGAAAAAAACTTGAGCCCAGGTGGGAGCGCCGACATTGCAGCCTGTGCTTTATTTCTGTCTCGCCTATCCGAACCAATGCAAATTTCTTAATCTATGAGACCTTTACGCCTAGCGATTATTTGTGCAGGACAGGGCCAACAGGCTTCGCTAGATTTCACAGCGCTTCGTCCAGGTGCTTTAGATTCGGCTGACTATCAACTAGTTTGGCGAAGTTTTAGCGAATGTGTGGGAGGGGAGTTTGATCATGTATGGTCTGCGCTGACTCAAGAACAACGCTCTCAAAACTATTATGCCCAGTTAGGGATCGTTGCTTGGCAAGTGCTCAGTTATCTTCGATATCGTAAGGCTCTCACTCAGATAGATTGGGTTCTTGGTTACTCGGTAGGCGAACTCAGTGCTCAGGCAATAGCCGGTTCTATTCCCATCGGCGAGCTAGCAGGTTTGGTGCGTATCCGTGCCCAATTGATGGACCAAGTTGCACCCAATTCCAAGCATCTTCCCTGCTTATTCCTTCTATCTGAACGCTTGCCTCCCCAAGCACGGTCGCGTCGTTTGGCGAGCTTAGAGCGACTGGGCTTGAAGCTCGCCATTCATCGCTCTCAATCCGAATCGATTTGGGGTGGGCCACCAGAGCCGGTTGCTCAGTTTTTGCTAGAAGCACACAAGGCTTCATGGGGCGCACGCGGTATTGATGTAAGGGTTCCCTCCCACACATCTTATCTTTCTTGTGTAGTCCCGCTTTTTAGAGAAGCGCTCTCGGCCGCCTCACTTCATCCTCCTGAAATTAAAATATTGGCAGGCATCTCTGCGGAGCCTGTTAGAACAATTGATGAAGTTGAGGATGCACTCAGTTTGCAATTGGCACAGACCATCAGGTGGGATGAATGTTTAATGGCCATGTTAGAGCGCGGTGTCACTGATATGCTTGATCTTGGTCCAGGGCAAGATCAATCTCGTCTGGTGCAAGCGCTCAGCTCAGATATCCATATACTCGATGTGCCCAATATTTAATTTGAAGTACCTGCATGCTTGCGGTCGAGGTCACCATGAAGCAGAACCTGAGCGGGTATAATCAATTTTTTGATTTCAGCCCTGCCCATGCAATTGCATTTTGGGGTGCCTGCTTATCCCGAGGCGCCCATTGCCCTTACGATCGGAAATTTTGATGGTGTTCATCGCGGGCACCGCACTATGCTCGCGCGTCTTCGCGAAGCAGGAAAAAATTTAGGTTTAACTGTTGGGGTAATGAGTTTTGAGCCCCATCCTAGGGAGTTTTTCAGGCCAGAGGATGCGCCTGCAAGGCTTACCAGTTTGCGTGAAAAAGTTGAATTGCTCAGTGCAGAAGGGATTGATCATCTGTTTGTCTGTCATTTTAATGCGCACTTTGCTGCACAATCTCCACAACACTTTGTAGACAAACTCTTGGTTCGGCAACTGAACATTCGCTGGTTATTGGTAGGGGATGATTTTCGTTTTGGTGCCAAGCGGGCGGGAGATTACTCACTGTTACAAGAAAAAGGTAAGCATTACGGGTTTGCTGTGGAGTCGCAAGCTACCGTGATTGACGGAGAAGATCGTATTTCGAGTAGTTTGATTCGTGAACTGTTGGCTCAGGGCAAAATGGAAGAGGCATCGCGCTTGCTAGGGAGGCCTTGGCACATAAGTGGTCGTGTTGCACATGGCGATCAAGTAGGACGTTTGTGGGGTTTCCCAACGGCTAACTTACCTTTGCCTCGACGTAAAATGCCAGTAACAGGAATTTTTGCAGCACGGTTAAGCGGACGAGATGGAATTATGCGGCAAGGTGTGGCAAGCCTTGGAACGCGACCCGCCGTCAAAGAACAAGGTATGCAGCTACTAGAAACGCATCTTTTTGATTTCTCTGACGACTTATATGGTCAGAGAGTACAAGTAGAACTTCTGCATAAATTTCGTGATGAAACGAGCTTTAAAGATATAGATGCCTTGCGAAATCAGATCGAGCGAGACGCCCAAAACGCTCGTGATTATTTTGCCCGGTTAGCGGCAAATGCCTAAGCGAAAAATGATAAAGCAAAAATGATGAGTGATTATAAAAATACCCTGAATCTTCCGGATACGCCGTTTCCGATGCGTGCGGATCTTGCAAAACGTGAGCCTAATTGGTTGGCGGATTGGCAGGCCAATCAGCGTTATCAAAAACTGCGTGAACATTGCAAAGGCCGCCCCCTATTCATATTGCACGATGGGCCTCCCTATGCGAATGGGGATATCCATATTGGTCATGCAGTGAATAAAGTCTTGAAAGATATTATTCTTAAAAGTCGCACCTTGGCAGGTTTTGATGCCCCTTATGTGCCTGGTTGGGATTGCCATGGGCTACCGATTGAACACGCCGTAGAGAAAGCGCACGGTAAAGGTTTGCCACCCTCTGAATTTCGCCAAAAATGTCGTGAATTTGCGGCAACGCAGATTGAGCGACAGCTTAAGGATTTTGTGCGACTAGGAATTCTGGGCGATTGGGATCATCCCTATCGCACCATGGACTTTAAAACCGAGGCAGACATTGTTCGCTCTCTTGGAAAAATCCTTGATCGTGGTTGGTTAGTGCAAGGTCAGAAGCCCGTGAACTGGTGCTTAGATTGTCACTCGGCTTTGGCAGAGGCAGAGGTGGAATACGAAGACCGCAATTCAACCGCGATTGATGTAGCGTTTCAGATTAAAGATTTAGAGGCACTGCAAGCTGTTTATCCAGCAGTGAAAGTAAGCACAGCATTGCCCTCGGTGGTCATTTGGACCACAACACCATGGACGCTCCCTGCCAATGAAGCGGTGTCTGCGCATCCTGAATTTAATTACGTACTCATCGACTCTAGCAAAGGCTTGTTGATTCTAGCGGCCGATCTTCTTGAGAGTTGTACCGTGCGTTGGGGCATCACTGATGTCAAAGTTTTGGGCGAAGCCCAAGGACAGCAACTCGAGCACCTAAAACTTCAGCATCCATTTTATGCCGACAAGATTGTTCCGCTGATTCTGGGTACCCATGTGACCACCGAAGCCGGAACTGGCTTCGTGCACACCGCTCCTGCTCATGGCGTAGATGACTATGTGGTCGGGCAGCGCTATGGATTAGCTGTGGATAATCCAGTCATGGACGATGGCCTGTTTCGTCCCTCGCAAGCAATGGTGGGAGGACTGCATGTTTGGAAGGGTAATACCCGTGTGCTCGAGATTTTGCGCGAAGGAAAGCAGCTCATTAATGAGGCTCCCTTAAACCATAGTTACCCGCATTGCTGGCGCCATAAAACTCCTATCATTTATCGAGCCACACATCAGTGGTTTATCGCCATGGATCGGCCTCCAGTACAGGGTCAGTCTAGTCTGCGAGAACTTGCTAGGGCGGGCGTTGCTGCTACGAAGTTCTACCCTGACTGGGGTCGCACTCGCTTGTCCGCTATGATCGAAAACCGTCCCGATTGGTGCGTGTCACGCCAGCGCTCCTGGGGTGTGCCCATGGCATTGTTCGTACATCGAGAAACAGGGGCCTTGCATCCGCGTACACCCCAATTACTAGAAGAAGTGGCTCAACGTATTGAGCAACGCGGCATTGAGGCTTGGTTTGATTTAGAGCCTTCAGAGTTAATCGGTGCCGAGGCATCGAACTATCGTAAGTTACCTGACACCTTAGATGTCTGGTTTGATTCGGGCACCACTCATGAGAGTGTTCTGGCTAGACGTGTAGGTTTGCAAAAACCCGCCGATCTCTATCTTGAAGGTTCAGATCAACATCGTGGTTGGTTTCAATCTTCCCTGTTAACGGGTTGCGCGATTGATGGCCAACCTCCTTACACAGCGCTTTTAACACATGGTTTTGTGGTGGATGGTAAAGGCCGCAAGATGAGCAAATCCTTGGGCAATGTGGTTTTTCCTCAAAAGGTAGTGGATAGCTTGGGCGCAGATGTATTGCGCTTATGGGTTGCAGCAACGGATTACTCAGGTGAACTCAATTTATCGGATGAAATTCTGAAGCGAGTGGTTGAGTCTTATCGCCGATTAAGAAATACCCTGCGCTTCCTTTTAGCAAACCTTGCTGATTTTGATCCCTCGCAAGATGCGGTTCCTCCTGCAGAGTGGCTCGAAATTGATCGCTACGCAATAGAGCTCACACGTTCATTGCAGATTGCGATTGAAGAGGATTATCACCGTAATGAATTCCATGTAGTGGTTCAGAAATTGCAAAACTTCTGTTCAGAAGAACTCGGTGGCTTCTATTTAGACATTCTAAAAGATCGTCTTTACACAACGCCTAGCAGGGGTTTGCCACGTCGTGCTGCGCAGTCAGCACTCTGGCATATTGCGCATAGCTTGGTACGATTACTGGCTCCAGTATTAAGCTTTACCGCAGAGGAAATCTGGGCCTTGCTGCAAACTGAAAGCGAGTCTGTTTTTTTTAACACTTGGCATCGCCTCCCTGCCATTTCTGAGTCTGAGCCTCTTGTGGCGCGCTGGAATCGCTTACGTGCATTGCGTGGAAGCGTACAAAAACACCTTGAGCTTCTTCGTGCCGAAGGCAAGATTGGCTCCTCACTAGAAGGGGCAGTGAATCTCTATGCTGACCCAGAAGCTTTTGCCTTCTTAAAAGCTTTTGAAGATGATTTGCGCTTTGTGTTTATTACTTCTTTTGCAAGCGTTGAAGCAGGGGAAGGGCCTGAGCATGCTGTAAGCACCAGTGAGGAAGGAGTACGCTTGCTGGTGGAGCCCATTCAAGCTCAGAAATGCGAGAGATGCTGGCATCTTCGCACAGATGTGGGGCAGAATTCTGAGTGCCCCACTTTATGTGGGCGATGCGATAGCAATCTGCATGGACAAGGCGAGGTAAGACATCATGCTTGATGCAGCTGAAACTAAAACAGATTGGTTGAAGTGGCTATGGTTGAGCCTATTGGTGATGGTGTTGGACCAATTGAGCAAAGTCTCAGTTGTGCAATACTTCGAACAACATCCACCGTTGGTGGTTTTATCGAGTTGGTTTAATTTGGTTCTGGCCTACAACCGAGGTGCGGCCTTCAGTCTTCTTGCAGATAACAGTGAAGTGCCAAGAATTTTATTTAGTGTGTTGGCTGTTATTGCAGCAATTTTGATTATTGCTTCTTTGCGCTCACAGGTTCAGCGCCCGCTGGCTTCGATAGGACTTGCCCTGATTCTGGGCGGAGCGATGGGAAACCTGATTGATCGGATCAGAATTGGGGCAGTGGTAGACTTTATTCAATGGCACTGGGCCGATTACTATTACTGGCCTGCTTTCAACATAGCAGACTCAGCGATTACATTAGGTGCCTTACTTTTGGTGATCGTTAGCCTTCAGCCTGCAGGAGTGAGTGAATGACTCAAAAAAGTTTTCCGATTCAAGTTGAACTGGCTAATCCCAGAGGTTTTTGTGCTGGGGTGGATCGGGCGATTGAAATTGTAGAGCGTGCCATCGAATTAAAAGGTGCGCCCATCTATGTGCGCCACGAAGTCGTTCACAACAAATACGTTGTAGAAGACTTGAGAACTAAGGGTGCGGTATTCGTTGAGGAACTGGATGAGGTTCCAGTTGGAGCTACAGTGGTATTTAGTGCTCATGGTGTTTCCCAGGCAGTTCGGGCTGATGCACAAGCACGAGGGTTAAATGTATTCGATGCGACTTGTCCTTTGGTGACTAAGGTCCACACTGAAGTCGTGCGCTTACGTAAACAAGGCCGCGAAATTGTGATGATAGGCCACGCGGGTCACCCTGAAGTTGAAGGTACGATGGGGCAAGGTAGCGAAGGTATGTATTTGGTTGAGACTGAGGATGATGTTGCAAATTTGCAGGTGACGCACCCCGAAACTTTGGCGTTTGTTACTCAAACCACCTTATCGGTAGATGACGCCAGTAGAGTAGTGGAAGCGCTTAGAGCCCGATTTCCATCCATCACCGGCCCTCGCACAGATGACATTTGCTACGCCACTCAAAACCGTCAAGATGCGGTAAAGAAATTGGCAAACCGCAGTGACGTTGTGATCGTGGTGGGATCACAAACCAGTTCCAACAGTAATCGTTTGCGTGAAGTCGCTGAGCAGAATGGCGCGCGTGCTTATATGCTAGATCGAGCAGATGAACTCCAAGCTGAATGGCTTCAAGGTGCCGCCAAGATTGGCGTAACTGCCGGGGCCTCTGCGCCAGAAATCTTAGTTCAAGATGTGATTCGGCGCCTTAACGAGCTGGGTGCCGTAAATATTCAAGAACTGGATGGCATTGCAGAGCATGTCTCCTTTCCTCTTCCCAGAGGTTTGATTCAAAAAACGGAATAGATTTTGGGCATCAAGACTTCTAGATTTAATGTATAAAAGTTGCCAAGAGACTGATTTCGCGATACAAATACTCAGATGACTACCAAAACTGACAATGCTGATGTTGAGAAAACGCATGACGGCGCAAAAACTGCCGGATCGTCAATTGACCAATTACTGCGTGAGAAGGGCATCGTTCCTACCCGCCAGAGGATAGAGATTGCTCAAGTTTTGTTGGAGAAGCACCAGCATTTATCTGCTGATCAATTGCAAGCGCGATTAGCTGAAGGCGGTGGTTTTGTTCCTTCACGCGCAACGGTTTACAACACTCTTAGACTGTTTGCAGATCACGGACTCATTCGTGAAGTGGTAGTGGACCCTCAGCGCGTCTTCTTCGATTCCAATATCGGCCCGCATCATCATTATTTTGATGTGGAGCATTCAGAGCTATCGGATATTCCAGCCGGTTCCCTGCAGGTCACGGGTTTACCACCGTTACCCTCTGGCTTAGTCTGCGAAGACATCGAAGTCATTGTCCGTATACGCCGGTATTAAGCCCGCGTTTTCCGTATATAATCCCTGACCTAATCGGGTGGTAAGTCCTTAGTATGTTACCGGTTATTCATATTGGCGCCCGCCAGATGCTGATGTAGCTCAGTCGGTAGAGCAACTGATTCGTAATCAGTAGGTCGGAGGTTCGATTCCTCTCATCAGCACCAAATGATCACTCCGCTACAACTTCCCAATCACTATCTTTGATTCCAAAACGCGCCTCGGATCATGCGTTATTCCTGTTCGGTCTTTAGCAAGCAATTGAATCCAGGGATTGCTGGGGTTTGTATCCAAAGTCACCATTTCAATCTTCTCGGTAATGACTTGGGCGCAAAAAAGCTGATACTTTTCTGTAAGAGTCATATCGGCAAAGTACCACCAATCAATATTCTAGCCTTGATCGCTCCAGAAGATATTGGTGCTATAACATCTCACATGATGATTACTTTATCGCCTCTTCAAACCTAAAACCCCTCTCAATTTTGATGACTTCAACTGAAATTTTAGGATTAATTGCTGCTTGCCTTACCACGATGGCCTTCTTTCCTCAGGCAGTTCACTCATGGCGCACACGTGATGTATCGGGTGTTTCGCTCACCATGTATGGCACGTTCACCTTTGGGGTAGTGCTATGGTTAATCTACGGAATCCTGATCGAATCCTTGCCCGTTATCCTTTCAAACCTTGTGACACTTCCGCTCTCGATGAGCATCCTCTATTTGAAACTTAAAAAGAGCACAATAGGAACACCTAGAGATTAATTCTATGGTTCGCTTCTAAAACGATTTAACAAGAAATGAAGCTTCATCTTTTGAATTGCTGTGCTACCCCATTTGCAAGGCCTATCAACTTACTTTTCCTTGGCAGCTTTCCCCTCATCTCCCTCTACGGGCTCAGTTGATTTGGGTAAAACCTCTTTCACTGCCATGATATAAATCACTATTCGCTTTTCCATCTTGATCGACAAATTTAAGCTTGGATAAGAGATGGTCTTATAAATGCCGTCATAAGCCTCTTTCTTGGGCCGACCAAGGCGCTTCAACACTTCTTTTTCAGTATCTCCAATCTTCACGCCATTAATATTGCAGGCATCTGCGCCCCCATCGACGGGGGGAGCTGTACCCTCTGCGGGGGCATCTCCAGCAGGTGCGTCTCCCGCAGGTGCAGGTGCTACTCCGCCGGGCGAAACACCTGCAGAGGGGGGTGTCGGTTCTACCGCAGGCGCATTTGCTGCTTCAGTAGGCGTTAGAGGGGGAGGGGGTGGCGGGACCACAGGCACGGGTGGTGCCATCGCAACTTTTTTTCCTTTGGCGGGGGGGGGGGTA
>Ga0114963_10001404_pt1 | contig 16616 bp, 13 predicted proteins | sample C_131016_EF_Meta_FD_87019 | JGI IMG/M metagenome (GOLD analysis project Ga0114963, IMG submission 87019) | Freshwater microbial communities from Lake Croche, Canada to study carbon cycling - C_131016_EF_MetaG | ecosystem: Environmental > Aquatic > Freshwater > Lake | place: Lake Croche, Canada...
CAATAATTCTATCATTAGCTTCAATTTTAAAATGAAATTCACCTTGAGATTCTTCAGTAATAACTCTTATTGAGTCGTATAATTTACCAGTATCAACCAAACCTTTCTTTTTAATTTCATCTTTATAGATATTCTCAAGTTGATTAGCCAATCTATCATATTCATCTCTTACATTTATCGCCATTTTAAATTAATTCATTTAATAATTGGATGAAAGAATCATAAGTTTGTTTTTGTTCTAAACTTAAATCTTCAACATTAACTATTTTAGACTCAATATTATCATTAATAAAATATCTAATAATCATTCTCTCCTTATCTAAGTGTTCAGATTCATCAATCTGAAGAATTGTATTTAATAATTTTTTTTCCATATTTTTATTTTAATTTATTACGTTACGTTAGAATCAACTATAACATTAGCTGATGTTCCAACTTGATAAGTTATTGTCCCCGATGTTGCTTGAATAGCAGTATTACAATACACATTACCCATCAACTTCCAAGTAAAATTACCGTTATGTCTTATCGCACCTATTGAACTATTACCTGTTGTAAAGACTGGACCGTTATTTGTAATCAAAACACCACCACTAATATTCAAAGCCCAATTAGATGACCAAGAAGTGTTTAAATTCTTAACGTACTGATTAACTATTAATGTACCACTTGTCATATTAATTGCACCTGTGTAATTTAAGTTACCATCATTCCCCGAAAACGTTACTCTATCTATAACTAATGTACCAGTTGCTAAAGAAATTCTCCCATAAACAATATCAGCTTGCTTACAATAAACATTACCTCCTGTTACAGTAATTCCACCTAATCCAGAAAACATACTTGTCTGATTATCAATGTAAGAACTACCAGCTGAATTAGATAATGTCTCAACGTGATATGCAAATAAACTACCACCAGTTTTAGTCACTTGACCAAGAGAATAACCTCTAGCGACACCACCTGACATAGTTAATTCCCTTAGATATCCATTAACATTTAGATGAACACCAGCTGCCATATTCACATTCAAGTTAGATGTAAAGTACGCATTTCCAGAATTCATACCTCCAGTGTTTAATGTGTAAGTTGATGAATAACCAGCATCTGTATTACCAAAAACATAAGCCCAACTACTTGAACCTCCCCACATAACATATGGTCCGCTATTAATTGAACATCTCTGAACCCAACCATCCAACCATATTGCATCTGTAGCTGTTGACTCACAATAATTAAATGTCAATGACAATACAGAGTACGAATCTCCCAGTCTGATAGCATTAGAACTTGTTGAACGAATTGTATCTATGTTGATAACTTCATTTAAACCGTATGCGGTAGTAAATGAAGCATCAGCGTAAATAGCTCTACCACCACTAGATTGACAAACTCTACCACGTATATTTATAGTGGTTGTATATGTATAAGAGCCCGCACCTGTTATATTAAATAATATCGTACTAGTAGTTGTACAAGTCACTGTATCAAATTCGAATGTGTGATTAACATTTTGTCTGTTTCCAGTAATCTGCCATACATTAGTAGCTGAAGTATTACAAGTAAAATTACCATAACCTAATACATTAAATGACGATGTATAACCATTAATTCTAAATAATGGACCAGATGATGATTTAATCACATTAGTGTTTGGTAAGAAGTACCAAGATACACCACTCTTAGCTAAACCATCACTTGATGTGGTTGTTGCTGTGTATGAACCAGCGTAAACAATAATTGTATCACCAGATGTTGCTGCTGATAACGCAGCCTCTAGCGTTAGAAATGATTTTGTAATATTATTTCTCTGTCCTGTAGAATCATTACCAAGAGTTGATACAAATAATGTATTTCCTAAAAATACATTAGTTGCAATACCTGTAATATTGCTACCATCACCATATAATGTACCACCACTAATTGTTGTGGCCGATAATGTTGTTGCAGTTAAACCACTAACTCTATTAAATAAAACATTATATGTACCACCAGTATTATCAGTAAATGTAAATACGTTTGAGTTATTATATGTTGCACCAGTTGTTCTTATATCAGTTGGAAGATTTTGATAAGTTGTTGCTGATATTGTATTTGCAGTTAATCCATTAACTATTCCGCCTGTAAACCCAGTATAATAACCAGATATATTAAATGTACCACCTGTATTATTTGTGAAAGTAGATACTCCATTAGAATAGGTTCCACCAGTTACTCTTATATCAATTGGTAAACCTTGATATGTTGTTGCCGACAATGTATTTGCTGTAAGTCCAGTTACATAGTCTATGGTTGCTGAAAAAGAATCGCCATTATTCGAATCAATTTTAAATGTGTTAGCATTGTTATACGTAAACGCACTTATAGTTGTGTCAGTATAACCAGTTAAAAAACCAGAAACATTAAATGTACCTCCTGTATTATTTATAAACGTAGCAACACCAGTAACAGGATTATAAGTTCCCCCAGTTATATTGACATCGGTAGCTAATATTGATAAGTTTTGTGTATAGCTAGTACCATCGTTTTGATTGATAGTTATATTGTAATTGCCATTATTAAAAGTAAAACCTGTTACATGTATATCTAAAGGTAAATTCTGATAAGTTGTTGCCGATATTGTATTAGCAGTTAAACCATTTGTAAAAACAGTTTTACCAGATACACTCCCACCAGTAAATTCTGTTGTATTGCTAGTACTAAATCCACTTACACTAAATGTACCACCAGTATTGTTTTTAAATACAGCGGTACCGTTATTATAAGTTCCACCTGTTACAAATGTATCAGTGTATGAAGATAAAGGTACATAACCTAAAGTACTAGTTATTGCTGATGAAGTAAGTGTATAACCAGTACTAAATCCACTTACACTAAATGTACCACCAGTATTGTTTTTAAATACAGCGGTACCGTTATTATAAGTTCCACCTGTTACAAATGTATCTTTAGTTGTTATCCCAGTTAAGTTGCTACCATCTCCATAATATGTAGTGGCCGATATTGTTGTGGCGCTTAAATCACCATTAACAAACACATCACCAACCATATTTATAGAAGTATTACCCATTAAAATTTGAGTATTACCAGAACATGAGTATATGTTTGTAGTAAATAAAGCGGTACAAGCACTCAATACACCACCATCTTCATTTGTTTCAATTATGAAGGTTTGATTTATATTATATCCTTTTTCTGGGGTACTCATTAGAATGTATTTCCTATTAATGTAAACTTACCTATTTTAAGGAAGTCTTTATATACTCTTATGCTAATAACATCATTTGCATTAAAAACAAATGGTGTTACCAATACTGTTCCATCAAATATAGTTACATTGTTTACTGTTATAACTATTCTATTTAAATTTTCTATATTAACTAATTGACTAAATGTAACATTATACTGAGCTGTAAATGTAAATTGGTTGTTTGCTCTAGCATTATAAACAAAGTTAAAAGTAACATCGTTATTAACCAACTTAGGTTCAAAAATAACATCATTAAATATTTTTGTTTCTTCTAACTCTAACGTCATTACAGTTCTGTTTATAGTAGGTATAACTTCATAATCATTCTCATCCAATAAATATCCAAGCAATTTCATTTCAAACATTTGAATATAAAAACGTCTATTTTCAAAATTCTCAATGTTGCTCTCATCACCAATACCTTCCAAATGTAATGGCATAGGGTGTCCTTTTACGTTTATATAACATTGTCTAGATTGAAAAGCCCTTTGAATAAGACCGTTAAAATTATTCAAATCTTTCATTCTATTTGTGAAAATTCTAACCTCATATGTAATATCAACAGGTGTTGGTTGCGGAACCTTATACAAATCAATACCATGTCTTATTCCATCCCATGTAGGTATTTTCATGTATGTATAGGTTCTATTACCTGGTATATTCCATAGTCCAGCTTGGTTTTGTCCTTGTTGTATATCTGGTCTTCTTACAACCGTAATAAAAGGCATTTCTATATTTTTATACTCATCAGTAAATTTCCATGTTTTTGTAAACTCTGTCCATCTTTGAATCGTTAAAAATATAACTGGAATCCTTTCACCATCGATTGTAATCATTACACGACCATCATCTTTCAAAAATTCAACAAAAGCTTGGTCCATATCTTCTTCAGATACCCCTCTAGGTAAAAAGGTTCCTTGATTGGCAATTCCATCCAATATTTCTTGCCTCCTCTCTGGTCCTATTTTTTGATTAAGAATGTTTATGTTGGTTCTAAAACCTTTTGGTACTGCCATGATATTTTTTTTTATTAATAAATATGTTTATTACATACCACGAAACTCGGTATTATCTACTGGTGCACAAACGATAGTTCTAAACGCCCCCTTATAACCCATAATAGTATGTTCGTTATCGTAATTTTTTATCCCATCATTAGCAACACTAAAGTATCTTATTTCAGTCTCAGTGACTGGGTAACCAATATAATCACCATAACTAATAGATGTTTTTAACTCATCCAATTGAGAAGTATAAATACCAAATGTTAAATTACCATCTTGGATATGCCTAAGACTACCATTTGAATTATAGGTTTGATTCTCTGGCTTATCTAAAATAGGTACTACTTTAAGCTCAACAGGTGGGTAAAATCTAATACCGTCTTTTGTAGCTTCACCATAGATACCATCATATTCAGTCACTTGCCTATCAACTCTATAAAGAATTAGAGTAAAATTTCCATCACCCTCAATAGCTTCACGACCCATGCTGATTTCTAAAAAAAAAAATCTTCTTCAGAGAAGAATTTATTTACCCTAGTTATAGGTGTTATTTTTTTATCTTTCATGTTTTTTTATAAATTTATGTATTATTTTATTTGAACACCCATATTTATTTCCAATTTGAACTAAATTTAAACCTTCTTTAATATAGTTTTTAATTTCGTCAATATTTAGATTATATTTATTTGATGGTTGTTTTATTATTCCATACTTTTTAATATTATCACTTATAACTGTTCTATGACAACCATATAAATTAGCTATTTCAGATATTTTTAAATTTTTATATAAATATAATTCTTTTAATTCTTCTTTATTAATATCGTATTTAAAATTTCCATTATTTTTACCTTTAAAAGTACCTTCTTTTTTTACCTTTTCGCTTCTTTTGACTAATACTTCTTTAGGTAAAGTTCTACCAAACATTGGATTATTTTCACCAGAGTTATTTTGACTCATTTTTAATTTTGTAATATCAGAATGTACGAAACCTAATGAATATTTATTATTTTTATGTAAATTACTTAACATTTTTTTTGTTTCTTCTGAATGTTTATAACCAACAGCTCTATTGTTTCCAATCATGTTTTCTGACATTTTTTTCTTTAAATTTTCAGACCATTCTTTGTTATCCCATAATTTAGTTAATAATTCTTTTCTTTTTTCGTTCTGTTCTTTAGTCCTTTTCAATCCTTTATTGTTTAATGAAATTTTTAATTTAGACTCTTCAGTGTGTGTTTTACCAAACATTGGATTAATATCACCACCATCAGCAATATTTAATAATTTATTTGTTTTTTTTCTATTTTCTTTAATTTCTTTTATCTCAGCATTTAACAAATCCTCATAACTATCGTATTCTCTTATTAATTTTATTACAGGTTTTTTACCATTTGATTTTAATTCTTTAAACCATAAAGCTATTTTACCATTTGTTGGGTTTCTCAAATGACCAGATAATCTTATTGATAATAAACCAGTTGTCACACCAATGTATCTTAATTCACCATTATATGGACAATAAAGACCATACAATTGGAATTCTTTATTTATCCTAGTTATAGGTGTTATTTTTTTATCTTTCATGTTTATGTTTTCTATATAAATAGTTTCATTTTAAATTAATAGTTGGTTTTCTATTGATTTATTGGATAAAAATTATTATATTTAGTTATAATTATAAAAAATTAAAAATAAAGTCAATTTTGATTTCACTTGATGACATAAAAGGACATTCAGCTTTATCATTGTTAGAAACATACAATGGAATAAATCCCTATTTGTTAAAACTAAAGAACGAATATTTAAAAAACCAAAAAATTTCTTTAACCGAAACTCAATCAAAATACATAATTGAAAATCATGACCGCCAACCTTTATTTATAAATAGAATTATTGGTATTACAAAATACTTGGGTGAAGAGTTAAAAAAATTGGATGATTTATCATTCGAACCAGAAAAAATATTAGTAGAATTCATTTTAGCTGAAACAGATAAATCATTTCACGTATACGGTAAATTAAAGAAAAACCAAAAAGAATCTAAAATGTATTGGTTACCAAAAACACAAGTAACCGATGACCCATATTTTGAACCGATAAGTGTTGATGTGGACTTTGAAAAATACAATAAAATCTTATCAAAAAGCGGTAAAAAATTATATAAACACCAAGAAGAAGGTATTAAATTTTTACTATCCAGAAAAGGTTGTGTGTTGGCTGATGACATGGGGTTGGGAAAAACATCCCAATCAATAATAGCTGCTCTAGAAAGTGGTGCTAAAAAAATATTGGTTGTTTGTCCATCTTCAGCAAAAATAAATTGGGAACGTGAAATAAATGTTTTTTGTGATGATACTGTTATTGTAGAAGGTAAAAAATGGAACCATGCAAAATTTACCATAATAAACTTTGATATTCTTAAAAACTTTTACACCCTGCCTGATGGTAAAAAAAGAAATGAAGGCGAACCACAACAAATACTTAGAAGAGAGTTATCAAACGCTGGTTTTGACCTTGTTATTATTGATGAGGCACATTATTTAAAAAATAATGATAGCATAAGGGGTAAAATAATGGTTGAACTTTGCACTAAATACAATGTGACAAAAGTTTGGTTATTAACTGGTACACCAGTTGCTAATAGACCGATGGATTTTTTTAATCTGTTACGCATAATAAAGTCTCCACTAGCTGAAAATTGGAAACACTATGCTGTTAGATATTGTGACGGAAAAAAATTCTTCAGAACGCTTAAAAATGGCCAAAAAAGACAAATATGGCTAACAGATGGTGCTAGCAATTTGGATGAACTAGCTGCAAAAACCAAAAATATAATACTTAGACGTTTAAAAACAGACGTTTTGGATATGCCAGATAAGGTTATCACGCCAATGTATCATAGACTATCAGACTCAGAATGGTTAGAATATGAAGGGTTATGGGAAGATTATTTACAAAAAAGAATAACTGAAGGTAAAAAAAATGGTAATTTGCAAAAAGATTTGGTAGAACTTATTTTGCTACGCCAATTTATTGCTGAAGCTGCTATTCCACACACAATTGAAATGGTAGAAAATGCAATAGACATGGGTCGAAAAGTAATTATTTTTACTTCTTTTACAAACGAACTTGAAGCACTGGCTGAGTATTTTGGAAAATTAGCGGTTACTCACAACGGACCAATGAGCACAACACAAAAACAAAAATCTGTTGACGCTTTCCAAAAAAACTCAAAAGTAAAAGTTTTTATTGGAAATATAAAATCTGCTGGTGTTGCTATCACACTTACTGAAGCCACTGTGGTTGTGTTTAATTCATTTTCATGGGCTCCAGGCGACAATGAACAAGCTGAGGATAGAGCTTTTCGTATTGGTCAAAAAAATGATGTTAATGTTTATTACCAGTTGTTTGAAGACACAATATCAACTAGAATGTGGTCAATGTTAAATAATAAAAAAGATATTATATCAACCATAATAGGTGATAAAAAAATGTCTGAAGAAGAAATAACTGTTACTATGACAGAACAATTAATGAACAAATTATGAAAAACTTATTAAAAAGACTTGAATATAAAATATTTAAGGAATACGAAAAAAAAGTTAATATTTTACCCGATTATGTATGGGATTACGAATGGTATCAAACTGATGGAATTACTCAACTTGAGCATAATGAAACACTGAATAAAGTTGTCTTATATCATATGAAAGAATTTAACTTAGATGTTATAATTACGTCTGGAGAAATTTGTACAATATTTGAAAACTTTGAAAATTTTTACATTATTGGTGAAAATGATGTATATAATTATAAAAGATATAAATCTGATATTAAAGAAGATTTTGAACCATTTTTCTTAATCAAAGAGGATGTAAATAATATTGGAGTTGTGATTAAAACAGATTTTAAAATCGAATCATATCATATTATATTAACTAATACTGATGGTTCAGATTTTAAAATAATTAATGTTTTGAATTTACCAAAAATAAAACTAATTGAATTTTTTAAAAAATAAATTATGAAAAGTATAGGATTTAAAATACCAGAAAACGGTTTAATACCATTTGCCAATCGTGGTGAAACTAAAATAAACGATGATGGTGAATTTGGAACAGAACTTACTGATATTGATATTAAATGGATTGAAGATTGTTCAGATGAAGAAGTTGACGAATTCAAAAAAAATGGTTTTGTTGTGAAGACAAATACCAACTACAATAAAAAGTTAGAAACGCTTAAACTAAAACTTCGTAAATCATTATATGAATCTAATGTTAATTATGAAAAAAAACCTTATTTTATTAAAAGTTTAAATTTACCATATAAAACTAAAATTGGTTGGTATGAGCCTCACGTATATAAACATCATTTTAATGATTTATCTTTTTGTAGAGAATTAGTGGATGAAGTCGATAGTAGAAATCCAGATGATTGGGTTTATTATCCCATTGGGATGTTTTTAGACCATAAAATATTTATGGATATTGAAAGTGATTATTCATACGATGATATTGTTAATTTTCTAGATTGGTTTGAAAATTATATTAAATCTAAATACGAGTTTGTTGGTGATAAAGTTTTATTTGGAAATAAAATAATTAAAATTGAAGATATTTTTAAAGCATCTGAAAACGAAAATATATTGCCATTTATTTTTCATAAACCAACACCAATTTCTGAAATTGATTTTTCAGAACCTAAACCAATGATAAACCCAATTACGTATGAACTAATAAATCCAGAATTATGGGAGGATGGTTTACACTTTTCACCAAATATAATGGATGAAAACCTTGAGATAAATATGGTTTATGAGGTAAAGGATAAAAAAGTGGTTAGAGTATATAAAGATTTAAAATAACAATTTATAATGGTAAGAATCTATTCAATCCCAAAGTGCCCTTATTGCACAGAACTTAAAGAAATTCTTTCAGCTGAAGGAATTGAATTCACTGATGTAAATGTAAATTTACCTGAAAACGAAGAAGAATATAACAAAATTCATGAAATAACAAAATCAGAAGAAGTTCCTATTGTCAGAGTAAAAAACCAATTATTGGTCCCAAATGTATCATTTCAAAGTGTTAGAGAAGCGGCTGAATTAACCAAGAGATTTTTAGTTTAATTCAGGTTTATCTAATATTTATAGGAAAAGATAAACTATGTCAGTAAACACAGATGATAAAGAAAAACTATTTAGACAATTTAGACACTCACTTGGAGCACCTATTCGTCAAATAGAACTTACAGACGACCAACTTTGCACACTACTTGAAATATCTATAGAAGACTATGCACAATACGTGCAAGAATGGCTTATAGAACATCAGTGGCAATCACTTCTTGGTCAAAATATTACAACAACAGACATGGCATTTGCTCTTAGTGTAAGGTCATTAGATTATGTACAACAATCAACATATGCTTATTCAAAACAAGTTGGTTTACAGACAAATGGTCCATGGGAACTTAAAAAAGACTATGTAGAATTAGAGGCTGGTAGACAAGTTTACCAAATCCCAGCTGGTCGTGAAATAAATGAAGTTTTATGGATAACTCCACCAGCAACTAGTCAAGCTTTATTGGCAAATTATGGTGCTATAGACTACGGTTTTGGTGGTGGTTTTGCTCAAACTGGTGGTGGTACTGGAACAGGTGGTCCAGGTTTTGCTCGTATGGGTTATTACATAGCACCAGCGTTTGATATATTGTTAACAGCAGCGGATATGAATCTAAAAAATAGAATCATAAGAAGTGAATTGGTTTATAAAGTGACTGCTGGTCCTAATGGAACGAAATTGTTGCATTTATTAAGCACGCCAGGTTCTAAATTTTCTTTCGGTCAAGGTATCGGAGGGGTTGGTAGTTCTATCAATCTGACTGGTTGCCAAGTTTGGTATTTTTATTATGATACAAAACCAGAAAACGTAGACCAATGTTTAAAAGATAATCCAGATATCATAAAACTTCCAAATCAAATTCCATTATCAAAATTAGACTACGCTGATTTTAACGAACCAACAAAAACATTGGTACGACAATTATTCCTAGCTGAAGGTAAAAGAACTTTGGGTAGAGTTAGAGGTAAATTTGGTGGAATTGTTGGACCACCAGAAGCTGAAAGAACTATGGATTATGACAGTCTTTTAAGTGAAGGTAACGAAGAAAGAAAATCAGTGCTAGAAAGATTAGACGAAAGACTTAAACGTCTATCAACAACTTATCAATTAGAACGAAGTGCTAACGAAGCTGAATATTTAAATAGGAATTTAAAACATCACCCATTAGGATTTTGGGCTTATTAATAAAAAAAAGGGGGAATATCCCCCTTTTTTATTTAAAATGGCCATTCATCTTCCTCAACTTCTTTAGGTTGTTCAAAAACATAATCATCTGGAGTATCCGCAAATGTATCATCAAATTCATCATCTAATTTAAATCCATCATCGTATTCATCTGTTTCAGACTCTTCTTCATCTTCAGATTCGTCATCATCATCAGATTTTTGTAAAATATTAGCAGGTTCAACAGTTACTTTTACTTCTTTAGAATACTCGGTTATTTTTTCTACTATATTTTCTTTATCCACATCAATTTCATCAACTTTTATTGTTTCAGTTTCACCGCTTAAAAACTTTTGTTCGATAATATAATCTAACCACAACTCATATCGTTGTTCATCATTTTCACAACCAGTTAATTTATAGAATTTATTCCGTTCAACAGCCTCTTTTTCATGTTTAAATATATCATCAACATGACATAATTGTTCACCCCATTTTCTAGAAACAAGATTACCAGAACCATCACCTAATAAATCACATATAGAAAAAACTTCTATTGGCAATACACCTTTTGTTATCACTTTATTCAAATCACCAACTTCTAGTTTTTTAAAAATATTTTCTAGTGTATTTTTCTCGTTTTCAATACCTTCAGCTTTTGCTATTGCCATTCTTTCATGATAATCTTTTCTTATAGATTCCCATTCTTCTACAGACATGTAATTAGGCACTTTATTAACCTTATCCCAAAATTTTATTTCTTTATCCTCCATCGTCATAAGTTCTTCATAGGAATCTTGGTCTGCTTGTTTAAAAGGTATTCCAGAAATCAATTCACATTCTCCTTTTGTAAAGACTAACCTATCTTGCAACTTTTCAGTTATTATTTTGGTTGTTTTGTCTTTGTGTTTTACAATATTTAAAAGAACCCTATCACGTATTTCTGGTTGAAAACAAACAAGCAGTGGTTTTACTTTTTTATTAAAAGATTCTAAATACTTTTCTACATTGTATTCATCTGTAAATAATAGAGAATTTATCTCATCAATACGGTTTTGAATACTTTCTTGTGACTCTGGGTCTTCTTCTAGTTGAGCCAAAGCTTTGGTTAGCATTTCAACCTCTTTAATCAATTCAAAGTCACGGTCAACTATTTCTGGGTTTATAAGTTTACAATTTAACTGAACTGTAATCTCAGACGTTGGAGGTCCACCATGTTCAGCAATATATTTTTCTAATTGTTTTTTACTTAGTTTTGACCTATTTATTGTTTTTAAATCACCCTGTGTTTTTGAATTACCAGTGTTTATATAGTACAATACATCTCCTAATGTAACATCCATACCTTCACGTAACGCAAGCTCCATATGTGCTTGTTTTGGCATTGGATTACCAGCCTTATTCTTCATCGTGGCTTTTTTCCTATATTCATAAATCGTAGACTTTACCTTAGCTTTTGTTGCCATCTTAACCAAAGGAATTTGATAATTATAAATCTTATCAACGTATTGATGATAATAGTTTATAAACGAATAACCATCACCATCTAATAACATACGAATAGCTTTGCTCAAAAAATCCTCAATAAAGACAGACATTTTTTTGGATTTGACTGAGTTACCAACCAATTTTATTTTACCATCAATATCATTGGCGTAATTCTTTCTAGCAAAGTTTATTGTTGCATTACAAACATCATCAATGTCTAGACCCATACGGCCTTCCATATAATTTTCATTAAACTCAGCCAACACAGCATCTAATCCAATTAGTTCTTTACCAGCATCGTCTTTTGTTTTCCAATGACTACCCTTTGCAACATATTTTATATCATCAATATTGTCAGGAAATGCAAAGTTAAAACCATCAGTATTATGTGCAATAATACCGTTAATACCGCAAACAAAAGTACCATCTTCTGTTGATATATCATACACATATTTATTCTTGTCGTTATTCGATATTATTTCATTTTTACAAACCTCATTTGATTTCTTTTTAGTTTTATCGGTGAATGAGGAATTATCACGATTACGATTCTTTAACGAGAATGAAATAAAGTTCTGTTTATCAGACCTTGTTTTAATCTTATATTCAATCTTTAATTCTTTAAGTAATAAAGCAATACCAGCCATAGCTATTTGTGACTTCATACCAATATCCGAACAATCCTCTATTGTATCACCATAACCATCTGAAGCAAAAACTCCTTCAATAAACGCTTTTTTAATCTCTTCAGAAGCATTTAATACCATATATGGTATTTTCTTTTCTCTATATGATGTGTAAAAATGTTCACAAAAATTATTAGCAAAATCAACATTATGAACAATTAAATTATAAACACCACTTGATTTAATATGATTCTTAATCTCTGCTTTAACAAAAAATTCCCTTTCCAATATATCCTTTAACTTTTCAAGGTGTTTTAAATTAGTGTTAGAGATTTTCCAATCACTTCTTTTACCTTTATTTATATGTACTTCACCAGTTTTTATAGATTTATATTTTTGTGTTCTACTTGAACAATTAGCTGAACCATCACCTAAGAAAAAGCCACTCAAATAAGCTTTATTAACATTTAAACCAGTAGCAACATTATTTTTTGGAATTTCGTATGTATCTATATTATCAAATCTTTTAAGTTCTGATGGTTTAATTTCTTTACCATTTTGAAATAACGAATGGTCTTCAGTAACATTTATTAGCCTATCTTTAGTTGTTATTCTATGAATGTTTTTATCTGTCCCATGTCTATACACATATTTTATACCCTTCCAACCATTACGTGTTAAAACTTCAAATGGTTTTTCTTCAAAATCCCTAAATTTATCTGCATCTAAAAATTCTGAATTCTCATTAAATAAATCACATATAGGTAAAACATCAATATAATTTTTTTGTGATTTATATCTGATATAAACAGGTGTGTCGAATGTTACTGAATCTCCCACTAGAGGTTTAAAACCATGTTTTTCAGTAAAGTGCCTAACCATAAGTCGAAGGGATTGACGACCACGACATGTTGTTTCCTCAGCCGAATCAGTATCACCCCAGTTAAAGATATAAGGTGCGCCATACGAACCAAACCATGAGTTTGCAAGAATCTTAAGTGGCAACTGTTTCTTGTCATATAGAGTTGATAATCTTTTATGTTCTGAAATTTCAGCTTTTAAAGATGTGATTTCTTCAGATGTCATGTTGGCTTTATTCTCATCTAACTTCTTCTGAAGCTTTTTGAGTTTACCTTTTTCAATACCAGTCAAGAATTTAAAATGGTCACGAGTATCTACAACATACGTTAAAATACCACGCATAACACCAGATATATCCAAATCTGGGAAAATACTCCAAGTTAACTGTGTTTTAGGATAAAGAGCCGCAAAGTCAAGCTTTACAACATTCTTGGCGTATCCAACTTGCAATAATCTTGAAAGACCACCAGTGAAATCACGTTTTGATTGTGTTTCTGGAATTGCCAATCCATTTTCATATGACCATGCAGACATAATTAACTTCCACTGACCAGCAGTACCCATCGTTGATGAACGCATGAATGTTGTTGGTAACATCTTCGAAATAAGGAACGATGCTTGGTTGTAAAGATTATCAATTTGTTCAGTCTCCCATAAGTCATCACATAGATACCTTTCTACAATATACTTACCAGTTACAATTTTATAATTTTCCTTTAATGGTGTTTTATCACCAATTTTGTACCAATCACCATTTGTATCATTAAAAGCGTATTTATTTATTTTATCAACCCATGTTGAGTTAATTTTATCTCCTTGAACATAAACCCTGTTAGGTTTTGCTATATCAGAATATTGTGTGATGTACTTCAAACCCCAACTTTTTATTTCTGAGTTGATAGCCATGGCCCGTCTTACAGCATGAGATATGTCTATTATATTATACCCATACATGTGAGTTTGATTGTAAGCCTCTGTTTCACCACCTAATTTTAATGTAGCTGGTTTTCTTTTTATTTTGTGTATCCTATTAAGCGTAACCACCAAATCACGAATATCCATCCCCAATCTTTCAGCTCTTTCAAAAAGATATGGCCAGTCAAAATTCTCAGAATTATAACCAGCTATAATATCTGGTTGAATGGCATCAATAACTTTAAAAAATTTTGCAATATTTTCTCTTTCGGAATCTCTTTTTTCTTGTGGTGTGTTACCAGTAACTTCCAAAACGTGTTCTATACCTCTATTATTTCTAAACCCTATTTGAAATATACCATGTTTTGAAGCAAATAATCCCTCAGTTTCTAAGTCGAATTGGAATCTATGAACATCATCATAGTCTTCCATTCCTTTAAATAAACGTTTACCTGTTTGGATTAGAAATTGTTCGATAGGGTTAAATAAAACAAATAATTTTGAATGACCTTTAAAAACATCTACACCACCTTCTTTAAAAAAATTAATCAAAGAATTATAAGAACCCTTACACTTTGCTATGTACTTGTAACCACTTTCCATTCTGGCTGGTGTATACCCCTCATCATTTGATGTCCTAAGTTTTGTAATCTTCACATCAAATTTTTGACAAGCTTCCATTATTTTCATGCGCTTGCCACCATACATGATTTCTGTAACATCATGTTTAAACCATAAAAAAGGTTGATATTTATGATTTTCTAACTTTTTACCAGTATTAGGGTCGTTGATAACCAAAGTAACCCTAGGTTCATTATACTCAGCTTCAACTGCAACAATATATTTCTGTGGGTCTGAGCCTTGTAAAAATTGCTCAATTCTTTCATTCGTAATAATTTGTTTTGATTCACTCATTTGTAAAATTTATTACAAAAATACGAATGTTTTTTTTAAACAACAAGAAAAAGCTAAAATTAATTTTTTAACTTTGTAATATACAAAGTTACCAAATTAATTTGATATTTGCAAGTAACTAGGTTATTTTTTTATACTACCATCTAATACGTTTATAAATAACTCCTCTCTTATCGGAGCTAACAAAGTACCAGAACCATCCAAAAACTCAATAGTAAATTGCCCAACATATCTACCAGCAACAGCTGTATCTCTAGAGGTAAATTGATAAATTATATAATACTCTTCACCAACACAACCGCTATAAGGCTCAACCAATTGAACACCAGTTTCTTTTTTTGCTATTCTTTTAACACCAGTAACAACATCTGTCATTGTAAAATATATATTGGCGTTTTGAATCATATCAAAAAACTTTCTGAAATCATTACGCCCATCACGAATGAGTTCCAATTTTAATATTGGTAAAGTAGCATTTTTATTTATAAAGAATTCCATTTTAATTTGAATAAATTTCGATTAATCTTTCTTTTACATCATCGTCAGTCCACTGCCCTATTTCATCATAAGCATCCCCTTCCCAAAGAGTTATTTTACCAAAATGTTTAAGTACAGCGGTTACTTTTTTATTACTAGGCTCGTCAATAACACTAAAAATTTCTAGTTTATTTATTTTTATTTGTTTAGCTGGTATTTCTTTTGAAAATTCGGCTGGTAAGTCAATCTTAATAGTTTTTTTAGATTGAATAATTGGGGTAAATCTTTTAAATTGTATCATGATTATAAATAAGTTTTTCTATCTATTTCTTTTATGTATGAGTTTCCAGAATTTGATGCCTTTTGAACGGTAAAAGAATCAAAAGTATCACCGCTAGCAGTAAATGAAGCACTTGTCATTGCTATTTGTGTTGTTGGGAATGTCATAGAACCAACGCTAGTACCGTTAAACGTAACACTCAATCCAGATGATGGGTAAAAAGTAACTGGGTATAAATCCCCTTGAGGATAAGTGTTGGAATAAGTAATACCAATTATTGTTTCACTAGCATTTCCTGAAAATAGTTGTATTTTACCAGCATAAAAAACACTTGATAAATCAATATTTGATAAACCAGTTATATCTAATTCTACCTCCAAAGTATTGTTTCCTTTTTCTACTATAGCATATCCGTAATCTTGAACACTTGATGTTAGACCATCTATACCTAAAAATTCACCTATAGTTATATCACTAATACTGGAATTATCTGAAACTGAAGAATTA
>Ga0114963_10001405_pt1 | contig 16611 bp, 40 predicted proteins | sample C_131016_EF_Meta_FD_87019 | JGI IMG/M metagenome (GOLD analysis project Ga0114963, IMG submission 87019) | Freshwater microbial communities from Lake Croche, Canada to study carbon cycling - C_131016_EF_MetaG | ecosystem: Environmental > Aquatic > Freshwater > Lake | place: Lake Croche, Canada...
AAGATTACCCAGTATCAGGTCTAAATCATATGAAGTCACGGGAACACAATCTACCAACTGCTTGGGACGACCGAGTAGTATCTGGATATGAGCAAATGGATTATAAGTAATGATATACAAAAATACCATAGAAGAAAGACTTGATAGCTTAGAACAAGAGAATGTAGGAAATACTAATGAAATATATCGTATTGCAAATATCGTAGATTTTTTAGAATCACGAATCAAACAACTTGAAGACCTCGTAGTGGGAGATGGTAAATAAACTGGCACAAGCATAATGCTTTTTCCTAAAAATTATGCTATAATATACACACACTGAAATCAAAAACCTCATAATGTAAAATATGGAAAATCAAAAAGATTCGTTATCAATCACTGAAAATTCTGATGGCACATTCCTGATGGAATGGGATAAGAACGACCAGAAGTGGTCTTTTTTGAATGGCAAGACATCAGAAGAAATTTCTGCTATAATGACGGAAGCAATCCAACTCGCACTGAAGGAAAATGACTGATTACAAAAAATATTCACTAAAACAACTTGAGAACTTTCTGTACGACGCAATGGGTGCAGCAGAAGCAACACCACAAGAAATCTATGATGTGATTGTTGGTGTCGTCAAGGATAATTATTATACCTATAAACATCAAACATCACAGGCATATGAACTTCTTGCATTGCTGAATGGTAATGGACAATCATATGAAGATGTAATGCGTGAAAAAGAGTATTATGAACCATCTCTTCAATGTGATGGCAATGATACATCAGATGAATGTAAAAATGCCTGGGATGACTTCTGGGAGCAATCTTACCAATCTTACCTGTCTGGGATAACTGATACACCAGAAGAAGCAGAAGAACTTCGTATTGAAATGGAAAATATGCGTCAGAGTGGTAAATTCAATTCTGATAAAGATAAAGTAAAGAAGTGGGTTCTTCCTGTTGAAGTGAGTGATGACTTGGAAGATTATGTTGTTACTTTTCCCGATGATTTATTGGAAGCAGCAAATCTGAAAGAAGGTGATCAGGTTGAATGGCACGATCAAGGTGATGGTTCTTATCTACTCAAAAAGTTTGAGAGAAAAACAAATACCTATGACGAAATGGTTGCTGCTGGATATACAATGACTGATGATGGTTTTTTGATAAAGGAGACAAAATGATCAAAGTATCTTACCAGTATCCTGGGCATCCACAGACAAATCTGTTTGTGTTTCTGAAGACACAAGAACAGGTTGATGCCTTCAAGCAAAAGTATTCAAATTATATCTTTGTGTAATGGAGTTTCTAATACACTTACTGAAATGTGGAAACTTTATTGATTGTCATGCTCGTGAGTTGACAAAATCACAAATGCCGACTACAATGTTGTGTAGATATTTCACAGAAAATCGTGTTAAACTTCCAGATTACTGTATTATAAAAGGAGAATTGACGAATGACGAATACTGATAAAATTATACATCCAAAATATCCATTACTAAGTGGGTTGAGGATTATTGGCAATGCTTTCTTTATTGTTGGATATGCTGTAATTCTTTTTAATAGTGTTCAGGTTGGAATTTACTGTCGTCTATTTGGAAATGTAGTTTCATTTCCATATTTTTATAAAGTAAAGATGTGGGATATGATGACAATTCGTACATTCTTTGCAGTTATTGAACTGACAAAACTTATTCAAATTTTATTTTTTGGTGGACACTAATGGCACTCTCACAATCGGTTGAAGAAAGTTTACGCGAAGCAGAATCTCATTTGAGAAATGCACTTGCATTTGCAGCTCGTCAAGAATCTCCATATGTTTCTTGTGTGATTTCAGATATGATTTCAAAGTTGAATCAACTTATTGAAACTGATAAGTTACTTGATAAGGTTGAAGGTATGATGAAAAAATATGAAGGAGGTGAGAATCCTTATGGAAAATGAAATGAGCACTGGAGAACTAATTGATAGTCCTAAGTTTCAAGAAGAACTATCAAAGAAGAATACTTTAGGTGAAACATTGAACTCACCAGAAATGGTAAAGATGCGGGAAGATTTTGCAAAAGCACATCAAGAAAGTATTGATAAATCTGTTGGATGGTATTACAATCTATCAGAAGAAGATAAGTATAAAGCAGTAGAAGCACTTTGTCATATTATTTGTAAGGCAGAGCGTGAGGGAACTTCTCATCGGGGACTTCAATCTACTCTTGGTTTATATCCACAGGCATTTTGGATTGATGGACTTATGGATATTCACAATTCTTTATACACAGAGTATCAAGATAGGGAGTCAAAAGACTGGAAACAAGATTTAGAAAACCTTAAGAATTCTTCATATTCCTAGATATTGTGTTAGAATGCTAACATAGCATCAAAGAATTATGACTCTCGCAAAAACAGGAACAGCAGAACTTACAACCGAAGAATGGGAAGAATTGAATGCACTTCGTGAAGCAATCAATTTAGATCCACATCAGGTTCATCCAAGTAAGATGGAAAAGTTTACTGAATTGTTTGTAAGAAGTCTTGAAGGTAAGGGAGACTAATATAAATATCTAAAAAACTTAAAATGAGAACGTTTTCTGAGTTTTTAGAGGAAGCAACAAGAAGAATTAGTCTTAAAACATTTCATCATGGTTCCGATGAAGACTCTGTGGCATCTATTAAAAGTACAGGCCCCAGACCTTCTCCAAAAGGAAGTGAGGGCCCTGGACATTATGTAACTCCTGATAGTAATAAAGCAATACAATACTCCAAATTTACCTCACAACAAAGAGGAAAGAACCCAGCAGTAGTGTCATATAAAGTTCCTACAACAAGTATCCAAAAGACATCTGATATTCCAAAAGGACTTACATCTAAACCAAAAACAAGTAAAGATAAACCAGTTGTGCAGAATACAAGAACTGGACATGTTGCAATGGATGCAGCGTATGCAAATAAAAGAATGATTCGTAATCCACAACCTATTATTAGAAAGGGGAGATAGTTGTGGCAGCAGGAACCGCATTAAATGAATCTTTAGCGTGTATTGCTTTAGGATATATTGCCAACGAAGAAAATCATAGTTTGGAAGGATTTCATACTATGATTACTAAAACAACTGGTAGTGGTGGATTGTGGGGCAAAGTAATTGCAAGATGCGAATTATCTGATAGAACAGTATCAAAATATAGAAGTGCATATGAAGATGTGGGAAATCAACCCAATCCTTGGATTTACACGTCATATCAAAGTGCAATTGAAATTGAAAATAAATTAAATTTAAAAGGAAAACTTAAAAATTATAAATTTTCAAAAGTAGAAAGAAATGTTAGTTATGATGCATATTGGTTAAAACAAAAAGCAACGTCTGGTATCAAAAAATATGCTAAAGAGACGTTAAAAAATCCAGGCATATTAGCAACTTTAAATGCAGATAAAGTAAATATTGGTGATATTTTTATTATTAAAATCAATTCAAATCAATTTGATAAAATTAAAAAATTGATAGAAAACACTGATGTTACTGCAACAGTGTTGAAAAATAATATTTTAAGTGAAAAACAATTATTAACAATGGAGCTTTATAGAGATTTGATGATAGAAGCATGGAAAGACAAGGAAATCTTTTCAGTATCTCTTAAAGCACTTGATGCAAAACAAGAAAATGTGCCTGTAAAAGTTTATAATTTGCCAACATCTCTTTCCAGAACTATTAGCGAAAGAGAGCAAGATGAATTTGCCCTTTATTTGGCATATTTAATAAAAATAGCAAAAAGTTCTGGAAATACTTTTGGTGAATTTAAAAAAGCAATAGATTCTTTCGTTCAAATTAAACCAGTTGTGTTTACAGCAGCAGATAGATTATTAGTTTATTTTGATTTGGTTTATGGTAAAAGAGAAAAAAAACACTACCATATTTTTACTAATTTTGGATCTGGCAATGCCATATACTTTGTTCCAGCAAGTTCTAAATCGGCAAGTGGTGAAGGTGGAATTACAATCAATTATTTTAACACTCTAGTAAAACAATTTCCAGAGTTAAAGGTATTTTTTAAAGAACTTTCTGATGCTCGCTTACATTTTTTTGATGAAGCATGTAAAGAATATGGTGTTAATCCTAAAACAATCATGGAAAAGTTGGGAAAACAATCTATGACAAGTGGACTATATGATAGTTCTTTATATCTTGCAAAACATTATGGAGATTTGATTGATGAAATGCTTGGCGAAAAAAATATCTTTAGAATAGGACAAGTTGTGAGAAGGGGAAATGATTATTATGCCAAAATAAATGATAAACTGGAAAAAATGGATGAAGATGGAAACGTTGTATTAAATAAAAAAGGAAAACCTGTAATGGTTCATGTAACTGAAGAGAAGAAAATATTAAATCCAACAAATTTGTCTGTGTTACAAAAGTTTTTTGACAATTATACTGCTTATTTGTCACAACAAAAAGGTTCAATGGGTAAGTTTCTTGGGGCATCAGAAAAAAGTAAAACTGATATGAATAAAAAGATTACTTCCATTCGTGGTAAAATTGAAAAACTGGCAAAAAAAGAAAAAGATCCAAAGAAAAAAGAACAAGCAAGAAAACAAGCAATTAAAGATGTTCTTCACGAAACTCAATTTGCAAAACCAACATACAAAAAGTCTTATGCACTTTTAACTAATGCCGAATTTGGATTCTTTTTTGCTAAACATCAAACTCATATTGAAGAGGTATTAAAAAAGCAAGTTCTTTTGTCTTTCTATTCTGCTGCAAGTGGAAGAGGATATGTAATTTTTGATGGAAAAAGATTTTCTGAAGATGATATATTTGAAAAAAATGTAGCACCACCACCTTTCCTTAAGGTCGGTATGTAAACTGGCACACCCCCTTGTCAGGGTGCCAGATTTCTGATATTATTACGTTATTGATGAAACTTACATGATTTCTCTGCGTCCACATCAAGTTCGCGGTACTGATGCTATGCAAAAGCACAGCAAGGGGCAAATCATTGTTCCTACCGGCGGTGGTAAGACTCTCAAGATGATATACGATTGTCTGCGACAGTTGCAGTCAGAAACTCCACAGACGATTGTAGTTGTTGCTCCACGCATTTTATTGGCAGAGCAGTTGTCTTCTGAGTTTCTTGAGTTTATCACTAATGCCGCTGTATTTCATGTGCATAGTGGAGAAACTCATCACGAGTCTTCTACTCGTCCTAATACTATCCGTGAGTGGGTTGATAGTAATGATGGACATAAACTTATCATCACTACTTACAACTCGCTACAGCGTCTTGTAGATGCTGATGTGAACGTAGATACTATCTACTTTGATGAGGCACATAACAGCGTTAAGCGTAACTTCTTTCCTGCAACAGAATACTTTTCTGCCAATGCAAGTCGTTGCTACTTCTTTACTGCAACTCCCAAACATTCACTTGCTGTAGGTAAACCAGGAATGAATGATACTGTTGTTTACGGACAGGTAATCTGTAGTGTTCCTGCACCAGAACTGATTGCTGGTGGATATATTATTCCACCTAAAGTTGTTGTGAAGAAACTTGATATGGTTACCAGCAATATCTGGGATAGAGATTCTGCACATCTTCTAGAGACTATTGACGATCAAAATGTCTCTAAGATTCTAATTTGTGCCAAGGCAACCAAACAGATTATCAATTTGATTGGTGAAACTGACTTTTGCAGTGAACTTAAGTCTCGTGGTTTCTCTTGGATGACAATTACATCTAAAACTGGTGCGATTGTTGATGGCAAGAAGGTGAATCGGGAAGAGTTCTTTGATACTCTTTCTGCATGGGGTAAGGATAACTCTAAGAAGTTTGTTGTGCTACATCACAGCATTCTTGCAGAAGGTATCAATGTTTCTGGTTTGGAGGCAGTTATCTTCATGAGATCTATGGATTACATTGGAATCTCTCAAACTATTGGAAGAGTTATTCGATTGCATCATGATGATGCAACAAGACTTCGTGATGGTGTGATTCAACCTGGAGCACTGAACGAATATACCAAATCATTCGGACTTGTGTGTATTCCAGTGTATAATAATGTTGGTATCACAACTGCCAAAAAGGTTCAGGCAGTTGTTGATACCATTTTCTCCAAAGGAGAACCTGCAATTTCTGTGATTAAAAAATGAAAAACGGATTTACAACACCAGATGGATATGCTGCTGTACCTTGGGGAAACCGTCTAGTTATTCTCTACGATGGAGAACAATTAGCTGATGTAAACACATTATTACAAGCAACTAAGTTTATTCAGCAGCATCGTGCCAATTCCCAAAGTGGCACAGTGTTTGTCTGATGCTCCGAATTTCTGCTATTCTAATTCTGTAGTCAACTATTTTCATGACTCTCAACAACATGACTCTCAACAACATTATTTCTGACAACTTCGAAGAGATTATCACTCAAGTTAATCAAGAGATTCTTGATTTTCGTATTATCAAGTTCTGGAAGAAAACTAATCCTGAACTTACTATTACTGAACTGCGCGATTCTTTCTGGACTGATGCCAAATCTAGGGCAGAGTTCAGTGTAGATTTGGGTGTAGAATTTGGTAAGATGTTTGAAATCTTCTTGCCCTTCTTTATTCGGGACAAAGGTTTTGATTGCAGTCCATCATTCAATAGTGGTGGAGATATGATTTTCATTAATAAAGCATACGAAATCAAAACAGGACAAGGTGATAGCATTCAGGGGGCAACTCATTCTCCCAAAGAAGAGAAACCCATGAATCTTGTTCAAGTTCTGTGGGAGTTTAACAAAACTTCTACTCTTACTCAACTTCTTGAAACAAAAGCATTTGTTTCTTCTATGAATGTTTGTGTTCTGGATAATGTTCAGATTACACGAGTTGGCACTCATAGTGGTAACAATTCTCGCACCACATTCAAGTTTCCTGTTGAAATGTATGATGTGATTGATGAAAGCATGGTGTTTGGCAAATGCACCAAGGGCACTAAAAACGTAGTATTCAAGAAAACACCTATTGTGTATTTCTGATATTTCTGCTATACTTAAAAAATCAAACGAAAAAACTCATTAAGATAAAAAAAGTTTGACAATTCTTATTTATTCTGAATGAATGCCAATGAAAAAATCATTTCTAAATCTCTCAAATCAAATAAACTCAAAACAAGTTCAATTTGCTGAATTTGAACGTTATCTTGATTGCCCTGTGCAAAGAAATCATGATAAACGAGCAAAGGAGAAAAAAACAAGAGAAAAACTCTCTAATTTACAAGCACAGCATTGTATAGTTGCAAGTGCCATACTAACAAAAAATTCATACGATGAAGACACGGGAGTTAGTCATTTTGCCAATACTAACTTTTTGATTGATGGGCATACTCGCCGCAAGTTTTGGCAATTAGGATATTCTAATTTTGTACCAGAAGAATTGACTGTTTTAGAATTTGAAGTCGATTCTATTGAGAAACTGCGAGATTTGTATTATACTTTTGACAATGCTACTAATACAGAAAAATCAGCAGATTTGGCATATGGTGCCTGTAGGTATCTTGGAATCGAAGTAAAAAATCATAAACTGTATGAAGTAAGTGGTTTAACTTGGGCAGCACATTATTTTAATAATAACTTGTTTCCTAAAACCAGTGGTTATGATGGGCATGGACTTATCACAATTTACGATACTTTTCGAGATGAAATTCAATTTTTAGATTCATTCAAATGGGATACTCCATTTCGTATTCATGGTCCATTAAAAACTGCCACACTTTTGTTTCTGAAGAAAAATCAAAATTCTGAAGAAACAAAGAATATCGTCAAACGTGTATTCACAGATGATTTTTATAGTAAAATTGATGGAAAACTTGATGGTGTGACGCATTTATTGCAGTGGTTAAAAGATAAAGATTCAGATTTTTCTCAATCTTATACTACTATTCCCATTCTCACTGAGAAGTTTCTTTACTGGTTAAATCAAGCACATCTTGAAGCAACTCAAGGTAAAGAACGTGTATCAAAGAAAGGAAATCATTCTGGAGTTCTTGATAGTTATTCCTTTGCTTCAACATCTTTGGCAAATGTTTCTACGCCAATTACAGAAAATTTGGCAAGTTGAGGATTTTTCTTCCTTTTTTATGCTATAATCATTTTACTATTCCCTACAATTCCCATGAACGCTGTATTCCAAGAAAATTGTATTGATGGCATGAAGAAGTTGCAGGAGAAGTCTATCGACTTAACTGTAACAAGTCCTCCCTATGATAATCTTCGTACCTACAATGATTCATCTATGTGGGACTTTAATGTGTTCAAGGAAGTTGCAGAACAACTCTATCGGGTTACAAAACCTGGTGGAGTTGTTGTCTGGGTTGTAGGTGATGCAGTAATTAAATCTACTGAAACTGGCAGTTCTTTTCGACAAGCACTATATTTCATGGATTTGGGATTCAAGTTGCATGATACCATGATTTACGAAAAGAATGGTTCCTCTTTTCCTGCACGGGTAGATGGTAACAGATACTCACAAATCTTTGAGTACATGTTTGTACTTTCTAAAGACGTAAAACCTAAGACTGCAAATCTAATTTGCGACAAAGAGAATAAGTGGGCAGGGTGGACTAATTGGGGCAAAGGTACATTTAGGGATAAAGAGGGAAATCTGGTTGAGCGCAAGCAGAAACCTACCCCACAGTTCTCCCCACGCAACAATATATGGAAATATAACACCGGTGCAGGATATACGACAAAAGATAAGTTTGCTTTTGAACATCCTGCAATGTTTCCTGAGGCACTGGCACTAGATCATATTCTTAGTTGGAGTAATGAAGGAGATTTAGTTTTAGATCCTTTCATGGGAGCAGGTACAACTGCTGTCTGTTGCATTGAATCGAATAGAAATTATGTTGGATATGAAATTGATGAAAAATACTACGATATTTGTCGTCGTCGAATTGAAAAGCGTGTGACAATTCAAGAACCGTCCACTGAGCAGTCAAATGCTCTGGTGGATGCCCTATCCTAACAAGGTAATCAATCGAATCAAATGGCAACTCGCTCACGCACCGGCATTCAACTCTCTGATGGTTCTATTCTGTCAGTATATTGTCACTATAATGGTTATCCTGAGTTTAATGGAGTCAAACTTGTAGAGCACTTCAATTCCTATGAGAAAGCATCTGAATTGATTGATGGGGGAAACATCAGTTGCCTGTGGACTAATTCCGGTTGGAGTAATGAAACTCTACCCACAACTGGTCCTTTGTATTACTCTTCCCGTGGAGAAGATTGTCCTCCTCGCCTTGATTCTTGCCTCACTCAATATCTGAATGATGGCGAAGAGTATGCCTATCTGTTTACTCAATGTGGTGAATGGATATGTTATGATTTGCACGGTCCTGTTCCTTATCAAGTAAACATTCCTGTTCCTGTTGCTGTATGAAAGACAAATCAAAGTTTGTAACTGTCGAACCAGTTTCCAACAAGGCAAAGAACAGATTTGCCAATACGATGGATAAACTACACTCCTGTGTAGTAGAGCAAGAGACAGATAAATCTCTGTTTCTTGCATCCATCAACAAGTGCTACTTCTTCTGGGTTGATAAAAACAATGACGCAAATTGGAGGATTGTAAAGTGACTGAGGATTTTGTGAGACTAACGATTGATGAGATGGAAGTGCTAATGGATGCACTTCAATTGATTGATACAGGAAATGAGGATATAATTCATAATAGAACTGGTATATCACTTCCTTCTTTGTATAATAAACTTTATAGTTCTGTTGAGGAAATCAAGGCATCACAATGAAAAGCACACAAATCACCTACATCTATCTTGCATTTATTGCACTGCTTGTGTATAACTCTTTGTTATCAGTGCGAGATACAAACGGACTCAATTCTCTGGATCAACAAACTACTGTAAGGACATCAAAGTGATTGAGTACAACAAAGAACAGAATGACTTGCAGGTAGATAAACTGCACGAAGACTTTATTGCCTGGGCTGAGTCTGAGGCAGCAAAACTTGAGATTACTGTTGATTATTTCATTCAGGAGTTTGTATGACTTTTCTTCTTGGTATTGCACTGGGTTCACTGATTACAATCGGAACTTCGTTTCTGGTTGCCGGACTTGACGAAAACGACTTAATCTACTAAAATTAAGAGGTAATTTACAACAAACAATGACACAAAAGTTTCTTTACATCGTAGATCACGCAATCGGATTTCCAAGTTCGGAATATGGAGGAATCTGGAATGTGATTGCTGATAATGATGACGAATGTTTTAATTTAATTTCCAATTCATATCAATATGAAGGATATGAAGAATGTTTTGGAAAACTTCGTGAAAATGTAATCAAAGCACAAAAGTTTGCACTTGCAAATGATGAATCTTCCCGTATTGTTGAATCCTTTACCACCTGATTATGTCTAATTTAGTACATCTGAATGAAATGTTGTCCGAACTTCGTAAGCAACATCAAGAACGAATTGATTACCTTGAGAGTAAAATTGCCGAGCACGAAAGAGAAATCACTCAACTCAAAAGTTTAGTATTGGAGGAAAGAGTTTATGATGTCTGATATGGTGATTGATTATGCCGCACACCTAAAAGCAGGTAGAGTGTGGCGAGTTGAGATTCAATTGCCGATGCAAGATGCACCAGATGATGCACCAGACTTTCTCAATGTGTCGGTTGATGTAGTGGCACCCAATAAGCACCTGGCACAGTATATTGTGTCTACAATATATACGGATTTTGAATCATTGCGTATTTCCGATGAGCCTCTCAGTTGACGTAATTCCACAGTTTCTGCATAAACCACCCAAAGGTTATAGTTACGAAGTCAATGAGTTCAAACGTGGTATTTTTGCGATTTGGTTGTGCTGCTCTCATCGTTTCAATTACAATGATGGCAAAACTTCCAAAAGTATCTGGGGTTTCTACAACTACAAGGAGTGTAAGTTTTATGCACCAGTAAATAGTAAGACAGTAGGAAAACAGGTGCAGTTCAAGAACACAAGAGATTACTCTGCAATGCCAATCAAACACTATCCATTGGAGCAATTCTTTACATGAACTCATTTGCAACTGGTGTAATCGTTCAGTACAAAGAATGGGTTGGAGAAGTACGCTTTGTTTGTAAGGATTATGTTAGTATCTGTACGTCAGTAGGAAAACATGTATCAGAAGATATTTGTGTTCTGGTGTATAGACAGAACTGGGCAAATGTAAGACTTTTGAAGGAAAGTGACAAATGAAAAGACTCTGGAAATTATGGGCTCAGAGTCTAGGTGAAAAAGTATCCAAATGTGATAGAGAAAGCGACACGGTAGCGATTATTCGCACCGTGATTTTTAGTACATATCTAATCACCAATCTGTTTATATGTGCCGGAGTAATAAGACATTGGAATGATGCACAAATACCAAATACAAAAGAAATACTTTGTAAGTAGTGGACACTTCAAAGACTGTCCACCATTTCACCAAAAGCACCCAAATTACTTGTATATTGTATTTGTTCAGTCAACTGAAACACATGGACACCTTTGACGACATTCAAATTGAAGAGTTTTCTCATTTTGACTTTGTTGAAGAAATGAACGAATCTATCGAACAAGATGAAAAGTTCGATGTCAATGATTACATCAATTCAAACTACGATTATTGATTATGCCTCCCACACTAAGCTTCACCGGTGATGCTGTTACCTTTCTAGGTGCAGTTGGAGTTGTCTCCACACTGATTATTGTGTATACTTCTTTCGTTCGCTTCTACAAATCACCTCTAAACAAATGACTGACACTGTAAACGTTCTGCCTCATCTTCGTGAACTTCGTGCTGCATGGAGGCAGCAAGATTTTCAGTTCACCAAGGAGCAGCAAGAAGAATATGAGATTCTGACTATTGCTCGCCATGAACGAATAAAGTTTTTCAAAGAGAACGGACTTGTTTCCAAAGGTAGTAAAGTTGTCGATCCTCAAGAGGTAGAATGATGCAAAACAAACATTTAGAACATCCCGAAGATAGCATCCTGACAGGTGATTTGTCTGTTCTGAATTGGTTTACTGCTCAGTCTAAGATTAGCATTAAGATTGATGGCGCCCCTGCGCTGGTATTTGGTACAAATCCTGCAAACGGTAAGTTCTTTGTGGGCACCAAAAGTGTCTTCAACAAAGTAAAGATTAAAATCAATCATTCTCACGAAGAAATTGATGCTAATCATGAAGGTAATGTTGCAGATATTCTGCACGTTGCATTTGATTGTTTGCCTCACATCGACGGAATTGTTCAGGGTGATTTCATTGGGTACGGTGGCAGTGACACTTACTGTCCCAATACTATTACTTACAAATTTCCAGAAGTAGTGAAGCAAGAGTTTATCTTTGCTCCTCATACTTCTTATGTGGGCGATACTCTTGCAACTGCAACTGCATCGTTTGGTGTTCCAACTCTACCACAAGTTCCAAATGTTTTGTGGATGCAACCTGATGCGAGCATCAATCCTATCCGAGAAGATATTGGTGATTTTTGTCAGTTTGCAAGGCAAATGAGCACACTCTGCACCTTTGTGCCTGATAGGCAGGCAAAGGAAATCAAAAAAATCATCAATTCCTACATTCGTGAAGGAAAGGACGTGAATGAAGATGAAATTGCCGAAAATTATGATTTTGACATTAACCTGCTACGATTGTGGAAACTGATTGAATCTATCAAGATGGATTTGTTCTGCTATATTGATTCCGATGCTAGCATAGTGTGTGAGATTGATGGTGAACGTAGCGATCATGAAGGTTATGTAATGACAAATAAGTTTGGCACCTATAAGATTGTAAATCGTGAGGTATTTTCTCATCAAAACTTTGTTCTTACCAAATCCTGGTAATTGTTACTATAATGTCAAAAACTGATAAATTAATTTTTATTTCATCCTTCGTTTGGTTTCTTCATTGGTCATGCACTCTATCATTGAAACTACTGGATATGGTTATCGCAAACGTCTCTGCGAAGATGTTACTATTTGGTTTCTGAATAAGTTTCTGCCACGCCACAAAGTTAATGTGGAAATCTTACATCGTGGACTGAAACGTGATGGTGTCTATGGTTGGTGTGATTTCGTAGATGAATCTTATCGTCCCCGACGCTTTTTAATTGAAATTGATACCTACCTGCAAGAGGAATTGTATATAAAAACACTTTTTCATGAGCTGACTCACCTGAAACAGTGGGTGGTGGGTTCTCTCCGCCAGAAACGTGGAAAAATGTATTATTATAGAGAATTGGTGGAAGATTACGATTATGTGAATCAACCTCATGAAATTGAAGCAAGAGAGCAAGAAGAACTGCTATATGCACAATATATCAAAGAGGTGTGCCAGTCCTGAAAGTGGCACAGCATTTCGTTTTGGGCGCCCAGATCGGTTATTCTAATTCTGTTGAGACAAACAAACCAAATGACTGCCATCCAAACCAAGACTCTTTTCCAAACCGGTAACGATCTCTCTGACGACTTCAAATCTGTTTGCTATCGTCGTCTGAAGAATTTTTCCTTTGATGTGTATGAACTGCTGCAAGATTCTGATGTCAGCATCAAGCACAGTGCCCGTCGTGGTGCATCTGAATTGATTGCAGAAGATCCTATCAAGGGTAACACTTACATCGCCGGAATTGCCTATGATTCCTTTGATGTTTGGGTTCAAGAAGTTCATGCCGATTCTACCATCGGGCGTCCGGGTGAATCTCGTTGTGTTGCACAAGATGTTCGCACTTTTGCTGATGCTGTTGCAATCGCACAGGAGTGTGTGAAGTGACTATTGGAATCTTTTTCCTTGTCGGGTATGTATTTGGTGCTGCCCACATTATTGCTCTTCACTATTTCAAAGATTGATTATGTCTTCTTCATTTTTTGTTCGCTTTGAATCTGATGCACTCAATTCTCCTGAGTATATCGGTCCTTTCTATTCTGAGGAGGATGCGTATAGTTATGCAGACGACCGTAATGGTTCATTAGCACTGTCTGGTATTCCTTCCTCTGTTGCATCTTACTCTGTCACCAATTCCTGAACTCAAATGAATCGCACACTTCAACAACTGAAAGAATCAGTAGAACGTCTAATTGAGCAACAAGGAGCAGACGCATCTTGTGCTGCTCTCATCTTCACAAAGGAGGATGTATTTAATCTGGATGATGATGGAAATCCAGTCTATTGTAGTGAGGAAATTGTTGACCAAGTTCTTGATGACTTGGATGGAACTGATTACCTTATAGAAAAAGCATTTGATTGTATCACTGATTACATTGGTGATTACATTAAGGAGAGTGTAAAGTGACACTCACTGACTGGAATGAATTGTATCGCAGAACCTATGATGCCTACACTTGTGCCTCATTTTGTAATGAACAAGTAAGAGAAACATTGGGCACATTACTTGATTCACTGATTGACATCAAACCAAAAGAAACAAAATGAACAAACAATTCCTGATTGATGCCCTGGGTGAGACACTTATTGCCCGCCTTGAATACTTTGCTCAACAAGATGATTCTGCCACTGTTGCAGCACTTTATTCCGAATGGATTGTTGATGGTACAGATCCAGAGAATGGAGAGTATGAGTGGATATTTATTCCAAATCTTACATCCACTCAGTAACATCATGTGCCAAAAGTATAAGTGGCACAATAAATGAGCACTGCACTCCCAAAGTGGTATTCTTAAGAAGTTCAAGACAACCAAGGAATTTTTCATGAATCTCTACATCATCAATGACGTTCTCTATGATTACACTTCTGGAATGGTAGTGATTGCTGCTGAATCTTTGCCTCGTTGTGAACAAATCTTTATAGAAGAGTTTGGAGATTCTACGAGTGCTTACATCAAAGAACGTAAGCAAAAAGAGTTCAATGAAGCAGCAATCAAAGTGATTGAGAATGTCAATCATCCTGAAGGTGTTGTGTCTTATGTTTATGGTGGAGGTTGAAATGACTGAAACACAAAAACAACTGATTCGCAGTATTGAACAACTGCTTGAGAATCTAATGACTATTGATGAGGATCGTGAGTATCTGCTACAGAATGCAGACTGGGCAGGTGGTTATCTGTATGCTGCCTGATTTATCATGAAGTACAAAGATTTCATTGCAGAATTACTGAAACGTGGTTGCCATTTGCATCGCTCAAATGGCAAACATTTAATCTATCGACATTCACAACTGTCACGCAATTTGATAATCACCAAGGCAAAAGTTGTGAAACCAGGATTATATCACGAGTGCAACAAGTTATTGTTATCTGTTGGGTGCTGATTAAATGTTATGATGTGCCAATAGTTTTTCTGGCACAATAAATGAGCACTGCACTCTCAAAGTGGTATTCTTAAGAAGTCAACCAACCCGACACCTCCAATGAAACTCAACAACGATTTCGACACTATTGTTGATGCTTATGCTCAACAAGTTCTTGATGGCATGGATTCTAAAACCATGGAGCGACTGATTTATGATATGCTAGTGAGCAATCTTCAATCCTATAATGATGAAGAACTGGTGACTGAGATTGTTGAGAATTATGGTGACGATTGGTTCACTGAGAATGAGTTTCAAGAACCAGTTGATTAAGTGGCACAAGGGGCAATTCTTGAAGAGATTGGAATATAATGATGCGGTTGCCGACTTCATCAATGGTTTCTAAAGCTTATAGTATAAGCACACTAAACACACACTTCTGAAACTCAAATGTATCAAATCACTTATCAGGTTCCTTATCCATCCGCAGGACTATTGGAAGAGTGGAGAACACAATCATTTGCCACACTTGATGAGGCAAAGAGAATGGTAGATTTCTATTGTTCTTGTGGTTCACCTGCCAAACTAATTTCATCAAAGTAAATCAAATGACATACAAAGAACTTCTGCTTCAATTACAAAAACTCAACGAAGAACAACTCAATCAGGATGTTGCCCTTATCTCTGAAGATGATCTCGGTGACTATCATCTACTTGGTTTGGAGTTAGTGTTTGTAACTGATGAGTATGGTATAGTTCACCCTCACATTCGCTTCTGATTATGAAACAAACAACTTTCACTTCTCCAGATACAAACAAGGTGTATACTATTTTTTCATCGGTTTCCGAACGTGGCAACTGGGATGATAATGGAAACTATGCACCTGTAGAGTTCACACAGTACAGCATCTATGATAACAATTACTTTGTGCAGTTTGCATTTAGAGAAGATGAGATTGCGGCAGCAGTAGAACACTATGAGAATCTGGGTTCTGATATATCTTCTTGCTTTGATTAAAAACATTTAAAAACATTAATAAATGTATTAATTAATGTATAAGTGTTGATGAGATAGTTTTCCACAGGTTGTGGAAAAGTATTGTTTATGAGTAATTAAATGTCTCTGGGTGTTGTTATCTTAGCGAGCAGTTTATCACACTTCCGCCCAAATGTCAACACCCCGGAGATACCAAAATCCCACACAAACCCTCATAAAACATTAGTAAGTCTCATAAATAACCCCAACCTACTTGACACCTATTCCAGGGCATTGTAGACTATTCACATACACCAAGGAGCACCATTCTCATGTCGGTATCTTATCTTCAAGGACAGAAACAACGTTATAGAGTAACACTTGA
>Ga0114963_10001407_pt1 | contig 16602 bp, 23 predicted proteins | sample C_131016_EF_Meta_FD_87019 | JGI IMG/M metagenome (GOLD analysis project Ga0114963, IMG submission 87019) | Freshwater microbial communities from Lake Croche, Canada to study carbon cycling - C_131016_EF_MetaG | ecosystem: Environmental > Aquatic > Freshwater > Lake | place: Lake Croche, Canada...
TATGTCTTTGCGTAGGCTAGTACCCGCAAACAGATTCTTCTTCGTCTGTGACGCACCACGTACCGCCCCCGCATCGCTGTTCACCTTGTCGGTAATCTCGCGGTCAATCTTCGATGCAGGCCATACGCTGATGTTCAACTCCACTAACAATGCTCTACTACTAAGACTCATCTCAGTTCTCCTTCAACAGTTTGATAAATCCTTCAGCCGTTTCTTTCGTCAGGCCACTTGCTAATATCTCCACTACGTCTTCGTGAACAACGTGCCGCTTTATCACCTGATACCCATCGGGGACAAACGCATACCTAATTTCGTGATACCAAAAATCAAACGTCGGCATCCTCGGGTCAAACGCTCCCCTCGGGTCAGTCCACCCGTATGCGTACCTGTCTTTAATCCTTGACATGGACGGTCTTCCCATTTGGTGCGACCTCAGTGTTACCACCTACGATGCACCACAGTACCTCGGCTGTCCACTCGCTGCCCCAGTCATTCCCCACATACCCATCGGTCAACATGATGATGCACTCGGGTTTGATGTTCTTCTCCTTCAGGTACTTAGATACGCAGCTTGGGCTCGTGCCGCCACCGCCTTTAGGTTTGGTAGAACTAACAATGTTAGATACCGCCCCACCCTCGTACACCTCATGCGATGCCACATCACCATCCCAGTACAGCAAGTCCACCACCTCGGGACTGACCTCCTCGGCAATACCCTTGACCTCGGACAAGAACTCAGCCAACTCGCTGCCGCCGATGGAACCGGACGTGTCGATGCCAATCACAAGATGCCCGACCTTTTCACCAATCATGCTAGGCATATATACGCCTGTGGATAAGAATCTACGGTTGGGCCTACGCCAGCTACTCGCATCTTTAGCATTGCATGTGGCCTTCACAAACTCACGTAGCACCTCGCGCCAATCCACCTTGGGCTCAAGTAAACCTTCGAGTTCGCGGTCGAGCCCCCCTGCTCCAGTACCCGCAAGTTTTTGCTGCGCCATGATGCCTTGACGTATGGCTTGGTCAATCTCCTTGAGCAACTCCTTCTTGTCTGCATCGGACATGCCTTTCGCGTCGGCCCAATCGTGCACATCGAACCCGCCATCGCCGCCACCACCGCCGCCCCCATCTTTCTTCTCCTGCTTGAGAATGTCGAACACTTGCTTGGCATTCATACCTCGGAACCGCTCGTCCACTAGCCCCATGCGTTCACCCTTGTGCGGCCCGTCCCTGTACCTTGGCATGGCTATCAACGTTTCGTTCGGGTCTATGTCTTGCAGTTGCAAGTTGATAACGTAGTCACACGCTTGGTTGGCTAGGTCGTGGTCTTCGTCATGCAGCTTGCGCCACGTAGTCATATGCCGGTACATCTTGTGATACCCCTCGTGTGCTACAAGGAAGTTCAACTCAACGTCACGCAACTCTTTGATGAACGCCCGCCCGTATCGCTCGTCGCGCCCGTTGGTACATGCTGTTGGGATGTTGTCATCCACCCGTGTCGTGCCCACCATCAGGATGCCCGATAGCAGGGCAAACTTAGGACTACGCATCAGCGCAATCTTTGCCTTCTGTAGTTTCCGTTCTTCTAACATTGTTAGCTCCTTCTTGGTTACTGTTAATAGTCCGCTTCAATCCGTCTGCTCACACTCAGCACGTACGATGAGTCGTACTGCTCCCGCTCAATATCGTCGTCGTCCTCGCCTACGCGGACAAACTCAAAGCACCACTTCTTGCCACCCTCTTGCTCATCTAGCAAGGCTAGGTACTTTGTCTTGAACGTAGTGAATGCTTTCACATCCTCGTAGTCCGAGTACCACTTCACGTTCTCAAACACCATCTCGTACCCGTGGATGACGTTGCTACTTATCTCCTCCAGTTCAAATAAAAAGTCCTTGGGGTAGTTCTCGTCCATGTACAGCTTCAGCATAGGCAAGTCCTCCTTCCTCGTTGTGTAGAACAACGCATGCACATCACTTCGGTATCCCATGTCATCCATCCTTTCGTAGTTAGTTAAGTCCCAACTCACAACAAATCCTGATTCTTCGCAACCCAGTCGGCGAACGCCTTGCAACTGAACGCAATGTTCTGCTTCGTCGGGGTCTTGGCGATGTTGATGGCGAACACCGACTGCCACTCGGGTTCGAACCGTTCCAAGTACGTCATAAATGGCGTGATGGATTCTTTGGTGATGCGGGAGATTGCGCCGAACACAACAATTGCACATGCACCGGAGCTTGTAGGTATGCGCGTATTCTTAGGGTCGGCGATGGTTGATTCCCACGTTGGCAGTTGGTCGGAAAACTCGATGTACGCCTGCATGTCCCGTGCACCTGACTCGCCGATAGCACCAGTCAACGCCGCAATGATTGACTCGTGGTCGTTCTGCTTGCGTGTCCTAACAATGTTAGATGCTGTCTCCAATGAGCGAGGGGATACAAACGCACCCATAGCCTTGCGGGGGTTGAAGATGTACGGGTTGTCGCCCTGTCCACCGTCGGTGTAGCTTGCCAATACTTGCGGGAATCGGTTGACCCACGCAATGACCTCGGGCTCAATGTCGCTGTTCATAGCCCACTCAATCCACTCGTCCGATGTTGGCTTGGCTACTGTCAACTCGACGATACGGTTCTTGGTGTGAGCTTTCAGGTTGTCGCCCACGCCATCGCTGCCCAAGTTACCCGTCAGGAATACTACGTTGTCGGCGTTCAAAGAGATGTCACCCAAGCGCGGGTTGGCCTTCTCTAGCATCGGGTGCAGCATGTTCTTCACAGGGTCTGCGCCTTTACTGAACTCGTCCAGCATCATTACCACCGGCTTGCCTTGGTGCACCTTGAACCGTGCGTTGGGGTAATACTTCGTAGTACGTGTCTCGTGGTCAATCACCGGCATTGCCACATCGCCCAAGTCCATATTGGGTACGTCGATATACGCATGGTCATAGCCAAGCCGGTCGGCGATTGCCTTCAGCATCGAGCTTTTACCGATGCCAGGTTCCCCGCGTAGCATGAACCGAATCTCGGGGTTTGTGCAGATGAGATTCACCGCTTGCTTCAAGGTCACGGTCTTACCAAAAGTTACTTCAGCCATTTCTAACTCCTAAAAAATAAACTAACACACAAAGTTACACACAAAAAATCTAACACTCTCATTTCTCAACTCCCTCACTTCAGCCTATAGTATACCACAAAGTGATACTTATGTCAACCTTTGAGGACGCGAATCCCCCCATTTACGTCCTTTCAGGCAACCATCCACGGTATCTGCCCGATGGCACCTGTCCGGTTTTCAACTCTGTCCAGACCAAAACATCCTGTGCATGCGCTCGTAGCAGTAGCTCGTCAATGAGGCTCAACACTTCTTCCGTCACGACTATGTACCCATCGCCACTCTTACCTATAGCGCAACCATTCAGCGCCATTGCAAACGCCACGTTGTAGTTCTCGTGCTTTGTCTCCTCGGTGAAGCCAAGGGTCAGGTATTCCATAAGCCCTCGCACCATCCCCTCTATTCCCAGCTTGGGATATGCAGTCTCTTGTTCATTCAGCGTCACCACCGCATACGGATTCTGTCGGCGAGCCCACCGACTCGGCTCGACCATTTCTGAGCGTAGCTTCGCCACGCCTTTGGCGTAGTTGAGAAAGTCTGCGTATTTTTTACGCACCTCGTTGGCTGCTTTGCGGTTAAGCCGGTACTCATAAATTACGTGGCTATCCGTGATGCGCCAGTTTCCACCCGCATGAATCATGGTTATGCTCTTGTTCTTGGGGATGATGTACTTATCCCCCCCGCCGTTGAGCCTCAGTACGGTGTTTCGCTGTACTCCATTGCAGCTTATGCCTAGCACTTGCTGGATGAATTGGTGCGTACTCACGCTGCTCCACCCTTCGGTCTTGACCACCACGTCCCCGTTTGGTTTGTAGGTAATCACAGGTGTGCGGTACAGCACGAACACTACATCCTCCCCATTCATACGCACCGAGTAGGAGTCCGCATCGCGCCGTGCCCCCAAGGGTCGAATCTCCGGTTCCCGGCCACGTATTGGCTTGGTCACGTCGTGCACATATTTAGCATCCGCGTATGTAAAGCACCGCTTTACGTTCTTAACTGTTTGGTGTCCCATTTCATTGCTCCTTCACTTCAAAAATAGTCTGAATGTCCCAACCATCGCCGTGCGTCTTGACGGAATGGACTAACTCCCATGCTTTGGCCTCGGCTTCTTCTTCGCTGTCGGCCTCAATTAGTAGCTCGGCATACGCCTCGTAGCGCATCCCTATCTCATATGTCTTCATATCACTCTCCTTGGTTTAACAATCTATACACCTTCAGCCTTGTCAGGCTTGGGAACTTGGTAGCGAACCGTTCTTTGGCTGCGCCTTTGTTGGCAGCTTCAATTACCTCGGGCATCCAGCAACTGAACCGCTTGCTCCACCCTGTCACGTAGTACCTAGCTAACATGGTGCACCCCAATCCCTAACATTGTTAGATTCCACCGCCTCATTCATAGCTTTTCCCCCCATCTGTTTTCTCAATCAACCACAACGCCGCAGATAGTCTCCCTACGTGCTTCTGCACATAGTCCCATGTGCGGTACTTCTCGTGCCTGTAGTGGTGAGACGCCCCTTCAGCATTTGCCCACCTCAGCATCTGCACAACTAACTTCGGACTGAAGTCGCCTCCATGCGCGGTGTCAAAACCAAAGTAGTGGTAGCCATCGTCGGCATCCTCGATGCTCCCGCTGTACGTCAGCCCGCCGTGTATGTGGAACGGAAAGTTCTTCTCCGCATCTTGGTAACTCATGCCGTACAGCTTGTGCCCTCTCGGTATACCCACGTACCCACACAACGTGCCGGTGTGGTCGTTGCGCAGAATCCTGCACTTGTATTTAGTGGGCTCATCAACCCAATCGGCATAGCTCGGCTCGGTCTCCCACGGCCTATGCTCGAACAGCAGCTTCAGCTTTTCCTCGGCTGGTACTAGGTCTTTGGTTTCGTTCATGGTTGGATTCCTAACATTGTTAGTTCGTCTCTCGGCTCGGTGTACTCGGCACGGATGGTGAACCCCATGCGGATGATGTTCTGAATATTGGCAGGGGTAAGAGTTGATTGGCCCAGCAGTTGGGCGAACCCCTTGGCTAGTTCGCACTTGGGGTAGATACGCGTTTCCCCGTACTGTTTGCGGGGTTCGATGATTAGTTCTGTTTTCATGTTTGCTCCTTCTTTGGTTCGGTGAGTCGTTTCAGGGTGCGGTAGATAAGCTCCAGCTTGTGGCCTTCGTCGCGCATGTCGTCCGACCCGCTATTCAGTCGGGTGTAGATGCCCTTCATCTTGGGCAGCATGTAGTCGCGTATCTCTTCCTCCAGCGCATCACGCAAGTCGTCGTACTCCTTCCACGCCTGACATACAACGCACTCGGCTTCGTGGTCAGGGCAACGCTCCCCCCAATAGAACTCAATGGCTTCTTTAATCTTGCTCATGCTTCGTCTCCTTTGTAGTTAAGGGCTTCGGTAATCAAACTGCCGAACACAGCACCGGCATATAGAACACCGGCTTGGAATACCCAGCCTTCGTGGTTCCAGCAAGTGAATAACACAGCACACGCAAGGGTTGCGTTGCCGATGGCGTAAAGGGTTGTTTCTGTGCGGGTCATACTGTGAATCCTTGGTTGGTTGCCCATATGCGGGCTTTAGCTATGAGGGTTTCTTTCTCTGCGTTGTGCCCCGTAAAGTGCACAAAAAGCTTGCCGCGATACAACAAGCACACACAGATGGTGTTTGCTGTGCCCCACACGGGGTAAATTTCTAACTTGGCTTTCATGTGCGTTGCTCCTTTGGGTTAGTCTGCTTGAGGGTTACCGCTGCGGCGGTAGATGTTACGAATTGGTAGTTGCCCTTCGTGTACTCCTGCACCACAGTCCAGCTTTTGCGCTCGGTCTGCGCTGCATCCTCGCCGCACCATAAGCACAGCCGATAGCCAATTTGAACCCGCTTGGGGTCTATGTCGTCGCCGCACTCACGGCACGCGCACAGTTGCTTTTTGAAGTAGCCCATACTGATAACCTAACCTTTCTGATTAAATAAAACGCAAACCGGTGTTGGGGTCAATCACCCCCGCAAGCAACCCGTGGTTGTCCAAGGTAGCAAACTTACTGGATATGACTGCGAACGCATCCGCAATCTCCTTGTCGGTGATAAGCCCCGATGCCCATTGCTGCACCAATACGCACATGCCTTCGTGAACAGCTTCGAGGTTCTGCTCGGTGACGTGATGTTTCATAACATAACCTTTCTAAATAAACTAACATACAAAGTAACAACTAACTTCTTATGACTCTCTGAACTCCCTGATTTCTGACTAACCTATAGTATACCACAAAGTGATGTTCAAGTCAAGCAAATGGGTTTTCTTCGGCGCACCGAAGTTAATCGGGGGAATGTTGTGTTATGAAACGAAAGAGCACTGTCAAAGTTTAACAACGAACATAATGCATTTTTCAGGGGGCTGGGAATTCGTAAGTTGTTGTTTTATATATATATTTTTTTTAACAACAAAATACAATGTATCAATGTTGCATTGTTATGCGTTTTTTAGGGTATATGACGCCAAAACGTGTGTACCACAAATTGCTCTTGCTGGTTTGCTCGGCCTCTCCGACTTTTTCAGACGTCATATATGCGCTGTAACACTGTAACATTTAACATTGCTTATAAATCAACAACTTACGTGTGGTACGATATAACATTAGGTAATGTTACGTAACAAAGCCCCTTTTCCCGTAACATTGGGTCTAGTTGGGTTAGTTTCGGTGCGCCGAAGAAAACCCGTGCATTCTTGTCCATGCGTTGGAACCTAAAACCAACCCGCCAAACGTAACATATACAAACGTAACGCCAAGCCACGCCATGCCGGAACTGGTACAAGGGAACTGGTACCCAAAAAAATTTGGGCGAAAAAAAGCCCCCCGAGAAAATCGGGGGGCTCAGGGTTAACCCTGATTAGGTTAATTCTTTTTTCGCTGCGTTTAGGTGTTTGACTAATTCGCCGATTAGCACGCCTTCGAGCTTGCATTTTCCGGTTTTGGGGTCGACCACCGATGCGGTAGCGATTCGCGCGAGCAGTTTCTCGATTGTCTCCGCAAACACCGCCGACAGTTCAATCGGGGTCGCTGTACCTGCCGCTGCCTCATCACATTTTGCTAGTGCTTTAGAAAGAGCAGTCCGCTTATCGGCAAGGTTTTTAATGTAAGCCACGCGAATTGCTTTGTCGGTAGTGTTAAGGTCAACGGGCTTCGCTGCTAGCAGTTTCCGCGCTTGTTCCGGCATAGTCTTAACGATAGCATTGTCGACCTTTGCGATAATATCTTTATCGCCATCCTTTGCACGCAGGTGCTCGGCGCGGAAACCGACAGAGTAGAACCGATTTGCGGCAGTACCCATGGATTCCTTTGCCACGTCAAAATCGCGACATGCCTGCTCTAGCAGAGCTTGCGTTGTCTCATCGATGATGAGCTTTTGCGCGATAGATTTTGCGGGGTGAATAACGTTTGTCATAGTAAAATACCTCTAATAAAAAACTGATTGCACTAATATGCATCAGGCGATTTCCTAATGCATGGATGCATTATAGCATACTTTGTTACATTCCCGAAACTATTTGATTTATTTCGGTCGACCGAAGAAAACCCATTCAAAAGGTGACCCAGCGACCCCACCCCCCAAAAAACCAAAAAAGGGACTCCTAAGACACTACTCTATGTGTTGCACACCCGGTACCCATTTTTAAGCTCGACCCCCCACCCCCATATTATTTTGTAGTACTTTTGCCCAGTTAGCATCCATAGAAACACCCCCCGGTAGGAGTCCCAACCCCCCCTTTCCTTTTGTGCTACAGTGGCACATCTTCCCGTTTACTCGGTGCCTATGATTAACGTAACGCCTACTGCGGAACACCCTGTTCCGTTTGACATGTCCGATGAGCAGCCTACGACTCATGCGGATAGCATAGCTATTGCTGTAAACACCGCAGACCTGATTGCTCAGTTAGGTGGAAGCATTGACTACGGCAACGAAGACCTAGAGTCTGCGAAGAAGCTCATATTAGGCGAGGGTAAACCCGAGAAGCCTAAAACAGTATCCATATCTTCGCAGGCACAGGCAACGTCGGTGCTCATCAAACAGTTCGACTTCAATGCATTCCAAGACCAGCTTCAGGCGCGGAACTTCATTACCAACCGCCTGATAGAGATAGCAGCGTGCGGAGACTTGAAACATGAACTCAAGGCGTTAGAACTTCTAGGTAAACACAGCGACATTGGCCTCTTCTCAGAGCGCAGCGAGATTCATGTGCACCACACTACATCCGTAACACTAGAGAACAGCATCAAGGAACGAGTCAAGCGTCTGCTCAACGCAGAAGTAGTGGACATCACACCGCTAGACGACCTAGACCTCCAGCTTGGGCCAGCCGAGCCGTTCCAACCGGCGGAAGCAGAGCAGGAAGAGACTCAAAACGATGAGTGACATCTCCCTCAAGGACATAGAAGCCCTGATTGACTCGGGGAAACTGAGCGAGAGCGACCTGCGCGTGCTCGAAGCACAGCTAAATAAGCTGGAAAAGCTCAAAGAGAAAGAACTTTGCAATACAAGGTTCATCAAATTCGTTGAAAAAGTCTGGCCAACGTTCATTTCTGGTGCGCATCACAAGAGAATGGCCAATGCATTCGAGCGCGTAGCCCGTGGAGAGTGTAAAAGGCTCATCATCAACATGCCGCCACGGCATACCAAGTCAGAATTCGCGTCTTACCTGCTACCGGCGTGGTTTTTGGGGCAGTTTCCGCACAAAAAAGTCATTCAAACGTCCCATACAGCCGAACTCGCCGTCGGATTTGGACGGAAGGTGCGTAACTTGGTTGATTCAGACATATACCACGAGATTTTCCCTGAATTGCACCTCCAAGCGGACTCAAAAGCGGCTGGCCGGTGGAACACCAGCAAGGGCGGAGACTACTTCGCTATCGGTGTAGGCGGTGCAGTGACCGGTAAGGGTGCCGACATCCTTATCATTGACGACCCACACTCAGAACAAGAGGCGGCGATGGCCGCAAGCAACCCAGAAGTGTATGACAAAGTGTATGAATGGTACACGTCGGGTCCGCGTCAGCGTCTCCAGCCCGGAGGCTCTATTGTTATTGTGATGACCCGGTGGTCTCAGAGGGACTTGACCGGTCAGGTCTTGCGTGCATCCGCTGCGCGTAGCGGCGAGGAGTGGGAGGTCATTGAGTTTCCAGCCATTCTTCCGTCGGGCAACCCGCTGTGGCCGCAGTTCTGGTCTATTGAGGAGTTGGAGGCACTGCACAACGAGTTGCCCAACGCCAAGTGGCAAGCACAGTACCAGCAAAACCCGGTGGGTAACGAGTCAGCTATTGTGAAGCGAGATTGGTGGAAGTGGTGGGAGAAAGACCAGCCGCCGCAGTGCGAGTACATCCTCCAGACTTGGGACACGGCGTTCGAGAAGAACAACCGGGCCGACTACTCCGCCGGAACGACGTGGGGGGTTTTCAGCTTGGATGAGGACAAGCAGAACAAGAACATCATCTTGCTCAATACATATAGGAAGCGGGTGGAGTGGACTGACCTCAAGCGTGATGTGCTGGCCGAGTACAACGAGTTTGAACCGGATGGGGTGCTAATCGAGAAGAAAGCTACCGGTGCGCCATTGATTATGGAGCTCAGGGCAATGGGCATACCTGTGCAGGGATACACACCGGGCAAGGGCCAAGACAAGATTGCTCGTCTCAACGCAGTATCAGACATAATCGCCTCGGGCAAAGTATGGGTGCCACAAACACGGTGGGCAGAAGAACTCGTGGATGAGATTGCAGAGTTCCCGTCCGGCCAACATGACGACTTGGTTGACGCAACAACGCTGGCACTTATGAGGTTCAGACAAGGTGGGTTTCTCCGACTGCCCAGTGATGAGCCGGAAGAGGTTCAATATTTCAGACGCCGCAACGAGCGGTTCTATTCAGTCTAACGCAAAGGAAAAAACATGGAAAAGAGTTTGTATCAAGCGCCCGTAGGTTTGGCAGAGATGATGGATGCACCGGAGGTTGAGATTGAAGTCGAAGACCCGGAGTCCATGAGTATCCACATGGGGGATGTAGATATTGAGCTTGAACCCCACAAAGAAACTTCTGAAGACTTTGATGCGAACTTGGCCGAATACATGGACGACTCAGAGCTCGATGCTTTGGGTAACGACTTGGTCGATGATTTTGAAAAAGACGGCATGGACCGTAAGGACTGGATTAAGACCTACATCGACGGGTTGAAGTTGCTGGGCCTGAACTACGAAGAGCGGACAGAGCCGTGGCAGGGTGCATGTGGCGTGTTCCACCCGATGCTGACCGAGGCGGTTGTGCGTTTTCAGTCCGAGGCAATGATGGAGACCTTCCCGGCGATGGGGCCCGTGAAGACGCAGATTGTGGGCGAGACCGACTTGCTCAAAGAAGAGTCCGCTGCCCGTGTCCGTGAGGACATGAACTATCAGCTTACCGAGGTAATGACCGAGTACCGCCCGGAGCACGAGAAGATGTTGTGGTCACTGCCGCTGGCAGGCTCCGCGTTCAAGAAGGTCTACTATGACCCGAGCAAAGAGCGTCAGATGGCGATGTTTGTCACTGCCGAGGACATCGTGGTGCCGTATGGGGCCAGCAGCTTAGAGTCCGCCGAGCGGGTTACGCACGTCATGCGTAAGACTAAGAACGAAGTGTTGAAGCTGCAAGAGGCTGGGTTCTATAGAGACGTGGACCTCGGTGAGCCGTCCATGGAGTTGGATGACATTGAGAAGCAGAAGGCTGAAGAGCAGGGCATGACCGCCTTGCAAGACGACAGGTTCCGCTTTCTTGAAATGCACGTTGACTTGGACTTGGCTGGGTTCGAGCATGTGAACAAGAGTGGTGAGCCCACGGGCATCGCGTTGCCGTACGTGGTGACTGTTGAGAAAGCTACCCGTAAGGTTCTGGCCATCCGCCGTAATTGGTACGAGGACGATGAGCTCCACAGCAAGCGCCAGCACTTCGTGCACTACCAGTACATCCCCGGTTTTGGTTTTTATGGCTATGGCCTGATTCACTTGATTGGTGGCTACGCCCGCAGTGCCACGATGCTCATCCGTCAGTTGGTGGATGCCGGTACGCTCTCTAACTTGCCGGGTGGCTTGAAATCCCGTGGTCTGCGTATCAAGGGTGACGACACACCAATCATGCCGGGGGAATTCCGGGACGTAGATGTGCCTAGCGGAAGCATCCGTGACAACATCCTACCACTGCCGTACAAGGAGCCAAGTCAGGTTCTGTTTGCATTGTTCCAGAACATCGTCCAAGAGGGGCGGGCGTTTGCATCCAGCGGTGATATGAACGTGTCCGACATGAGCACAAACGCTCCGGTTGGTACTACTCTGGCTTTGCTGGAGCGCACGCTCAAGGTTATGACGGCTGTTCAGGCCCGTATCCACTACTCGATGAAGCAGGAGTTCAAACTCCTCAAAGCCATCATCGCCGACTACACACCGGGTGAGTATGACTACGAGCCAGTGGATGCCAACCGCCGTGCAAAGAAAGAAGACTACGACTCAGTGGATGTCATCCCGGTCAGCGACCCGAACGCGGCAACGATGGCGCAGAAGATTGTGCAGTACCAAGCGGTACTCCAGCTTGCCCAGTCAGCCCCACAACTCTACAACCTGCCCCTCTTGCACCGCCAGATGATTGAGGTCTTGGGTATCAAGAATGCCGAGAAGCTTGTGCCGGTGGATGACGACGCTGTGCCGACAGACCCCATACAGGAGAACCAGAACTTGTTAATGGGCAAGCCGGTCAAGGCGTTTATTGAGCAGAACCACCAAGCGCATATACAAGTGCATATGTCTGCGATACAGAACCCTCAGATTCAGCAGATGCTCCAGCAAAACCCCGCAGCACAGACCATCATGGCCGCAGCTATGGCGCACATCAATGAGCACGTTGCGTTTGAGTACCGCAAGCAAGTCGAGCAGGCGATGGGTATGGCGTTGCCAAACGAAGAGCAGAACAAACAGGTATCACCTGAGCTTGCCGACCAGATTGCAATGTTGGCTGCAAAGGCGTCTCAGCAGTTGCTTCAGCAAGCACAACAGCAAGCCCAGCAACAACAGGCCCAGCAGAAGATGCAGGACCCAGTGGTCCAGATGCAGATGCAAGAACTCCAGCTACGTCAGCAGGACTTGGAGCTCAAAAAGCAAAAACAAGCGACGGATGCTGCGGCCAAGGCCGACCAGATTCGCGTGGAAGAAGCACGCATAGCGGCGCAGAAAGAAATTGCAGCTATGCAGGTAGGCGCTACCGCAGCCGCCGCACGGGACAAGCTAGCTAAAACCCAGCAACTTGAAGGCGCTCGTATGGGGATTGACATCGCCAAGAGTAAAGCGCAGATGGCAGTGCAGAACGCACAACGTATGGCGCAGCGTAACCAGCAACAGCAACCACCTAAGAAAGGGTAAACATGGATAACGAACGGGTACTTACATACCTTGCAAAAGAGATTGAACAATTACGTACCGACCAAGTTGCATTTTTAGCGTCTGGTCGAGCAAACGATTTTGCCGAGTATCGGCATGTCTGTGGAGTCATCCGGGGTCTGACTCATGCGGAAACCATCGTTAGAGACCTCGTGCAAAGACTGGAGAAAATTGATGACTGAGTTTAATATCGCCGCTGTGGACTTGTCCGGCATTCTGAATAAGGATGCTGAACAGAAAGCCAAGCAGTTGCCGGAACCTAAAACCTTCCAGCTACTGTGTATGGTCCCAGAAGCAGAGGAGGAGATTGAGGGTAGTTCTTTCGTTAAGACAGCAACCATGATGCACTACGAAGAAGTACTGACCCCAGTGCTATTTGTGGTCAAGATGGGCCCTGATGCGTTCCAAGACAAAACCCGGTTCCCTAGTGGGCCGTCGTGCAAAACAGGTGATTTCGTCATTTGCCGACCCAATTCAGGCACCCGCTTGAAAATTCATGGGCGTGAGTTCCGGCTCATTTCCGATACCTCAGTCGAGGCAACAGTCGAAGACCCGCGCGGTATTTCCCGCGCTGCTTAAGGAGTAATGTATGGCTGAATACGAAGAGTTTGAGTTTCCTGACGAAGCAGAGGCTAAAGCTTCCGCTAAGGCAGAAGAAAAGTTTGAGGTAGAGATTGAAGACGATACTCCGCCTCAAGACCGTGGCCGTAAACCTGCATCACCGGTTGATGACCCCACAGAAGATGAGTTGTCTTCCTACGACGAGAAAGTCCAAGCGCGTATCAAGAAGTTCACTCGTGGGTATCACGACGAACGCCGCGCCAAGGAAGAAGCTCTTCGCGAACGCGAAGCTGCCGAGACTTTTGCTAAGCAAGTATTTGAGGAAAATAAACGCCTCCAGCACCGGCTGGCTAACGGCAGTAAAGCCTATATTGAGCAGTCTCAGCATAGCGCAGCGAGTGAACTGGAGTCAGCCAAGAAAAAATACAAAGACGCGTATGAAGCTGGGGATGTGGACGCGCTAACCGAGGCGCAAACTCAGATTGCCGCAGTAACCCTAAAACTTGACAAGGTGCGTAATATGCGCCCTGTCGAAGTAGATAACAGCGTATATACTCCCGCGCCAAATGCTGTACCGCAACAACAACCCCTAACCCCCCGCACTCAAAAATGGGTGCAAGCTAATTCCGATTGGTGGGGGCAGGATGATGAAATGACAATGACTGCTATGGGCATTGACAGGAAGTTGCAAAAGGAGTATGGTGCCGACTATGTGGGTACTGAAGAGTATTTCCGCACCATCGATAAAACGATGCGCAAGAGATTTCCTGAGAAGTTTGAAGACACTCAGAGCGAAGAACCGGACGAGGAACCAACCCCCCGCCGTGCAATTAAAGCTACTGTTGTGGCACCCGCTGCGCGTAGCACATCGCCTAACCGTATTCGGTTAAAGGCATCCGAAGCCGCCACTGCGCGTCGTCTTGGGGTACCTTTGGAAGAATATGCTCGTCAGGTTGCTTTACTTAAAAGAGGTTAAAAATGGCTGAAGTTAAACAAAATCGTCTGGACCGTGAATTGGATACCCGCTCTGAATGGGCCCGCCCCGATATGTGGCGTCCCCCAGAAACGCTTCCACAACCTAACCCCCGCCCCGGCTGGAGTCATAGGTACATTCGCGTCAGCTTTTTAGGGCAACCTGACCCATCTAATATCTCTGGAAAGTTCCGCGAAGGATATGAACCCGTGAAAGCGGATGAATACCCCGAGCTAATGGTGCACGCCGTTGTCGATGGCCGCTTCAAGGGTAATATCGAAATTGGTGGGTTAGTGTTATGCCGTATTCCGGCTGAGTTCATGGCACAACGGGATAAGCATTTTTCCCAGTTGAACAAGTCTCAAATGGAGTCTGTGGATAACAATTATCTTCGTAATAGTGACCCAAAAATGCCTATGTTTGCAGAACGCAAATCTAACGTTACGTTTGGGTCAGGTTCAGGTTCTTAATTTTTTATAGGAGTTTTTATGGCATATCCTGTCGTATCAGCGCCGTATGGTTTGCTACCGCAGAACCTTATTGGAGGTCAAGTATTTGCTGGTTCTACCCGCATGTACAACATCCAGTACGGCTATGCAACTAGCATCTTCTACGGTGACTTTGTTGTTTTGTCTCGTGGCTTTGCCACACGCGCCTCGATTTCTACTGGCTCTAGTCTAAATCAGACCGTCGGTATTTTCTTGGGTTGCACTTACACCAACCCCACGACTAAGCAAAAGTTGTTCTCTCAATATTGGCCCGCAAGCACCGCTGCCGGTGACTGCCAAGCCTATGTTTATGACGACCCTGATGCTATCTTCAAGGCGGTTGTTTGCAGTTCTGGTACTACCGTTGCTTCCGGCGCTATGGCGATGATTGGCACTAACCTGTCAGCCATCAACAATACCGGCAGCGTGAATACCGGTAACTCGGCTAATGCGGTTCTGGCTCCTTCGGCTACCCCTGTTACCACCACTCTACCTCTGCGCATGGTTGGTCTGGTTACGGACACCGCAGTGAACTTGGGTACTGCTACGTACTCAAGTATTTCTACCGCGACCCTGACCGTGAGTGCTTTGCCTTACGCATTGCCAGTTGGTACAGACGTTTCTGTGTTGACCACCAGTAATCAAGTTGCACAGACCGGTTCTTTTGTGAAAACCGCAGCAGCCGCTGGCGACACTTCTGTTGTCCTCGACCAAGCTCCAAGCTTCACAATTAACTCGGGCGTGTACGGAGCAACCGTTGTATTCACCCAGTACCCAGAAATCTTGGTTAAATTGAACCAAGGTCTGCATGGCTACTACTCTGCCACCGGCGCATAAGGAGTTAAATCATGGCTATTTCACGCGCACAACTATTGAAGGAACTCCTTCCCGGACTTAACGCCCTGTTTGGTCTGGAATATGCCCGCTACGGCGAAGAGCATAAGGAAATCTACGAGACCGAAACGTCGGAGCGTAGCTTTGAAGAGGAAACCAAGCTGTCTGGCTTCTCCGCCGCTCCGGTGAAGAACGAGGGCTCTGCCATCCAGTATGACAATGCACAGGAAGCTTGGACTACTCGTTACAACCACGAAACCATCGCTTTGGGCTTCTCCATCACGGAAGAGGCAGTGGAAGACAACCTGTATGACAGTCTGTCTGCCCGCTATACCAAGGCTCTGGCCCGTGCAATGGCGTACACCAAGCAGGTTAAAGCTGCTGCTGTTATCAACAACGGTTTCTCTGCCCAATACGTTGGCGGCGATGGCGTTTCGTTGTTCAGCACTGCTCACCCGCTGGTTAATGGCGGCACTAACAGCAATCGTCCTTCCACTGGCGCTGACCTTAACGAGACTTCCTTGGAAGCCGCCGTTATCCAAATCGCTGCTTGGACTGATGAGCGTGGCCTGTTGATTGCTGCTAAGCCTAAGAAGCTAATCGTTCCGCCTAACCTGCAATTCGTTGCTACTCGTCTGTTGGAAACCAGCCTCCGCGTTGGCACTACCGACAACGACATCAACGCGTTGAAGAACAACGGCTCGATTCCTGAAGGCTACACAATCAACCACTTCTTGACCGATACGAACGGCTGGTACTTGACTACCGACGTACCTAACGGCCTGAAGCATTTCGTGCGTTCGCCTTTGGCTAACAGCATGGACGGTGATTTCGATACTGGTAACGTGCGTTACAAAGCCCGCGAGCGTTATTCGTTCGGCTGGTCTGACCCACTGGGAATCTTTGGTTCCCCCGGTTCGTCCTAAAAATAGGGGCTTGTCCCCTTATTTGGAGCCCCCCACGAGGGGGCTTTTTTACGTCTAAAAACTGTCACAGACGCCATGGTAGGATGCTTTTACAGCGCCGTGCTGTACTTATTTTTGGAGTTAAAAATGCTGTTTACTGTATCTATTGACCTCGCCGATGGCGGTTTTTTTGAGTACTCTACTGAGTCCATCCTGAAGTTTTTGCAGACTGCCCAGATGTTGGGCAACGAAGACATTCACGAAGTTGACGACGAAGACGAGGACGA
>Ga0114963_10001410_pt1 | contig 16578 bp, 14 predicted proteins | sample C_131016_EF_Meta_FD_87019 | JGI IMG/M metagenome (GOLD analysis project Ga0114963, IMG submission 87019) | Freshwater microbial communities from Lake Croche, Canada to study carbon cycling - C_131016_EF_MetaG | ecosystem: Environmental > Aquatic > Freshwater > Lake | place: Lake Croche, Canada...
ATAAATGTAATTTTATTTTTTTCACTACTACAAAGTTTGGGTTTGAACTAATTCAAAGTAAGCCTAAATGGTTTTGTTACGATTTAGTATGGCAAAAATCAAAAACGTTAGGTAGACTAAGCGCTAATAAGATGCCATTAAGAAACCACGAGATGATATACTTATTTAATAGCGGGGGTGAGTATGATATTGAGAACTGCAGAAATTTAGAAATGAGAGCTTATTCAAAGAAGATTTTAGATTTTATAGGTAAGTCATCGATTCAAATCGAGAAAGATTTGGGAAATAGAAAAGCTGAACATTTTTTCAGGCATTCAACATCTCAATATTCTTTACCAACAAAGGAGACTTATACTAGATTAATAGAATTATATAATTTCGATAAAATGGAAGGGTTTTTAAACTTTGAAGAATTAAAACCATTAGAGAAGAGCGATCAGACTAGAACTTACAACCCTCAAAAAACAGAAGGAAAACCTTACAAGGTTAAAGGGCATAAACTAAAAACTCCTGATACCTACGGTAAAATGGAAATTAAAGACCGCGCAAATGAGTCAGGAGAAAGACATCCATTAAGCATTTTAAATTTTAACAATCCAAAAATTTCATTACATCCTACTCAAAAGCCTCTAGATCTTTGCGAATGGTTGGTTAAAACTTATTCCAATGAGAATGATTTGGTTTTAGATTTTTGCATGGGTTCAGGGACTACAATAGTAGCCTGTAAAAATACAAATAGGAATTATATAGGAGTTGAAAAAGATAAGGACATTTTTAAAGTAGCGGAAGAAAGGATAAATAAAACTTAAATATTGTCATCAGACTTAGTTTCATGGTGTTGAATATTTAACTCATCAATTTTTTCCTCCTGTTCCACTGCACGATGAATTTTTAGGCAACCAAATTCAATGATGTCGCATTTAGACTTATAGCAAGACCTTACAAGCAGACCGAAGAAACCGAAAGCAATACCTCCAACAGTAAGGAAAAAAGTAGAGTCGAAATTGTCATACCATACTGACATAATTTTATTTTATCGCAATATTTTAAAATGCCAAAACCTGATAACCTGATATTGTACAATAAGGTAAAGAAACAATCTGATACCGTTTACAAGAAACCCTCAGCTTATAAATCTGGTTACATTGTAAAGACTTATAAAGAACTAGGCGGGACTTATTCAGATGATGGTAAACCTAAAAACTTGAAACGATGGTATAGTGAGGATTGGATTTCAGTGGGAGGTAAATACCCAACGTATAGACCAACAAAACGAATTAGCAAAATGACACCTTTAACAGTTAGCGAGATTTCTAAAACTAATTTGAAAAATCAGATTATGTTAAAGCAAAAGATAAAAGGCAGCAAAAATTTACCACCATTCAAGAAATTATAGAGCAAGGATATAAGTATAAACAACATGATGAGTTGGAACCGTTTCAGATCCGCTATTCGCTCCCGTTACTCCTCCTGTAGTTCCAAAATTAGACGCAGTTGGTTTCACTACTGCTAAAGAAGCATAACCGTTTACTGATGCGGATGAGGTTGACGTTGACAAGAATTGACCAGATTGCGGATTATGCGAATGGCCTTGAAGAGCATCATTTTGAGCCGTTCCAACTGCAGCAGTTGAATAGGTAGAGGATCCGATTGTAATACCAGAACCATAAGAACGTAAAAAACAGGCCTGGAAGTTTGGTAAATTGAACGTTGTTGACCCATCACCAGCACCGTACAAAGTTCCGTAACTTGCGAAAAGGGCTGAGTAAGTTGTTCGACTAACAGCCTGACCATTCGCCAATAAATAAGGGCTTCCAATGTTTCCTTTTGGGTGTTGCATAATTGACCCAATTTGTTGCCTGTTGCTTACTGTCGTTATTGAAGAGACGATGTTTGTAAGCTGCGTCTGTATTGAACTGGTACAGCCGGACAAATATCCAAAAACAGTGGTAGATATTCCGTTAAGACTTGTCAAAAATGTCAAAGTACTCGTTTCGCATGAATTTACAATCGATGTTTTATTTGGACTTCCTGACGTAAAGGTTATGTCTGTTGTTTTTGTTTTCAAAGTATTAAAAGCGGTTTGAACGTTTTCAGTCAATGTTGACAAATAATTAAGTTGAGCGTTTGTCACCGTATCGCCTGAAAAAAGTTTCAAATCCCCATAAAGTCTTAAACTGCTTGGAATGGTGAGAGTGTTATTTATTGCACCTGTTTCCAAATCCGTACCGTACATTATGGGGGTTCTTGTTGGATCTGTTCCGCCGTTAATATAAGTTCTGTAATACAGCCCAAAAATAGAACCTCTAGCCCCAACACCTGCGGTATTACTCTCACCGCCTTGAATTGTAAGGCCCCGCTGATAAAAACCAGTATCAAAGCTCATCTCGTAGACATTGCTACCAAGAGTCGCAGCGCCTCCATTAGCCCAAGACCTATGTCCGGTGCAAAACCATTCAGTCTGAGTTCCATAGATAGTGCCCGAATTGTTATAAGTACTAGCGAGTTGATTGGTGAATGTATTAACACCGCTAAAATAATTGGTTGAGGTCAAATTTGCCTTATTGTTCAGTTGCGTCTGGATTGATGAAGTCGCATCCAAGTAACCGAATGTTGTAGAACTGACAGAGTTCAAAGTTCCACTAAAAGTTAGGTTCGTCGTCGCTGTTGTACCGGATGCAATTGTTAAAACATTAGTTGATTGCGTTCCGGTATCTTTCGAGTACATAATGGGCAATCTTGTACCTGCTGAAACATTAGTACAAAAATATAAACCAAATAAGCCACGGGTTCCATTGGTTCCGCCTTGCAATGAAAAGCCGGTAGAACTGCTACCGTTATCCCACGCTAATTCCATAACAACATCACCAGTGGTCCCATTGCTCCACTGCCTTAATGTATTTCCGTTCTCAATTTGAATTGAAGGACTCGCTGAGTAAATATAAAACTGACTATTAAATTGCGCTGAACCGTTAAACGTATTTGAACCGGTGTAAGTATTATTGTTTCCGAGTCCTATTTTTTGGTTTAATTGTACTTGTACAGTACTTCCACTCATATCTGACAAAAATTGTATCTTCTGTAAATTTGCATTTGTCAAGGTTAAAGCACCAGCATTTAACAAAAGACTGCCATCTACTCTTAAATTACCCGTTATGTTACAAGTAGTTAAAGCAGTGGTATTGCTTATTGTTGTCGTAGGCGATGAAAATGTCAAATTGGTTAATTTTGTAGAGAGAGCTGTTGTTTGCGTTTGAATATCGCTCGAAACAGTTGACAAGTACTGAATCTTCTGTAAATTTGCATTTGTTAAGGTTAAAGCACCAGCATTTAACAAAAGACTGCCGTCTAATCTAATGTTATTTGAAAAAGTCTTAGCCCCCGATATTGTTTCGGTTGAGGTTTTATCAACTCGAGCAGAAATTTGCGTCTGTAAATTTGAAGTTGCTCCGCTCAAGTACCCAAAAATAGTGGTTGAAATTCCATTGATAGATGTCAAAAAAGAAACAACATTACATTCAACAATTCCAGCAAATGACGTCGTTGTTGTTGATGAGTTATAACCTTGCGCCGATGTTTTACCTTGAAGGGTTGTTATATTGGAGGTGTTGCTTATTACCGCAGGAATCAAATCCGGATGATTCCCAAAAGCATCCTCATACTGAATCGTCCCGCCTGGATTTATAAAAAGATTGTTGACGGTTGTAAAATCATATATCGAGTCATAATTTAAAGATCCAATTTTACCATTAATTGTAGAAATGCTTGATGTATTGGAACTTATTCCAGAGTTTGCAGATGTAATGCTTGAATTAATAGAGCTAATATTTGAATCATTGGTGTTAACATAAGAAACAACGTCAATATTTGTTAAAGTTGTCGGGTTGTAAATATACACTGCTGAGCCAAAATACACGTTACCGAAGTTGACGAAACCGGTAGAGTCATTAAAGCTGATCGTATTCATTGGTGTTTTTATTGATCCATTGCGAATTATCAAATTACCGCTTAGATCCAAATAATCCCTCATGTAGGTCTTAGTGTATCTATTAGCGGATGAATCAGCTAACCAATTAGGAAATGACATTTTATTTATACATAGAATTAAATTAAAATTGTTGAATCGCCTGACCCAATGCTGAAATAACACCCCCAGGGGTGTATATATTCCCGCAAACAAGAGAACCGTAAACAGTAGTAACCCCCAGAGTCTGACCAATGCTCACTAATGGAGCAGTAAGAGAAATTGAAGTATTAGCAGTTACGTTAAAACTTGTATTGTATGAATTGGCTGAATATCTTAGAGCATTAGTACCCTGAGAATAGTTTGCTAAAACGCTCACCGGTTCATTAAATGAGGTTTTCATATTATGATACTCGGTATAATTGGTATAAGCACCAGCCTCCCCGCCGAAATAGATATCATCAAGATTCCTAGGAACAATGTTTTTTACGATCAGCTTTTTAGTTGCAGAAAGAGTCAAGTCGCTGTTAAAAGTAGAAGTAGCATTAACAGAAAGAGCAGCCGCCGACGATGTTCCTATTTGAATATTTGTAGAGTTAAGATTTGAATTAGTGCCGGAGGTAGTAAAATCACGAATACAAGAAACAGATCCGTTAAACGTATTCGCTGAGTTATTGTTTTGAACTATACCACCATCAACGCTTAGACCGAAACCATTGGTAACGCTAAGACCGTTACGGTGTTCGCAAGTTCCTACTATTACAATCGGGTTATTTCCGACTTGAGTAAAGCCTGACTCAAGATTTGTTATTCGTAAATTTGTAGCGTTAAGTATTCCGATGGTTGTAATCGTCGTCGCATTGCTGTAAGATATCCCTGTAGTTTTTTGTTGAAGGGTTGTTATAGCGTCGGTGTTATTACCGATTAAAACCCCTTGAGCAGTTATTTGCCCTTGTAAGCCTGGAATAGAAACGGTAACGATTCCAGCGACACCGGCAGAGGCAGAAGTTGCAAGAGCTAGACCAGAAGCAGCGGTGGCAGTTGCGGAGGTTATCTGAGTCTGAGCGTCGCTGCTCAAAGTTTTACAGTATGTTATACAGTTTGAAAAATCGGTAGTATTAAACCCATTAATGGAATTAGAAAAAACAAAGCTTGAAGAATTTAGAGTATTACTAAAAGTCGAGTTATTGGAGCTATATGATAAATATTGAGTCTTATTTTGGAGGTTTAAAATTGATGCAGAGACATCGCTTGTAAGATTTTTTGTATATGTTATCGCATTATTAAACTCGTTGTATGTAAATCCGTTTATCGAGGTTCCAAAAGTAAATATATTGCTGTTTAAAGTTCCCGAGAATGTTGATTGAGACGAAGTTGCGGTAATGTTGCGAGTCGTATCTTTTAGCACTTGTATATCATTCGCATTGCTCACCAATCTATTTTCAGCGTTTCCGCTTAGTGTTGAAATGTAACCAAAAGTTGTATTACTGACACCGTTTAAGGTATTGGAAAAACTTATAACGGAGCATTGTAATTTATCGGATACGGTTGTTATGTTGGGACTTCCGGCGGAATAAGAAATAGCGGTTGTTTTTGTTTGTAATGAAGATAAAGCCCCTGAAATATCAGAGCTAACATTACTTAGGTACTGAATCTTTTGTAAATTTGCATTAGTAAGCGTCAATGCTCCTGAATTTAAAATAAGAGACCCATCCAATCTAATATTATTTTGAAAAACCTGCTGAACAGTATACGTCTTTGAGGATGTTATTGATTGCGTTGATGCAATAGTCATAAAATCTAAATTATTGATACTCGCCGAAGAAATTCCGGCTGTAGGGAAAACAAGAGAACCGGTGAAAGTAGTAGTTCCAGTTGCAGAGTCATACGTAATGGTTGGATAAGATCCGCCTCCTCCTCCAGATCCTGCAGCTATAACAGCACCGACATTATAAGTCTGCCCTCCATATTCCAAGAACAACAAACCAAAAACATGTACATTTTGGTAAAAGTTCGTAAAATTATAGGTATCATCAAAAATTATCTGTTGAGTTCCGTGGTAAATGTTACCACCGCATGAAATATTTCCGCCAGTTGTAAGATCTCCTTTTACGGTTTCTGAATTGGTTGTAATGTTTCCTTTAGTTATAATTGTACCAGCGTCATCAGTTAAAACTTTGATGCCAGAAATTGATTTGTACATTATTTTTTTATTTCACTTATTATAAAGATGGCAAATTTTCTTAAATCCCCGCTTGAAAGCGCTTCTTATTCTCTTGTTTTAAGTTCTTCGTCCAAAGTTAGCGGGAATAATAATGCAGCCGTTTTCACTGTATTATGGGAGGACTTTTTACCCCCGAAATACAATATGTATAAAGTTGCGTTTAATTTTCAAACTGTAGGCGGAAATTATAAAGACGGATCTTATAACAGCGTTGCAACAATTTTCTCATCAGCTATCATCAAAATTAATTTCGGTGGTAGATCCTTTTCATTTGATAGCGCAAATCTTTGCCCGTCTACCTCCTTAGGAGTAGTTCAGAGGGATTTACAGACGTCATCAAGTGCAAGTAATACGCTCAGCTGTTATTATCTCTTTAATGCTCCTAGAACTATTTCTAAACCTACGACTAATCAGATAACTGTTAATTTAATCAATCAGTCTACAGGTACCCCGTTGGTTGATACTAATACTCTCGGCACTGCATTGCTTACAGATATGACCAATTGGACGATGTTCCTTGAATTTATTCCAATTTATGATGATATTGTCAAAACTCAGCCGTTGGATTAATTTGCGTGGCGTTGTCTCTCTAAATGAGACTTATGATTAAATGAATTCTGACCGTCTTTAACTGGACTGTAATTAAATTGATAGCCATCATCAGCGATAGGCTCAAGCTTTCCAGCTGTAGAGGTCATTTTACCTCCTAAAGAATGGGGGTAAGATGATAATGTCTTATTGGCTAATTTCATTGATTGATTGGTTGCTTTTCTTGAGAACATTGGTTTGTTTTACTGAGAGATTTTATTTTTTCATAGTAATCCCGCCTTTTTTGTTTTATCTTTTCTTTATTATCAATCAGCCACTGTTTTCGGTCTCTTATAGGCTTTTGAGTGTTAAGCGTTGCGTTGAATTTTATGCAGAACTCTAGCTCTTTTTTTCTTGCTTCTTTTTCTGTTTCGCAAAAAATAACCTCTAAAGGATTCATCTGCCAATTATCCCAGCCACCGTTTTCCCTTATAAACTTGTAGACCTTGAAATTATATTTGAAACTCTTCGGATTATTACAATCTCCGGTATGGTGCCACTTACGTTCTTTAAAATCCTTGGTTTGCCCTATATAGCAGTCGGTAATTAATGGATCTTTACACTTTAATCGGTATATTGTTTTTTGCATCTTATTAAAAGTTTATAAAAAAGTTTTTAAAACCTTACGCTCATGATTCCGTTTTCAATAACAAGAATTTGATCATAACAAGCGAAAAAGTTGAGAGTGTAAGCAGTTGCTCCGATGGCTGTATTTATTTGAGCCTCAAAGAAAACCTGTTGAGATAGAGTATTATACCCCGAAAGTAGAACATCGGAACGAAGCGCAAATGATTCAAGCTCTTGACCGATAAGAAACCCATTTCTATAAGATGAATTTGCCGTCTGAATTGGCTGAACTCCTACAGTGAATGAAGTAGGGTTGAGAACTGCTGAATTTGAAAAAGCATTCGAACCACCATCCGCTACGTTGTAAATATTTGCCGGTAAGACGGAAGCGTTTGCAGGTGTAGAAACCGAATGAAACGCTTTCTGAAGCTCCATAAAAGCCTCAGCATAAGCACCCGTTGAACTTGTATTCTCCAGAGTGACATATTTAGCCGGTATTAGAGCAGAACCGACACGCCACCAATATTGAGCAAAATTTGGGTTAATTCTTGATGAAAGACTATAAGCCTGAGAGTTTGTTATCTCGGTCGAACGTCTTGGAGCGACGAAAAGAGTTTTTAGACTACCAAAACGAGCCGGTACCAAATAAGAGACACCACCGCTTGTAGAAGCTGGAAGAGTAGATGAGTAATGTCTCCAACTAGTGCCGTGGATATAAATAGGATGTTCAGGAGAAAGATATTGATTCACCATAGATTCACCCTCATCGCTAAGCTCGACAATTGCCAATTCAAGCTGAAAGTCGACAACACTCCAGGCCGCAGTGGATGAAGAATTATTATAAACAACAGCAACATTTTGAGTCTCAAAGGTAAATTCGCAGCGAATATCATCTGACAATTTTCCTAAAGGTAGGAACTTTTCAGCTCCTAGACCGATAGTGCCTGAGAGTATCGGCATACAAAAAGTCTGCTGTTGCGCTACTGTTTGAGTGGCTGCTGTTCCGAGTGCTGAATTCCAAGCAGTTCCATAAATAGTAGTACCTTGTCTTGAGATATCATTCCCACCAGTTGTAACAGTAGGAGCCGTTCCATAAGCGCAAGACAACCCCATCTTTTGAGACGCTGAAATATTAGTATCGAGATAGATGTTCATAAGCTGGTTATAAGACTGAACAGATTCAATCAAATTAGAAGCGTGGAAAAGGTCGAGACGATTGATTACGCAAGAAGCATTATTATCCAGATAAAAAAAGGAGTTTACCGAAGCCGTTGAAGCAGTCGTGTCATTGTTTTTAATAGTGAAACGGATATAGCTCTGAGTCGTGTCCAAATAGGTGTTTTTTCTTCCGCCGGGTACATATATGATGCAAGTATCCGAAGGCGCAAACGTGCTTTTATTGGTCGGAGCAATCGAAGCTCTGTAGCTGCGAGATCGGACAGCTGACGGTTTCAAATTGTATTGACAATCGCTAGAGATTCCCATAACGTTCGGGACGAGAGTGCTTGAATCTGTCATTTTTGTAGTTTGTTTTATTGTACTAAAGATAAAAATTATTCAAATCTTGGGTAAGGATTAGATAAAATAGAATAAAAATTTCTTGTTTTTTTCTCTACATGCTTCAGTAAAACAAATTCAATCGTCAAGTTAAAATTCTGATTATTCAATTGCAATAAATTCCCTAAATCATCCCGAAGGGCGATTTGTAATTTGTCAATAGTTTCATCTTTTACAGTAAAATCAAACTGACCAATTTTCTGGTAAAAAATTACGTTCATAGGCGGACAATTAACCGGAATAGAACAGGCGATGTTTGATTTTGAAAAGTTGCTAAATTCCTGCAGATTGGTTTTTTGCAAAATCAAATTTTTGCTTTGATATGGAACATTGTAAGTTTTCAAATTTTCGATATGTATGTTTATGTTTTGTATTCCTCCAAAATTTACAGGGTAAGGAAAAGCAACCGAGTAAGGGGGCTGCGGTAAATTGGTTAAAGGGTCAATGACTATATTCCCTGAAGCGTCTAAAATAGGAGTTGACGCATATACCTGAGTATTATCAAAACCCATTACGTCGCCGATTGTATAAAAGACATTACTGGGGAAATAATCATTGAAAAAATTATTAAATATTCTATTCTGACTGATGTAAAAAAAGTAACGGTCATTTACTAAAGTAAATCGGTTTGTTATTTCATTGTAGTCTAAACTAAAAACTCCTAAAGCCGGGCCATTATTATAAGGGTAACGATTGGATAAAATATTAAACGCATTAACCAGCGCAGTCGTAAACGTATAAGGGTTGTAATTTCCATTCGCAATAGTAACGTAAAAAGCATCATAACCATTCGCTACAGGTTTTTGATAACTGGTAAATAATGGCGGGTCATACCTTGATGGATCTAAATAACTGCCTAGTATATTAAATGATATTCCTAAGGTGTTGTTATTGCTATTGATTACATACTGCGAATTCGGACAAGTAAAATTCAAAACAGAAGCTTTTAAATTCAATGTATTAACTGGCTGAATGATTGGAGTCTGTAAATTAAAAGTTAAGTTGCTGTTGTCTGCTTGATTAGTGCAGTTATTTACAGTGCAATTTCTTGAATCTAATACAATTATAAAGCTGTCATCTACTTGAATGAAATTCTCAAAATCCTCAATCATTTGCTTTCTTTATTTCTGTATTTTCTTTTTTCTGCATTTCCTTGTTCTTCTTATAATGCTCATTAACTGGCAGATTAAAAAAATCCTCTTGCGAGTTAGAAGCTACAAATGTTTCTTCGCATAATGCGGTTAAAATTTTAGGGTCAGTAGTAGATGGTAAAAACTTATTAATGTCAATCAAATGAGTGAAACCTTTTTCATTGTCCATTTTATTTTCTTTTTACTAAACAAAGAAAAAAATGCCTCCAAAATCCAAAATTCCTAAAATCGAAGCTGTAACGGAAACTTTAGGGGATATTTCCAGTGATGACGATGATGGTTCTACTCCGCAAGTTTTGGAAAAGCCAAAGCGACCAAGATCTGAAGCTCAGATAAAGGCATTTGAAAAGGCTAAGGAGATAAAACGGCTAAACTTTTTAAAGCGTAAAGGGTTAGAAGACAAAAAAGAGGAGGAGATTCAAAAGCTTGTAATGCAGAAACAAGAGAAGAAAGAAAAGAAGCAAAAAAAGCTTAAAGAGCTGGAGGTTTTCGCTGAGCCTGAAGTTGAAAGCGAGGAGGAAGAAGAGCCGCCAGTTATAATTAAAAAGAAGGTAAAAAAGCAGACAAAGGCAAAAGTTATTTACGTCGATAGCGATGACGAGGAAGTCGAAAAACCTGTAGATAAGAATATTATCATTATCAATAAGATGCACCCAAATCTTACTCAATCAAAACCCAAAATGATAAAGGAAAAACCTAGCTTTGTATTTCTATAGTTCTGAATGTAAGCCGACATTTCGGTCAGGTCTCTCAGGAACTTGATTCATCGATATTTTTTTATCGTTTAAATGCTTAGTGTAAACGTTTTGACCCTTTAATGAAGCTCTTTCAGCCATTGACTTCCTTTGAAAAATCTCTTCTTCAGTTGGTGTTTTTAATATTACATTTTCAGGATTGTCAAACATTGCGTGAAAGGGTTGATTAGTTTGTTGAACCGGCGACTCAAAAATTTGATCTGTTTGCGTTTCTATGCTTGTCTTTTGCTTCGGCTTATTTTTACTTCCTTTCGGTCTTCCTCTTTTTTGTCTTTTAGCGTCTTCTATTGCTAACATTTGCTGATCGGGTGGTACCCCTTTAATTGCGTCTTCTATCTCGGCTGGTGTTAATTCATTATCTAAAATTTCAATAGTTGCAGTCTGTTCATGCTGCGGAAAACTGAAACTAGTGGAATCATTAGGGTTTTGGTAATTCGATGGAACCACTGCAGACCCTAAAGAAGTCTTAAAATTCTTTAGTTCATTTATTAACTCGTTATTTTGCTTTGATTGGGTTGAAAGTATGTTGTTTAAAATGCTTGAATCTTCATCTCTTGGTATTATTGACCCGCCGCCGCTTCCTCTACTATATCCTTGCCCGTTTCGCATCATTATGGCTTGATTAGCGTACTCCATATTTTTAAGGTTATCTAATGCCTTTTCTTCGTCAACTGGTTTAGTCTTTTTTGTTGATCTTCTTCCGCTGTTGTCGATTTTAATATTGATCTCATTCCTTAATTTTACAGGGCTATGGTCTCTCATCTTTATTTTTTTATCTTTACTATTGATCTGGGAAAATAATCTCATCAAAGTCTTTATACATCTTCTGAGATTCGACATTAAGAAATAAATATTGATGAGGCTTATCATAAACAAGCTTCATTACATTAATGGCTTGGTCTTTCTTAGTTTCAAATAGCTCATCAAATAAATTCTGAAATTCTACTTTACTAGGTTTAAACATTATGATGTTGTTGAAAATCTTTCTTATCTCTTTAGGGACTGATAAAAATGATTGAAGCAAAACAATGACATGAACTTTAAGATGTCTGCGATTGTAAATGATTTTCCTAAAAATTTGCTGTATTTCAAGATTTTTCAATGATGCTCCTACGTCGTCAAGTATTAATAACGTCGTTTCTTGCTGTTCAGATGAGGTTTTTAATCTGTCATATATTTCATTAATAGTTTCATAATCCAAATCTTCAAACATCTTTTCTTCTGGGTGTTTTTCAAATGGGTTTTTTTTAATAGAATTGCGGGAAGATGATGGCATTACTAAAAGAACATTATCAAAAACTTTTCTGAATATTTTTTCTTTACCTTTTCCGGTTAAGAATGAAATTAATAGGCTGGTCTTTCCTGAGCCTGGTCTTCCTATTAATCCGGTAAACCCGAAGCAGTTAAGATTTTGCAGCATTTCGTATTTTGCCAAGTGGTCGCCTAGAGGATTGTCATCGCAACTGAACTCAGGAATTTTCAATTGCAATTTTTTATTCTTCTTTAATTCTAAAGCGCTCATTAATGTCTTCTTTATCGTTGGCAAACATTTTAAAAAAATCGTATGCTTCAAATGATGAAGCTAAAAAGGAGCTTCTAAAATATAATTATGTACTTGATAAGTCATTATCAAACGATAACCAAAAGGTATTTTACAATCCGAAAACTAAAAAAATATTGGTGGCAATTGCGGGGACTCATAATTTAAAAGATGTTGGTACTGATATCTATTTAGCTGCAGGAAAGCTAAAAAATACTAATCGGTATAAGGAAGCTAAAAAAGTTTTAGAGACAGCCCGAAAATTATACCCTAGCGCTAGTCGAAACGTTGACATTGTTGGGCATTCTCTCGGTGGTGGAATAGCTTCGAGGATCGCTAAAAATAAAGACAATGTTATAACATACGGCAAGGGTTCGACTATTGGCGAAAAAATTAGAGATAATGAAAAGAGCTACCGTGTAAGAGGTGATGCCTTCAGCGTTTTAGCTCCTAATGTCATAACGATACCTAAGACTGTTAACAATCGGAGTTATTTTCAAGGACCTCAATCAATTTTAGACAGCCATGACTTAAGGAATTTAGACAAACAGCCGATTTTTATACCTGACACTAAAGAAAGACCAGAGCTTATTTATGACCCAAATGCAGGGGATTCGGTCCAATTCCAAAATTATGCTCTAGATGAATAAAAATGCCGTGTTGTAATTATTGCAAAAAACCTTTAAGAAAGTGTAAGAGGATCGACTTTCAAAATAGAGAGCTGCATTTCTCGTGCATAAAGAAGATTCAAAAACAAAGGTATAATGATGCATTGGAGAAATTGCGAAAATACTTAGATACAAAAGATATAACATTATTATAATAGGATGGTTTCAAGATATCCCCAAGTTAAGGCTTCTATCTACAAGTGGCGAGAAAATAATCAGGAGGTTTATAAAGCTTATGTAAAGAGCTATGCTTCAGAATATAACCGCATACATCGTGAGGAAATTAATCGGAAAACAAAATTAAATAATCAGTATAAAAGGGCTTGTGCCATCTTTAGGAATATTTTGATAGATGAAATTCTTTAGGAAAATTAATAAAAAAGGGTTTAGAGAAATTTTTTTATCTAAGGTATAACAAAAGAACAAAATAACAAAATGCCCAGAATGACTAAATTTGAAAAGCTGCAGCAGGATGCTCGTGATAAGCTAAGAGCCGTTGATAACGCAAAGCTTATAGATCCTCAGACATATAAATCTTATTTTTCAAAAATATTTTTAGCCAATGGAAAACGAGGAGAGAAAACCATCAATGAAATCGTTAATAAACTGTCATTAATCAAATCTATAAGTAAAACGTCAAATGTTAAGGTGTCAAATAAAATGATTGAAAATAATTTATACACCGAGCAAATCTTGAAAGATCTAAAAAGAAACATTCGCAATGGAGTCGCTACAACCATCCCAATTAAAAAAATGGCTGACCGTAGTGGTAATAAAGTCATTGAAACAGTTTTAAAAACCATTCAAACTTTAGCCCCTACTCTGGGTAAAAACAAAATTCTATTAAATGCCCATCCAGAAGGTCAAAAGCAAAATGGTGCATACTATACCTTATCAGATGCAACCTTAAAAGGATTATCTAAAGCTATGACTGAACGATTACACGGTAAAATTGATGAAATATATAAAGACTCTTTTGAGAATATTTACGCAATGATAGCGGGTGACGGTGATTCAATGACTATCAGCTCAATAGTAAAACCCGAAAATTCAAACTCTAGAGATGGAGGTACTTTTTTCAATTATTATTCAAAAATTGATTTTGATTTTTCAAAGTATGGGGTCTTTAAATGTTATGACGAATCTGACTACTCGGATACTTGTCTTTTAATGGCTTTAATAGCTGGTGGTTTATCTTCTGAGAAAATCATCACCTTACGCAATTCGTTAATTTCTCGTGAAATACCCATCTGCAAACTTCCCGAAATATGTTCATTGATTGACATCCAAATAAACCTTAAAAAGGAGTCAGACAAAAAACATATAAAAAAATACGGATCTTCTTCAGATTCTTACAATATTGGTCTCATTGCTGACCATTACTTTTTAAATGAAAACGTTGAAATTACATCTTTCGCAATTAATAACTATGATCAAATTAAAAATTTGGACAATTGGCCGCTTATTTATAAAATTCGTGATGGATACTATAAGCGTGATAAAAATAGATCAATAACATCTTATGAAGCCATTGAGTTGCTTCTTAAAAATAAAGATGATCTTCTTGAACCCATAACATTTGAAAACTCAAATTTAGCCAAAAGTCAATATTATGAAAAAATAGAGCAAAAAATTACTAACTTGGTAGATGTTGATATTAATGATAAATCGACAGTTAGACCCGTCAAGTTTATAGATAAGAACCCTTTAGGTAAAGAGTACGTAAATTGCTTTTTCGATTTCGAGACTTTTACTGTCAATTATGAGCATACCCCTTATCTTTGTTCTTACAAAATGGATCATAATAAAAAATCTTATCGTGTTTCTTTTGAGGGTGAGAATTGTGCTAAGCTTATGCTTGAAAGCATATTCAAAACAATGACAGACGTCTCTAAAACTGTCAGGCTAATAGCTCATAATGCTGGGTTTGACTTCAATTTTATAGTAAGACATCTTTACCGTGTTAAATATATAAGTAGAGGTACTCATTTAATTTCGGCTTCTGGGATCTATACCCGTTTCATTAATCCATCGACTAAGTTAGTTTTTAATATTGAGGTTAAGGATTCTTATAATATGATCTCATCACCTCTTAGAGATTTTGGTGAAATGTTTAAAATTACTTGTGAAAAAGAAGTAATGCCTTACGGTATCTATAATGTTGAGGGTAATATAAAAAAGAGATTTGTCGAGATTTGTCAAGCTCTTGAATTTTTAAAAACTGATTCTGAAAAAACCCAATTCATCGAAAATATTGAGAAGTGGAAACTTAGAAAAGGTGATAAATATGATATCATCGAATACTCTCGAATTTATTGTGAGATTGATTGTGATGTCTTACAGAAAGGTTATGATACCTTCAACGATTGGATTTTAAAAGTTACTGATTTGAATACTAACGATTATCTTACCCTTGCTTCTCTAGCTGATCAATATCTTATAAAAGAGGGTTGCTATGATGGTGTTTATGAACTTTGTGGAATTCCTCAGATGTTTATTCAGGGCTGTGTTGTTGGCGGTAGAACTATGACGTGTCAAAATAAAAAACAGGCTTTTGAGTCTGTTATGAATGAATTAACTGGAAAAATTTCTAAAATGCAGGATTTTGACGGTGTTAGTCTTTATCCTAGTGCTATGGTGCGAATGGAGGGTTTTTTAAAAGGAATTCCCAAGGTAATTAAAAATCTTGACTTTGAAAATATTAAAGATTTTGATGGTTATTTTGTTGACATCGTGATCACTAAAGTCGGAAAATTTAGAGACTTTCCTCTTGCATCTTTTAAATCTGATGAGGAAGGTGTGAGAAATTTTACCAATGATTTAATAGGTAAGGAAATAAGAGTCGATAAGGTAAGCCTTGAAGATCTTATCAAATTCCAAAAAATTGAATTCAAGGTATTAAGAGGTTATTACTTTAATGATGGTTTCAATCCAAAAGTCAATGAGGTAATAAATCATCTTTTTCAAACTAGAAAACAAAAGAAAAAAGAGGAAAATCCTATTGAGGTGATTTATAAATTGCTTATGAATTCCGCTTATGGTAAATCCATAATGAAAGCTATAAAAGAAAACGTAGAAATAATTGACGGTGAGGATAAATTCAAAAAATACGTATATCGGAATTATAACTGGATTAAAGAGGCTATCCCTATACCTGGATGCAATAAGTACAAAGTTAAAAGTGTGAAATCTATAAATAAACATTTCAACAGGCCTCAAGTCGGTTCAATGGTTTTAAGCTGGTCTAAACGTATAATGAATGAGGTGATGTGTTTAGCTGATGATATGAATATTAAAATTTATTATCAAGATACTGATAGTATGCATTTGGAAGATCATGAAATACCTAAGTTGTCTGAAGAATTTCAAAGAATACACTGCCGTGAATTAATCGGTGAAGAGCTTGGACAATTTCACCCTGATTTTAAAATTCCTCTTAAAAATGCTGATGGAACTAAAAGAAAAATTATCAACATATACGCTGAAAAATCTTTGTTTCTAGGTAAAAAAAGCTATATTGATATTTTAAAGGGTACAGATAAAAAAACAGGTGAGATAGTAAGC
>Ga0114963_10001413_pt1 | contig 16568 bp, 15 predicted proteins | sample C_131016_EF_Meta_FD_87019 | JGI IMG/M metagenome (GOLD analysis project Ga0114963, IMG submission 87019) | Freshwater microbial communities from Lake Croche, Canada to study carbon cycling - C_131016_EF_MetaG | ecosystem: Environmental > Aquatic > Freshwater > Lake | place: Lake Croche, Canada...
AATAACTTCTCTGTTGATTTCCGCAAGGATTTCGGTTGAGAGAATGTTAGCAAGTTCTGCTTCTGCGTTTAGACCGTGGATTGCCTTGAGGTCTTGTGCGAGTTCTAATGAGTACTCAGCCTTGAGTGCTCTTGACTTCGCAGTAACAGTAACCTTCTCGATTGAGAAAGCCATTTCGTTGAACTGATCACCAGTACCAGCACCAAGGTTTTCTGCATCACCAGTCCCCATTGCCTGTCCAGTGGCATAGGTATTGGTTGCAGCAGTACCTACTGGATTGAGAAGACCTGGATTGCTTCCTGCTGGATTTGAAGTAGTACCGAAACCAGCAACACCATCAGTGAAACCGGCAGTAACATTGAATCCAGAATCTTGACCAGAGAATGATGTATCTGCTTCGTTGAAGAGTGCTTCAGTTCCAGATTGATTTGCGTAGCGTGAACGCATTGCGAAAATGAGTCCAGTAGGACCATTCATTGGTTGTACGCCAGCGAGGTCATAAGCGACCAAGTTGGGCATAGAACGACGTATTAAGCTGATTAGAACTGGATCGAAACCTGCTACGGGACCGGTTGCAGTAGAAGAACCACTGAAACCACCAGTGCCTGCTGACATTGTTGGTGATTCGTAGAGGAATTGATTTTCCTCACGAAGGAATTTTTCTTGATTTTCTAACAGGACGGCGGTTACCATTTTGCGATGTGAGTCCTTGATTGAATCAAGACCCTCATAGTTAAGGAGTGGTGCCCACTTCTCCTGCAGACGTTCCCCATCGAACATTTGCATTTGTTTTACCTCTTTTTAAGAAATTGTTAGTTTGATTTATAATTTAAAAATCACTTTTTAGAAACTCGGCTCAGGGTCTGAAGATAAGAACCCATTACACCAGAAACTGGTTCGTTGTAATTTGCTTCTTCAGATAACATTTCCGAATAATCTCTTTGAGTACCAGTATTTCTTGGGAAGTACGACTCCCTTAGAGTTACTAGTTTCTCACGATAGTTTGCTTCACTTCCAAACTCAACACTTTCAGATAGGGAAGCGAGTTTATCTTTCTGAGAAGTCGCTAGACCTTCAGAAACATCACTTAAGATTACATCTGCAACCGACTCTGCTAGTCTTTGGTTTAGAGCAACATTTCTTTCGATTTGCTCGTTGAGTTTTGTCTCCATTTCATCAAGTTTATCTACCATACTCTCAAGTACATCATATCTATCTTCAGGGATTGTTACATAATGATCTTCAAAAAGACTCTTCATTCCAGTAAGGAATGATTCAGTCATTTCAGTCTTGAGACCTTGCTCTACTACAAGAGCATTTTCTTGTAGCCATTCGTCAGATACGTACTCAAGATAAGAATCAACTCTTTCTACGAGTTGTTCTTTCATAGCATCAACTTCTTCGAGAAGTTGAGCTTCATAACGTGTTTCTAATGATTCGTAGATTTCAGAAATCTTAGAATTGATTGCTGATTCAAAAATAAGTTTTGCCTTTTCTCTGAATTCTTCAGAAAGTTCTTCACCAGCAAGAAGAGCATCAACATCTTCTTCGATGTTGATTGATTCTTCCATTTTCTTTTTCTTTTTCTTGCTTTTCTTTTCGTCTTCTTCTTCGTTATCTTCTTCTTCGTTATCTTCTTCTTCGTTATCTTCTTCGTCTTCCTCGTCGTCTTCCTCTTTAGCGGCTTCTAAGAGTTCTTCGTCTTCGTCTTCGAGTTCTTCTTTCATCTTCTGCATTGCTTCTGCAGATTTAGCACCCTTATTTACAACATCTCTAACTTGCTTGAGTGTTGATCCAGGAATATTAAGCTTTGAAGAATCATCATCTGGACGATAATTCTCTGGTGTTGGACCTCCAAGGTCTTCCCAATCACCAGTTTGACCAGGAGCAATACCTGTAGTCAACTTCTGCATTGGTTCGCTTGTTTTTGCGTTTGCATTTACAGCAGAACGAGATTGTTTGGTGCCTGTTTCCATTTCTTGTAAGTTCTTACCACGGGACATTTGATCTCTCCGATTTACCTATGTTAAATCTATATTTATTTATAATTTAAAGATTTGAAAGAAATTCTTGAAACAAATTAACTTTATGTTCATCAAGAATTTTTTGATCTACAAGAGTATTAATTCTCTTATAAGTTTTTTCTGCTGCCTGTTCTCTTAAAATTCCACCATCCCATACCCATTCTTTTCCTTCCATAATACCTTGAACAAAGGCATCGGGAGCAGATGGGTCAGCAACAATGTCTGCAGCAGTAGCTAACATAAAATCTTCACCGACAACTTTACAACCTCCATTTGTTTGAATTAATGAACCAACACCACGAGAAGAAACCCCAAGTGTTACACCTTCACCAATTAATGATTGTGCAATCTTTCCCATTGGTGTAGAAAGAAGTTGTGCTCTTCCTCTAAAATTATTTCCTTCACGGACAAGTGAAGTAATCATATGAGAAACACGATCTAAATTAATAGATGGACCATCTGGATGTCCAAGTTCTCCAAGGGCACGACCTTTTTGAATGAAACATTCATTATATCTTTTAACTTCACGTTCTAAAATGTGAACTGGATAACGTCTTTTGTTACGATTTTCTGTATCACCTTGAAGGTAAATTCCTTCAATAAACATTTTTTTAGAAGCACCTCTTCCTTCGGTGATAAACTTGACTTTTTGTACTTCTTCTGTGATGAGTTTCATTTTAGGTTACTGATGCGGTTTGGACTTCTGCAATACTTACAGTTGTTGCTGCGGGAGCAAAAACAGAAACTTTTACGCTTCTAGATATAGTTGCATTTGTGACTGCAATTCCAGTTACAGGTGTACTATTCCAACCTAGTGTAACTGATGATGTATTTGATGCAGTCACTTGGGTATGAGATGTATTTACTCCAGATGGAGAACCACCAGAGATTGTTACATAATCACCAACTATAAATGGATTTCCATTATTTTCACCAAATTCAACAACTGTTGTTGTTCCTGTAGTAATACCTAAAATTCTTTGTCTTGCAACTCTTTGTTTCAAAATATCAGAACTATTTGGAACAATCATAAAATCATTTGTAGTTGCTACTGGATTTTCAGAAATCTGAATATAAGCAGCAGTTGTCCCACAAGAAACACGAAGATATCCAGATTGAAGAGAAATTGCATTAGATGTTGTTGTTGTTGCAGCAGCAACACTAACAGCATTAACTGTTTGTACAATTCTAAAAGCCATTAGACTTCTTCCTCATCTTCCTCGTATTCGTCGTCACTATCTTCATCTTCGTAATTTTCTGTGCCTTCTTCTCCAAAAAGACTAGAAGCAACATAAGGTTTTGCTGCATCTACTCTTTCTGCACTTTTTGCAAAAAGAATATCTTTAATTCTATCTGCAATTTGTGAAGGAGATCCATCAGAAACAATCATATCTACTAAATCGTCCATATTGTTATAATGTATAATAACTAAAAACTATTTATATCTCTCCGCCTTTCGGCATTTGTACTTCTGTTGCTTTTCCTTGATTTTCTAAATCTGGTTCCATCATTGGTTGTCCTAAATTCATTCCACCAGAGGTACTTTGCATAGGCATTCCGGTATTTGGATCAACTTGAAGTTGACTTGGATCTGGAATAATACCTGCTTCGATTTCTTTTTTGATTTGTTTGTCTATTTCTATTATTTCTGTATCAGATTGTTTCAATACTTTATTTCTTATATACTCGGCAGAGAAATATCTACCAATATAAGGTTCCATTGCAGCAACAACACCAAGTTGGTCATTTAACAGTTCATTATTTTTTAAATCTGAAAAATGATTATCATAAACATAATCATATTGAATATGTTCTCTCAAAACTACCCAATCTTCTGGAGTTACAATATTTTTAAGAATAAGTTGAGTTTTTAACATATCGTTAAAAACTTCAGAAAATCTTTTTCTAAGTCTTCCTACAAATTTAGTGAACTTAAGTTCATCTCTTAAAATTTCAGAAGAACGTCCAAGATTAAATCCACCACCACCAATATCAATTCGACTTGATGGTACATTTAGTGATTTATAAAGTTTCTTTTGGAAGTACTCAATATCAGCAAGTTCTCCAAGATTTTGACCACCAGGAAGAGTTGTGATTTCAGTTCCTCTACCACCTTCTCTTCTTGGTAACCAAAAATCCTCAAGCATCGCCATATACTTGCGATCATCTTTGATTTCTCCGGTATCAGCATTATAAACTAACTTATTGCGATAACGGTTCATAACGTCACGAAGATATTGTTCTGCTTTAATCTTTGGAAGATTGCCAACATCAATATAGAAAATTCTACGTTCTGGTGCTCTTGATAGTCTATAAATCACAAGACTATCTTCAATCATTCTCAATTGATTGAGTGCTTTGATTGCTTTGTGAAGATAAGAAAGAATAGTTTGTTTATTTCTATCCACAAGACCTGACGTTACAAAAGTAATAGCATCTTTTGTTATTTTTACACTTTTTGAATCATTTCGGAAAGATATAGAACCACCTGTTCCCATTGAAGCATTTGGATCATAAAGATAATATTCTTCAATTTTTGGTGCTTGGTAAATATCAATTGGATTTTTACTTCCACCTAAAGGAGTTGGAAAATTAGCATTTGGTCCAGTTTGTTCTGCCTTACGAATAAAACGAATTTTGAGTGGATCGATATACCTTATTTCTTGAATACCAGCAGAAGGATTTTTTAGGTCAATTACCTTGTGATAAAAAATCCTTCCATCTACATACCAGTTTCTAAAAATTTCGTGTGATTTTCTATCAAAGTCCATAATTTCTTTAATGGACTTAAATTCATCACGAATGATTTGTTTTAATTTATCTGATGCTGGAAGATTTGAAAGTTCAATTTCTACTGGAGAATCATTCAAATCTGATACGATTGCTTCATTTACGACATCCTCAATAGCACTATCACACTCTGGGTGTAGTGCCATTTCACGATATCTTCTTACAAGATCTTGTTCGCTCTTATATACACCCTCAATATCTACATATTGGCCATAAAAACCACTCTGAATATAAAAGTCTGATTTATCTTCCTCATTTGAAGGTACTGGAGAGACAAGTTTTTTCGACTTATCTACTCCAGTATCCTGTATTTTAAATCCAAATAACTTAGCCATTAATAATTAAATCAGTTTCTACTATTTATGAGGTTGTTCCAAGTTGAGTTGTCCCATTACCATCAAGAGCATCCCACCATTGAACCTGAAGATCTACTGTAAACTCTTCGATTGTATCTGCAGAATCATAAGAAAGATCAATCGCACTTACAGAAGTTGGGAATACTCCATAGAATTTATACTGCTTTAGTACAGGAATTGTCAGATCAGATGTTGCGCTAGCACCAGATGTTGATGCTTTACCAAATTGTATAACATAAACATCTTTTTGGTAATCAAATGGATTAGTTAATCCAGCATTATCTTGATGTTTGTTGATAAGATTCATCCATCTTTCAAAAGCATTTCTTATTTCGAATCCAGTATCATTAATTACAGTAATTGTCCAAGGATCAAAAGTACGATCTCCAGCAATTTTAAGATTTCTTCCTCTAAAGGGAACATCAATAATGCCTAAATTTGATGCTGGAAGATTTGCTGCTTTTACTAAAAATCTAGTTTTATCAGAAAGTGTATCTGGTGTAGATCCTGTTGGAAGCGAATCGGCAGGAAAATTAAGTTCACATTCAAATAAATTGGGTCTTGTTCCGCCCCCAGTCATTCTGGTCTTGAAAGATTCAAGAGTTCTATCAGCTGTATTTGGATTGTTGATATTAGCCATTTAAGAGTTCCTCTATTAGATTTAAACGTTTCCTACAACTTCCTCAAAGCTTACTCCTGTGCGAGTAGCAACAAAAGTAAGTCCAATAAAGTTGATAGATCTAGATGGTTTTACGAAAATATCAGCTTTAAACTGATTCGAATCAATTATATCTGGAGTATTATTTGTATTATCACAAACAACTACAAAGTCACTAATACCTCTTTTTGATTTTACATCACGAAGATATGGTTCAACAATATTTACAAAATTGGATCTTGTAATTATATCATTAAACTCGAAAAGTTGTGCTCTTGCTGCTCTTTCAATTGTCGATTCAAGTGTAAGGAATAGACGACGAACATTGATTCTATCAAATGCAGAAGCATAAGATAATGCAGTTTTGTCACCAAAAAGAATAATTCCAGCACCAGGAGAAAATATAATAGGATTAATTCTCTTAGGATAAAGAAGATCTCTCTGTCCTTGAGATGGATTGTAAGCAAGTTTCACTGCACCATTGATTGTTCCTCTAGAAGAACCAGCAGGAGAGAACCACGAATATTGATTGATTGATGTTCTAGCCATTAATCCGGCAACATCCGCATTGCAAGGAATATATCTGAACGTATTGTTGAAACGATCAAACATGTACTTATAACCACTGTCAAATACTGCATAAGAACTTGAGGTTATAGGATCAAAGAAATTGATAATATTTGTAGTTTGAGTGTCAGTACTTGTAATATTCAAAACCCCTGATTTGTGAGGAGAAATTACAGCAATACAATCTTTTCTTTCTTCAGCAATTGAAATTAACAAATTAGCCTTTGCTTGGGATTCATAAATTGAAGATCCACCAGATGGTCCACTGATTAAGAAATTAACAGAATATTCTGCAGGATTTCTGAAAATTTCATAAGAAGAAATAATATTTGATAATGTTGGAGCCATTCCTCCAGGGGTACTATAATCAACCCCACCAACTAAATTGTAAGTCACATTTCCAGATCCAGAGAATGTTACTCCTTGGGCATTTGCTCCCCAATTTCCTGTTGAGGAATTTGTATATGAAGAAGGAGAAATAAATCCAGTTGCAGATCCAGTAGGAGCAAACCCAGCAAAAATATAATTTGAGGTGTCTGCAATAATATTCTTATAATATACAGACTCTGATGGAGATATTTTTCCATCAAGTGCTTTAGAGAGATATATATATTTTTCAACAATATTTCCAGCAGTTCCTGTTACTAGTCCAGTATCATCAACAACTACTATGTGAATTTCATCATTTTTTGAACTTCTTTCTGAAGCATACTGTGATGTAGATGGTTTTTCTGCAATCGATTTCCAATAAATTGTAGTATTGGTCAATCCCAAAGTTTGTAAATTGTACCAATCTGAAACCGTAATTGCTGAAGATCCACTAGTAGCAAAATCAAATGCACTTCCAGCGGCAACTGAAGAAACAAACTGAACATTTGTTCCAACACCAGATGCACCAGAATTAATCAAAATAGTATTTTGTGTAGCACCATTTATACTTGTTGTTCCAATTCCAGTAATTGTACTTTGATTTACAATACCTGCAGTGATGGTTTGAATTTTATAACCAACAGAAACACCAGAAGTGGGAAGATTTTGAGTGAGAGAAATTGGATTGATTACTGTAGAACCAGTACTCACAGAACCATAAAATCTATTTGCTTCAATTGAAGTAGTAACTCCAGAAGTATTCTTAATATAATAAGATCCAGTTTGTGATGGGAAAGAATTTATACTATTTTGACTATATGATACGGCACTTGCAATTCCAAGTGAGTTATCATATCGATCAGTTACTTTTACATCAATATATTGATCGCCAATCTTTGTAATAATACCTTTCAGATTCCCAGTAACTACGGAAGCAGTTCCAACACCAGCAACTGAGGTATTGACTCCAACAGTAACACCGAAACCAACAGATAACCCAAAAGTACCAATAGCAATCCTTTGATCTGCAGCAGCATCAATTACACATACCTTTAAGTTATTTGCCCAAGAACCTGGATTCTTTGCACTATAATACCAAGTAGATGGTGTAGTGTAACTATTTGTATAGTCTTCGTATGATTTAACTTTGAGAGTAACAGAATCTGCAGAAACCCCAGCATTAGCATTATTTAATGTTGTTCCATCTGTTCTTACGACTCTCAAAATACCACCATACGAAAGATAAGATGAAGCACTCATCCAATATTCATATTGAGAATCAGTAGATAATGGTTTTCCAAAATATTTCAATAAATCTTGTTCTGTTTCTACTAAAATTGGATAATCTACTGGACCTTGAGAAAATGGTCCAACTATTGCTCCAACTTGATCATTAATGGCATCAACTCTTCCAATAGTTAAATCAACTTCTCTTACCCTAACGCCCGGAGATACTAAATTTAGCGACATGTCTTTCCCTCTAAAGAAGTTTCATTTTGTCTAGAAGTATTTATAATTTACTAACTTTATCTATACTCCCACATGTAAGAAACATCTCCATACTCGTCTGTATACCATCTATCTCCATCATTGTCTACAAAGGTTGTCTCTTCATCAATCCCATCAGTAATAAAACCAAACGGAGACATATCTTGTTCTATTTGTTCTTTTTGATCTTCATATATTCTTTTACGGACATCATTATCGGTCATTTCCTTAAAATAATCCTGAACAACTAACCAAGCAAAAATAACTAAACACATTACCAAATCATCATTACAACCCTCCTCTGCTTCAAATGATTGATTTTTTTGAATAAATGTGGTTAGTTCACTAATGATTTCATAATCACTAAAGATTAGTTTATCGTCTTCTATGATTGTTTTTAAATTTGAGCATCCAACTCTTTTTACTGTTTTAGACATTTTTACACCAAGTTGAGTTTTCTTTCCAGAAAATCCTTGTCCAACAAGTTGTCCTGCTCTTCCTCTCATCGCACACATTAAAATATTATCATATTCTAAATCAAAATGAAGAATACTTGTAACTTGTTCTCCAATGTCATTTACTTCTGCTAGTACAAATGATTTATTGTATGCTTTTGCTACATCTATAATAATATTTGGAAATAGCATTGGTTTAATTTCATTATTACGATATTTTGCTACTATCTTATACGGAAAAGTGGATATATCAAAAACAACAAATGCAGAATAATCATTATTCAGTCCTCTAGATACGTCAACAGTCATGATATAAGTATGATCCTCTTTTGGTTCTTCATAAACATCTAAACCACCACTTTTTTCTAATGGTTCATCATAAACCAAAGTTTTTATTTTTGATGGATTAATCAAAGTTCCAATAGAACCCAAAAATTCACATAAAAATTCTACAGCAAATTGTTGCTCGCTTGTATTTTCAATTGTTTGTTTTTTCCAATTTTCATCTCTTCCTGGAACTTCAGACCAATGAACTTCTGTAGGAATATATTGATTTTTTCTTCTTTCGGCATCATGCCAAATTTTATAAAAATGATTCATCCCGTGAGGGGTAGAAACAATAATCAATTTAGTTGATTGACCAGAAGAAATAGTAGGATAAACAGAGCTGAAAAACTCGTCAGCAATATGATTAGGAACAAACGCAAATTCGTCCAGAAAGATAATATTATAAGAACCACCACGGACAGCAGAGGCAGAAGTAGAAGCCGCAAGAATTTTTGATCCATTCTCTAACTCTAATGATCCCTTATTCCATATAAGAACGCCTTGCTGCATCCATTTTGGAAGATTTTCATATGCTAACTGAAGTCGTCCAAGAAGGTCTCTAGCAGTAGACGCTTTATTAGCAAGAATCGCAATATTGACGTTATCATTAAATATTGCGTAATGAAGTAAATAAGCAACGACAGTGGTAGATTTGCCAGATTGTCTGGGCATCTTGCAGACGTTAAATCTATTATCATGGAAATTTTTGATGAGTTTTTCTTGAAACTTGTACATCTTAAATGACACAAGACCATGATCAAGAGAAACAATTTTTATATAATTTTTTGCAAAATATACAGGATCTTTTTTACACTTTATGAATTGTTCAATTTGGTCTTTGGTAAATTCTATCGGCGTATTTGCCTTCTTTAATAGAGGATTACCCAAATATTGATCGTTACTCATTATTTATTCCACCTTAAACTGATCTAAACCAATCTCTATTAATGTTTCTTGTTGTTTAAAATATAACTTCACATAACACTTACAAATATTTTTTAGCAACTCAATATTTGTACAAGTGTCCAGTTCTCTTGAGATTTTTTCATATTCAAATATCTTACTTAAATTTTCAAGTTCAATAGTTTTTGGTTCCATTCGGTTCTCCTGTGAATAATAATGGTTTTGTTGGATCCTTTGTGGAAGGATTAAATGACAATACAATTGCATTTGGATAAACTTTTCTTACTTCATCCGTAACTTGTTTTTTGGTTGGTCTTGTAAATTGCGGGAAAAACATCTGTGATGTTATATATTTTCCTCTCCAATTTAGTAGTATACTATAAGTTGTTCCGCGAGTTTGTATTCTTAAATAACTTTCATCGACATTATTTTTTTCTGTTTTGTTTCCCCAGTTTGCTGCACCAACTTTACGACACTTTACCAATGCCCCTGATGCATATGCACTTGGCCAAACTTTATACCTTGATTTGACTTTTGTTTTACATGCATCTTCTTCTACATACTCTTCTGTTGCAACATTTATTGCTTTTCCTGATCTATCTGGATTTGGGTCTTCTCTTCTTTTTCTTCTTGCTGCTCTTTCTTCCTCTTCGGGAGACATTTCGGCAGACATTTTTGAACTACCACACTTTGGTTTAGTGGTTTGTCCTGGTTGGCGAGCACAAGGAGCACCAGCAAACTTTCCACCAATTTGAGTCCATCCTTTTACTTTTTTTCCTGTTTTTGGATTTGTTCCACTTGATTTTGCAAACCAATCGTGTAAAGAATAATCTCCTGATTTTCTTCCTTCACTAATACCTTTCATTTTTTCTGGTTTAATTAAATCAATAACTTCTAGAAATGTATTTCCATCTGCATCTTCGATTGTTACTGATTCATTTGCAGGATGGGGTCTAGTAGTATTGTACTTAATCTGATTCTGTGATAATATTTTATTCGACCCTGTATACATACTCCACATAACAGGACCATATTTGCATTCTTCTTTTGATTCTTCTTTTTTGCAAAGATTGCAATATCTTATTTCTCCTTTCTCCTCTTTTACATCTTTGAATTTTTTGTGTTCTTTTTTTGCAGATGACTCCATTTTTTTGAGACGAGTATAATAATCTGGAATTTCATCTAAATGCTGAAGAGCAATATCCATCGCAAGTGTATGATCTTTGGTATGTTCGTGCTCAATTGGTTCTCCCATATCCAATTGCTTCTGAATGAAAGAAACACTAAGACGATGTTTCTTTGCAATCTGTTCGACTGTTTTGTGTGATTTTATTTTTGATGAATGTGTTTCTTTTATAAACTGCTTAAAACTTTTCATAAGAAACTTTCTAACTATTTAGAGATATCTTCTGCATTTAAACCATTCTTAAGAAGTTTTTGAAGTTCTGCGGTAGATCCAACAAAAAGAGCATTTGTGACGTTTTTTGGTCCAGATATTTGTTCTTTTTTTAGTTCTTTTACTTTTTGGTGAATATCCATCAACTTATCTGTAGAATCGGCAACATTTTTAATAAGTTGACCAAAAACTTCATATGCTCTTGGTTGCTGTCCATCTTGTGCTAACTCTAAAAGGCTTGTTGCTGCTTCTTGTCCTTTTTCAATTAAACTATAAAGAGTTCCACGAATATAATCATAATCTAACTCTGAATGGTCTTTATCTTCAATATTTTTTATTTCCTTTTTTGATTCTTTGATGATTTCTTTTGCAGTAATAGTCGCCTTAATATCCAAAGTTTCGTCTATCTTGTCAAAATTATTGTTCATACATCAATACCTTTTGTTGGACTATAGGTTTTGCCATCACCATAGTCGTAACGATATTCACTAAATCCAAAATCATCATCTTGTTCAATTAAAGCATCATCTGCATTATTGATAATGTTGATATAAGAATTTAATGTATGTGGTGTTATTGTAGTACCATCTTGCCCTCTAAGAACTTTAATTTTATTTCCACTAATTGAAGTAATTAACATTTCCTCGTCTTCGATTATTATATAACTATTTTCAGATAATAAACTGGTATTACTAACGGTAAACTCTGTAATCTTATCATCAATATCTTGTGAAAGTATATTTGTATGATCATTATTGTAGTCTTTAGTCGCTCTTGGTTCTGCTACATACCTAAGTTGCCTAGAAGCATTTACTCTATTTGTGTCACTATAATAATCAACTTGTACTTTTTTGATTAGACCACTTGTAGAGTCTGGTACTGGTCCAAATAAAAATGTTTTAGCTACAAAATCTAAAGTATGAATTATAATTCTTTTTTCATCATATCCATTTTCATAGTTATCTGTAAAGTTTATATTTTCAAGAATCATAGGAACATCTCTCTTCTCACCTATTGCTGATACTAAATCTAATGTTATATTGAATGATGGTTGAAAGAATGGGAGTATTTGTTCTATAATTTGCAGCGAATCATCATTATATTGAGACATTATCGAAAGTTGTATGCCTAAGTTGTAAGGAACAGGCATGAAAAGTTTATTTGGTATTTTATTATCTGCAGAATTGAGTGCTTTAAATGTTTGCATAGCAGAAACTTTTCTACTATTGTCATATTTAATTGTTTTTAATTCAAAAGCCATTCTTGGAAGAGTTATTGCAACTCTTTTTCTTAAATCTGGTTTTTGTTCTAATCTTGCTATAAACTTTTCTGTAGGTCCATATGCAATAGGAACTTTTATAATACTATAGTCGGTGGCATCTTGTAGTTTATGTTTAATATCAATACTATTAAATAAAGTACCAAAAGCAATAATTGTTTTACGAATTATTTCGTGATAATAGTATTGTCCTAGCATAATAATAACCTTTTATTAATTATTTAGAGTTAATAATCCCCAAAGGGGTTGTCTTGACTAAAATCTATAATTTCATCTGCTTCATCTTCGATGGAAATATTTTCTGCATATGTATCTGTTTCGTCTTGTTTATCAATTGAATATATAACATAACTTGCAGTTGACCCTCCATTTGTTGTTCCCATACCAACAATAGTTTCTCCAGGAGTAAAACTACCATTTACTATTTTGAGTTTAAGAACTCTTGTGTCATAGTTCCAATCATTTACATGTGCAGTTGTCCCGGTAGAAACACCTCTTACGATTTCATTAAATGCATAACTTCCGGTAGAAATTCCAGAAGGAGACGATAACGTAATTGTTGGTATTTGTGTATATCCAACTCCAGCATTTATATAACGAATTGAAGTCACAATACCAGAAGAGTTGATATATGCCTCTGCAGTTGCAGATACACCCCCAGATGGAGCAGTTGATATGGAAACAACAGGAGAAGAAGAATAACCAAATCCAGAATCTGTAATAGTAAATGGACCAATAGAACCACTTTGAAGAACCGCAGTAGCAATTCCACCAGATCCACTATTACCTTTAATAGTAACTGTTGGTGCTGTTGTATATCCCATTCCTGGACTTATGATCAAAATTCTATCAATCGAACTACCCATTTGCCCAGAACGATGAGTCATTATTGCTACTGCAGTAGCAGTTGATCCTCCCGTTGGTGCTCTGGAAATTGATACAACTGGTACTGTCAAATAACCAGTTCCGTCATTTACTAAATCAATTCTTCCTATAGAACTTCCTCCAATTACAGAAAGATCGGATGCAAGTGAAACAGATGCAGTCGCAGTCCTTGCACTTGCTGAAGTCATTTGTATTGTTTGAATATAACCAAAGTCTTGAACAGATTTATCAACTTCTTCAAGTGAAGTGTTAATATCTTCGTCCATTTCATAATCCATTACTTCACATCTTAACTCATAGATATACAAATTATTTAATTGATAGAAAGGTTTTTTCCCCTCTACATATTTAATTTCAAATATTGTATTATCTAAAGGAAGGTAAATCAAATCACCTTCTTCTGGTCTTGTTGATAACTCAATATTAGGATCACTAGAAAGAAATGGAGTAATAAAGTCTTCATATCTTTCTTTTGATATTGCAAAAGATACCTCATCTGTAGTTTTTACACCAAATTTCGATAAAATATCACCTTGACCACCAAATCCTTCATAATTGATCAAATACGCTTCAAGTCTAAATGCATCATTAAATTTAGATACTGTTATTTCTTTTAATATTGTTTTTTTATTGAAAATTTTTCTAGGTAAATATACAACATCTTGTCCATACATTCTCAATTGTTCATTAATTAAATTTTGTACTAATCTTTGTTCACTAGCAGAACCTTGTAGAAAATATGGATTGAGTGGAGACATATTATTAACCTATCATATCCATTGGGGGTAATTCGTATTCTGTCTTTAACTGGTGTTCGGTCTCTTCTATCTCTTTGACTGCATCATCGAAAAGTTGTCTTCCATTTAGTTGAACACCACCAGGAAGTAATACACCCTGGAATTTAATCATATTTTGGCCCCATTGTTTTTTAATTATTGCAGTTAAATATTTTTTAAGCCACCAATCATTATATACACTTGATGCATCTGCTGGATTTACTAGTCTGTAACAATCAAATATAAGATAATTATTTGGTCCCATTTGGCTCCAATCAATATCTAAATATAATCTATGATTTTTTTTATTAAATCTAGTTTGAATGTCTGGAGTAATAATTCTACTTAAATCTTCCAAATATGTTTTGACCATTGCATAATTTAAAATATCAAGTGCTCCATAATAATATAAATCATTTAAAAATAATTGATATTTAATATTAAATAAACCACCAGAAATTGTACTGGAGTCTACCTTGAATACATTATTTACACCAATTACATGATCGGGAAGTTGTATGAAGTTATTAGATTCTGTATAAGAAACAGTAGTAATTCCAACATTGGAAGATGCAGTTGAAGTTGTGACTCCTGTTCTTATAGAATCTAATTGACTTTGTGATAACTGATGTTTTAAGAATACTTTTTCAATTCCATCATAATGTCTTTCATTAAAATATTGAATTGCATCATCAACTAAATCATCAATTTGATCATCATCTACGTTAATTTCTATTACCGGATATCCAAGTTTTCTTAAACAATAATCTATTAAACCTTGACGTGATGATGGTTGAGCCATTGTTAGAAACCTGCCTCTTCGTATTTATCTTCTTCTTTTAACTTTTTTGTTTTATTTTTAATCAAATCGTCATATTTTTTTTGAAGTTCCAAATTTGCAATTAGAAGTTTATTTTTTCCATCTTCATAATCTTGAACTAAAGATTGCATTTTTGCTTCCAAAAGAATATTCTGATTTAGTAGATTTGAAATTTTTTGTGTGTATACATTTACTAAAATATTCACATCAACATCATTATTCATAATTAGAATTGACCTCCATCTATAGTGTCAGTCCAAACAGGAACATTTGAAGCATTTGTAGTCAAAATATAATTTGAAGTACTTGCATAACCAACTTCTGGAGATGTAGTACTTGTAAGTTTTCCATTTGAATCAAAATATGCAGATCCTCTGGTACTAATGCCAGAAGATGTAAAATTAAGATATAAAGCTCCAATATCAAGAATACCCTTAGTTCCTGATACTACACTATTTGTAAATGTAGCATCAGGAATAAAAGTAAGGTAACCAGTAGAATCTTTGTAACCAAAGAAACCTTTTTTATAATTTGCAATACCAGAACTTGTATTATATTCAAAAGAAATACCACGATCAGTATTTGTGTCATAATAATGTTGTACTGTTAACTGCGTAGTCGTTGCAATTCCAGAAGTTGTGGTTCCAGAAATTGTAATAACTTTAGAGGTAGAATTATATGCCGTAACAGTTCTATCGGCAGTCGTTACTGGAAGTCCATTTGGACCAGAAATAATATCGCCGGTATTGATACCAACAACTGAATCTAATGTAATTGTACTCACACCAGAAGCAACAGTGCCCATAATGGTTCTGATGCTTGTAATATCCCCAAGATTGAATATTACTTCATTTGCACTTACACTGCTTGAATTTATTGTAGTTGTAGTTCCATCTACTTGTAAATCACCTTTAACAACAACAGTACCCTGATTGCTTAATCCATCTGGATATGGGTCAATATAAAGAGTATTTCCTCCACCGGATTTAGTAGAAATTACATTCGAACTAATTCCAATATTATCAATTATTGCTCCACCGATATTGGCAAATACGCCAGAGTGTGTAATCGATCCAGTAAATGTACTAACTCCGATTACAGTAAGTAGATCACTACCAGAATCGCCTAAATTTGTATTTCCTTGTACTGTCAGATTGCCAGTAAGAGTCTGATTTGCTGTTACGTTTAAAGTACCACCAATATAAAGATTACTTGCAATCCCAACTCCTCCAGATACAACTAAAGCACCAGTTGTAGTTGAACTTGAGGTTGTGGTTCCATTAATTTTTACATCACTTGCAAAAGTACCAAATCCTGCCTTAGATACGACAAATTTTGACACGCCACCTACTTGGAAATCAACTAGTTTTGAAGAACTAGCAGATTGAGTATCTGTTATGTTTACTCTTAGACCAGTAAAATCTATTCCAGAGTTATTCCAGGTACTTGTGGCATTTAAAACTGGATAATCTGAA
>Ga0114963_10001417_pt1 | contig 16537 bp, 13 predicted proteins | sample C_131016_EF_Meta_FD_87019 | JGI IMG/M metagenome (GOLD analysis project Ga0114963, IMG submission 87019) | Freshwater microbial communities from Lake Croche, Canada to study carbon cycling - C_131016_EF_MetaG | ecosystem: Environmental > Aquatic > Freshwater > Lake | place: Lake Croche, Canada...
ACCGTGCGGATAATTCTTGCGGATCTCGACATCCTTGATCATCGGAACCGCCAACAGGCGATCGCGTACGGCATCGATATCGATGAACGGCAGAGCCTGGCCAACCGCCAGACCGGAAGATTTCAGCACATCGGCCTGCGTCAGATCGCCAAGGCCAGACATGGTAATATGCTGGACCTCGAAACCCATCGAGCGGCCGACCGCATGGAAAGGATCGCCATAAGCGGCCAGAAACGCCTCGGCATGGCCACCGCGCACGATGCCATAGGAGAAGGAAAGACCGACAAGAACCGTGGCCAGAAAGCCGCCCAGACCATGCGGAGTGGCATCAACCAATTGGCTGGCCGATTCCGTGACACGGGAACGGCCCGAACGCCAGCGACGACGATGCTGCGCGGAGGCCAAGCCGAAACCACCGGCAAAACCCCGTTCTTTTATCTGTCGCAGGAGGCGTCTTCCACCATCCATCGTACCAACTCACCAAAAGAAAGCCCTGCATGGGCGGCCAATTCCGGCACCAAAGAGGTCTGTGTCATGCCGGGTTGCGTGTTGACCTCGAGGCAGACCAGCCGTCCGGAACCATCCGGTTGCTCGTCAAATCTGAAATCAGCACGACTGACACCACGACACCCCAATGCCTTATGGGCCGTCAGAGCCAATTCTTGAACAGTTTGGTAAATAAAAGGTTTAAGATCTGTCGCATGAACGTGGATTGATCCACCTTTTGCATATTTCGCTTCAAAATCGTAAAAAAAGCCTGAAGATGGACGGATGTCGATGACCCCGAGGGCGCGATCATCCATCACCGCGCAGGTCAATTCGCGCCCGGGAATGAACTCCTCCACCAGCACTGATTCGCCATAGGGCCAATCATCGCGCGACAATTCCTGCGGCGGATGGCTGCGGTCTTCCGTGACGATGATCACCCCGACGGACGACCCCTCGCTGACCGGTTTGACCACATAGGGCGCGGGCAACACATGCTGTTTGGCGGCCTCGAACCGGCTGACCGTTACCCCGTGCGCGACCGGCACACCGGCAGCAGCCATCACGGCCTTGGCGCGGTCCTTCTGCATCGCCAGCGAAGACGCCAGCACGCCGGAATGGGTATAGGGGATCCGCTGCATTTCCAGTACGCCCTGCACGATCCCGTCCTCGCCGAACCGGCCATGCAGCGCGTTGAAGACCACATCGGGGCGCAAACAGGCCAAGGCATCGGCCAGATCATGTCCGACATCGATGCGGGTGACCCGATAGCCCTCGCCCTCCAGCGCCGAGGCACAGGCCGCACCCGACCACAAGCTCACCGGACGCTCCGCCGACAAGCCACCCATCAGCACTGCCACATGTTTTGTCATCCGACCAACCCACTTTGTGTCACACGGGGATCGGCCATGCCGATCCGGCGAATTTCCCACTCGAGCGTGATACCTGTCCGCTCCAGCACGCGCTGGCGCACGGCTTCACCCAAAGCCTCGATATCGGTGGCCGTCGCCCCCGCATCGGCAACCAGAAAATTGCAATGCAGGGTGGAGACCTGCGCCCCGCCGCAACGCAAGCCACGACAGCCCGCCTGATCGACCAGTTCCCAGGCTTTCGCGCCTTCGGGGTTCTTGAATGTGGACCCGCCGGTGCGGGTGTTGACCGGCTGGGTGGCCGCACGCTCGGAGGAAATCTCGTTCATCCGGGCCAGAATATCATCCTTGCGGCCGGCAAAACCGCGCAGGACCGCTTCTGTAAAAATCCAGTCCTGCGGGGCATGGCTATGGCGATAGCCGAAATCCATGATGGCCGGTGTGACCTGATGCAGGCGGCCCTGACGGTCAATCGCCCTTGCGGACTCAAAAACCTGCGCGATGTCGCCGCCATAAGCGCCGCCATTCATGCGCAAGGCACCGCCGATCGTGCCGGGAATCCCGCGCAAAAAGCTCAAACCGTCAATCGAATGGTCCGCCGCCAGCCGCGCGACTTTGACATCCACAGCCCCCGCGCCGACCCTGAGACGGTGGTTGCCGAGCAGCTCGGTCTCCTGGAAGCCGCGTCCGAGTTGGATCACGACGCCCTCGACCCCGCCATCGCGCACCAGCAGATTGGACCCCAGGCCGATCACGCAAACCTTGATCTCTTCGGGCAGACTGGACAGAAACAGCGCCAGATCGGCCTCGTCCTCGGGCGCAAACAGCACCTGCGCCGGGCCACCGGTGCGAAACCACGAAAAGCTGACCAGAGGAGCGTTTGCCGTCATCGTACCGCGCAAATGCGGCATCAAAGCCTGCAACGAGGGCACAATATCGGCAAAACGCATCATGAAGGCCGATCCAGTGCGGCGAGTTCGGCTGGCAAGGCATAGGCCCATTGGGTGATCGTCCCTGCCCCGAGGAAAATGATGTAGTCATCGGGCTTGGCCTGGGCGTGGATCATTCTGGCAAGCGATTCCGGCTTGTCGAGGGCGACCACCTGGCGATGGCCATGCGCCTTGAGGCCGAGGACCAGACTGTCACGGTCGGCACCGGCAATCGGCTGCTCTCCGGCGGCATAGACATCGGACACGATAACGCTGTCGGCATCATTGAAACAGGTCGCAAACTGCTCGAACAGCGCCGACAGGCGCGAGTAGCGATGGGGCTGGACCACGGCAATCACGCGTCCGGTTGTCGAGGCTCGCGCGGCCCTGAGCACGGCTGCGATTTCCACCGGATGATGGCCGTAATCGTCAAAGATCACCGCGCCGTTCCATTCGCCCGTGCGGGTGAAGCGACGCTTGACCCCGCCAAAACCCTTCAAAGCCTCGCGGATGGCATCGGCAGGCATGCCGAGATGGAAGGCGACAGCAATGGCGGCTGTGGCATTCAGCGCATTGTGATGGCCCGGCATCGGCAGGCTCAAGCCGTCGATCACCGTCAATGTCCCGCTTTTGCGCTCGCGGATCGTCACGGTGAAGCGCGAACGGCCGCCGCTGAGATCGACCCCGGACAGACGCACATCGGCTTGCGGGTTTTCCCCATAGGTGATGACACGGCGATCCTCGATCTTGCCGACCAGCTCCTGCACGGTCGGATGGTCCAGACACATCACCGCAAAACCGTAAAACGGCAGATTTTCGACAAAGGACCGGAACGCATCCTTGATCGCGTCAAAGGTTTTGAAATGGTCGAGGTGTTCGGGATCGATATTGGTTATCACCGCCACATCGGCGGGCAGTTTCAGGAAAGTGCCGTCCGACTCATCGGCCTCCACCACCATCCATTCGCCAGCACCCAAACGCGCATTGGTGCCATAGGCGTTGATAATGCCGCCATTGATCACGGTCGGGTCGAACCGTCCGGCATCCAGCAAAGTGGCGACCAGCGAGGTCGTGGTGGTCTTGCCGTGTGTTCCGGCAATGGCCACACATTGCTTCAAGCGCATCAATTCCGCCAGCATTTCGGCGCGGCGGACCACCGGAATGCGGCGCTCGCGTGCGGCCATCAGTTCGGGATTATCGCGACGGATGGCGGTCGACACCACCACCACCTCGGCCTTGCCGATATTGTCACCTGAATGGCCGACAAACACCGTCATGCCCAGATCGCGCAAGCGTTTGACATTGGCATTGTCGGAGGCATCCGAGCCTTGCACCAGATAGCCAAGATTATGCAGCACTTCGGCAATGCCGGACATGCCGATGCCGCCAATTCCGACAAAATGAATGGCACCCAGTTCACTCGGCAATTTCATTGCGATAACCCGCTTTCTGTTCCAACACTCTCGAGCACCAGATCGGCGAACCGCTCCGCGCCATCGGTGATGCCGCGCTTTTTTGCGCTTTGTGCTGAATCGGTCAAAGATTTTATGTCTGTCATATGGTGTTGCAGCCGTTGCGACAGCCATTGCGGGGTAAAGGCCGACTGCTTGATCACATCCGCAGCCCCCGCCTCGGCCAGAAAGGCCGCATTGGCGGCCTGATCATTGTCGAGCGAATGGGGCAGCGGCACCAGGATCGACGGTCTGCCGATGGCCGCCAGTTCGGCGACCGTCGAAGCTCCCGCCCGCCCGATCACCAGATGGGCTGCAGCAATCCGCTCCGGCAAATCCGTAAAAAAGGCCGCGACCTCGGCATCAACGCCGGACGCGGCATAGCTGGCGCGCACCCGTTCGACATCCTCGGGACGTGCCTGCTGGACGATATGCAGGCGCTTGCGTATGGCTTCGGGTAACAGGGCCACGGCTTCGGGCACACAATCGCTCATGACTCGCGCGCCCTGCGAGCCGCCTGTGACCAAGAGTTCAAACACATCCTGATCGGTGAGTGCCGGAAAGGGGCGGATCGCCCGCATCACGGCCGGACGCAAGGGATTGCCGACAAACCGCACCTTGGCGGCCAATGCGCCTTCAAGCCCCTTGACCCGCTCGAGCCCCGTGCCGATGGCGCGGACTTTCGGAGCCAGAAAGCGGTTGGCGCGGCCCAACACGCCGTTCTGTTCGTGCAGCACGGTCGGCACACCCAACAGCCAGGCCGCCAGTACGGGCGGCACGGTCGGATAACCGCCGAATCCCACCACTGCCGCAGGCCGCACCTGCCTGATCACCTGCAGCGCCTTGACAAATCCCGAGACCAGCCGGAAGCCAGAGGCCAGCAACGCCAGAGGATGGCGGGATTTGAAGGTGGCTGACGGGATCATGAACACATGGTCGGGTGCGAATTGCGTGCTGTGCTGCAAAACCCGCTCGTCGGTCGCCAGCACCACATCACAGCCGCGCACCGCCAGCACCGCGGCCAATGCCTCGGCGGGGAACAGATGTCCTCCGGTGCCGCCTGCCGCCAGCATGACCGGTGCCTTGGCCCTCATGCCCGCACTCCGGAGTTCATCGCGCTGTCATCCAGTACCTCGCGATGGATGAAAGCACGCGGCGGCGCATATTCGGAGCGCGGTCGCTTGCGCGTCACGGCCAGCAGGAAACCCATGCCCAGAGCCAGCGAAATCAGCGACGACCCGCCATAGGAGATAAACGGCAGGGTCATGCCCTTGGCCGGCATCAACTGCACATTCACCGCCATATTGATGCAGGACTGGATGCCGAACAGCATCACCAGACCAGCCGCAGCCAGACGGCAGAACGGCTCGTCACTGCGCCGCGCCATCACCAGACCGCGCAACACGACCGCCATGAACAGCAACAGGATCAACAGGCAGACCACAATGCCGAATTCCTCGGCAGTGACCGCAAAGATAAAATCGGTATGGCTGTCGGGCAGGATCCGTTTGACGGTGCCCTCGCCCGGCCCCTTGCCGAGCCAACCGCCCTGCATGAAACTTTCCATCGCATTATCGACCTGGAACGTATCGCCCGATTGCTTGTCCATGAAGCGGCCGATACGCGCTTTCACATGCGGCAGCAGATGATAGGCCGCCGTCATGCCTCCAACGCCGATCCCTGTCAGGCCGACCACCCAGAAAATATGCAGGCCCGACAGAAACACCAGACCACCCCAGACCATCGCCATCAGGCCCGTCTGGCCGATGTCGGGTTGCAGGATCACCGGAACCAGCGTGGCGATCAGCAAGACAAAGCCGATGATATTGCCGGGCACATCCTTGCGCCGTCCGCCTTCCGAGAAGGCCCAGGCCACCAGCACCACAAAGGCCGGCTTGAGAAATTCGGACGGCTGGATGCTCATCCCCGCCAGATTGACCCAACGGCGCGCGCCCTTGACCTCGACACCCCACACCAAGGCGGCGAACACCAGCGCCATGCTGCCCAGATAGACCAGCAACGCCGCACGGCGCACATAGCGCGGGGTCAGGAAGCTGACCATCAGCATCACACAGGCGGCAGGGATCATGAAAAAGATCTGCCGTTTGACGAAATGGAATTGCGGCAGGCCCAAACGGTCGGCCACCGGCGGAGAGCCCGCCAGACACAGGATAATGCCGGCCAGCATCAGGGCGAAGATCAGCCCCAGCATCACCCGGTCAACCGTCCACCACCAATCGATAAACGGCGAGCGCTCTACCCGTGACGGCATGTCAGGCGTCCTTTTCCATCTGTCTGAAACCCGTCATGGCTTCGGCCATGTCCTTGAAGCGCGCCCCACGCACCTCGAAATTGGGGAACTGGTCATAGGAGGCGCAAGCAGGGGACAACAGCACCACCGGTTCGGGGTGGTCCGAGGCATTGGCGCGGGCCACCGCAGCCGCAAACGCCTGTTCCAGCGTTCCGCACTCACTGAAAGGCACCGCATCCCCCAATTGCTGCGCAAAGACGGGGGTGGATTTGCCGATCAGATAGGCATGGTCAATCCGGTCGAAAAACGGCTGCAACCCGGCAATCCCGCCCTCTTTGGCAACGCCGCCGATAATCCAGTGGATACCGCCTGCAAAACTCGCCAGTGCCTTCTCGGTTGCCTCGGCATTGGTGGCCTTGGAATCATTGACGATCAGGGCGCGGCCGATATGGCCGAGCGGCTGCATCCGGTGCGCCAGACCGGGGAAGGAGCGCAAACCGCGCCGGATGGCATCCCCGTCCACGCCCAAGGCCCGCACAGCGGCAATGGCCGCCGCCGCATTCTGGGCATTATGCACCCCGCGCAACGAGGGGATGCCGGCCAGATCGGCCAGGACAGTCACCCCGTCGGGCCCGATGCGCACAAGCCGCGTGCCGTCGCGGCTGATCCCGTCCTGCACGGAATGCTCCATCGCCAGACGCACCAACGGATGGCCCTGCGCTGCCAACCGATCGGCAATGCCCAAGCAATAGGGATCATCCACACCGATCACCGCCAGACCCGAAACGGCCACCAGCCGTTGTTTGATGGCCGCATACAACGCCATCGTCCCGTGGCGGTCGAGATGGTCGGGGGTGAGATTGGTCAGAATACCGATGCTTGGCACCAGCGAGGGCGCCAGATCGATCTGGAAGGTCGAACATTCGATCACATGCACCCGGGCATTGTCGGGCGGCGGAAGCGCCAGAATGGCTGTGCCGATATTGCCGCCCATTGCCACGTCGCGCCCTGCCGCCTGCAACAGATGGGCAATCAGCGCCGTGGTGGTGGATTTGCCATTGGTGCCGGTAATCGCCACGCAAGGCGCATCGGGCGCGAACAGGGCTCTTTGGCGGAAAAACAATTCGATGTCGCCGATGATCTCGACACCGGCATCCTGCGCAGTCAGCACAACCGGATGCGGGGCGGGATGGGTCAGCGGCACGCCGGGCGACAGGACCAGTGCATCCTGCCCGTTCAACCCGCCCACCAAAGGATCGGCAATGGTGAAACCGGCTTCTGCGGCCTTGTCGCGGGCGGCCTGTTTGTCGTCCCAGGCTAAAACATGTGCCCCGCCCGCCCGCAAGGCTTCGGCCGTCACAAGGCCCGAGCCGCCAAGCCCGAACACGGTGACCGTCTTGCCGGAAAAGCAGGTGACTGGGGTCATGCTTACCTCAGCTTCAATGTCGCAAGACCGGCCAGAGCGAGCACCACCGAGATGATCCAGAAACGGACCACGACTTGCGGTTCCGACCAGCCCAATTGCTCGAAATGATGGTGGATCGGGGCCATACGGAACACCCGCTTGCCTGTCAGTTTGAAGGAGGCCACCTGGATGATCACCGACAGGGCTTCGACCACGAACAGCCCGCCGACAATCGCCAAAACGATTTCATGCTTGGTGGCCACTGCGATCGTACCCAGCATGCCGCCCAGCGCCAACGAGCCGGTATCGCCCATGAAAATCTGCGCCGGCGGGGCATTGAACCATAAAAAGCCCAGACCTGCCCCCAGCACCGCGCCGCATATCACCGCCAGCTCGCCGGTCCCGGGGGTGAAATGGATCTGCAGATAATTGGCAAAGACCGCATTGCCGGAGAGATAGGCAATCAGCCCGAAAGTGGCCGAGGCCACCATCACCGGCACAATCGCCAGCCCGTCCAGCCCGTCGGTCAGGTTGACAGAATTGCCGGCCGCCACAATCACAAAACCGCCGAAGGCAAAGAAAAACAGGCCGAGATCGACCACCACTTCCTTGAAGAACGGAAATGTCAGACCAGTCGCCAGACGGGTCGAACCGACCAGCGACATGGCAAAGCAGGCTGCAACCGCAATGGTGAATTCCAGCGCCAGCCGCGCCCGTCCCGAAAAACCGTTATGGCTTTGTCTGATGACTTTCAGATAGTCGTCATAAAAACCGATCGCCCCGAAACCAAGCGTGACCGCCATCACCACCCATACATGCGGGTTGAACGGATTGGCCCATAACAGCGTGGCAACGACAATGCCCGACAGGATCATCAGGCCGCCCATGGTCGGCGTCCCGCGCTTGGCCAGATGCGACTGCGGACCGTCCGAGCGGATCGGCTGCCCCTTGCCCTGCCTCACCCGCAACGTGGCGATGATGCGCGGCCCGAACAGAAATACGAACAACAGGGCGGTAATGGTCGCGCCCCCTGTTCTGAACGTGATGTAGCGGAACACATTCAGGCCGCCGAACAGGCCGGAATAGTCCGCAAGCATACTGAGCATCGGCTCACCCTTTTTTCTTAATACAGGTGCATTATCGCTTAAATCCGATAACGAGCCTTTAACGCGGCAATAATTTTTGCCATGCGGCTTCCATTCGAGCCTTTGACCATCACAATGTCATGATCACGCAATTGTGGCAGCAATAATGCTGCCATCGCCTCGGCATCCGCGGTCCAGCCGCCCTGCTGGGTTTCGGGCAGGGCATCGAACAGATGCTTCATCAAGGGGCCGGAGGCAAAGACGCTGTCAATGCCCGATGCGGCAATATCTGCCGCCAGCCCGGCATGCAGCAGCGGCCCTTGCGGCCCCAGTTCCAGCATATCGCCCATTACCGCCAGACGGCGCCCGCCTGCGGGACAAGGCGTCTGCGCCAACAGCGACAAAGCCGCCCGCATCGAGGCCGGATTGGCGTTGTAGCTTTCATCGAGCAGGGTCAGCGCGCCGTATTCGCCCTGCAATTGCAAGCGTTGTCCGCGCCCCGAAGGCGGCAGGACATCCTGCATCGCTTCGGCAATGGCCTCCAGATCACATTCAAGAGCTGCAGCCACCGCCATCACGCCCAGCGAATTGATGGCCAGATGCCGTCCGGGACTGGCAAAGCGGTACCGGATCACCCGCCCGAGCACATCGGCCGTCACCACCGAATGGTCAGGCTGCAAATCGACGTCGATCAGCCGCACATCCGCCCCTGCATTCTGTCCGAAACGGATCACCCGTCCGGCTTGCGAGGCTGCGGCGCGTTCGGCCAGCAGGGCAGCGTGGGCATTGTCATGCGGGATGACCGCCACCCCGCCCGCGCGCAGGCCGGAAAACAATGCGGCTTTTTCTTCAGCGATCGCCGCCACCGAGCCGAAATGCTCGAGATGCACCGCCTCGACCGTGGTAATCAACGCGACATGCGGACGGATCTGGTCAACCAGCGGCGCGATCTCGCCCGCATGGTTCATTCCCACTTCGAACACGCCGTAATCGGTCTGAAGCGGCATCCGTGCTAAAGTCAGCGGCACACCGAAATGGTTGTTGTAGGAGGCGACTGACGCATGGGTGCGGCCCTGATGCGACAAAACCAGCCGCAACGCCTCTTTGGTGCCGGTCTTGCCGACCGATCCGCTGACCGCGATAATTTTGCCATGAACCTGCGCTCGGCGCGCTCTGCCGAGCAATTCAAGGGCCGCCAAGGGATCATCGACCGCCAAAACGGGCCCGAACGGCGCCAGTCGGGCCGCATGGTCATGGCCCACCAAAGCCACCCCCGCCCCTTTGGCAAAGGCATCGGCGACAAAATCATGGCCGTCACGCTCGCCCGACAGGGCGACAAACAGATCATCCGGTTGCAGGCTGCGCGTATCGATCGACACGCCATACACCGGCGCGAAAGCATGGCTGGCCGTGACCGCCAAAGCCTGTTGCAGACTGTCCTGCGTCCAGAGCGCGTCCATCATGGCCTTCCCTCATGCCGCTGGCGGGCCAGCGCACCGGCGATCGCCTCGTGATCGGAAAACGGGCGCACCTGCGTTCCGATAATCTGGCCGGTTTCATGCCCCTTGCCTGCAACGACCAGCACATCACCCGGTTGCAAAAGCCCGACGGCGTGATCAATCGCACGCTGGCGGTCGGCAATTTCAAGGGCCTGCGGCGCAGCCTCCAGAATAGCTTTACGGATGCTGGCGGGATCCTCGCTCCGCGGATTGTCATCGGTCACGATCACCAGATCGGCGAGCCGTGCGGCAATCGCGCCCATTTCCGGCCGCTTTGCGCGGTCACGATCGCCCCCGCATCCGAAGACACAGATCAACCGTCCCCTACATGCCGGACGCAGGGTCTCCAGCACGGCCTTCAAGCCGTCCGGCTTATGGGCATAATCGACGATGATCAGGCTATCGGGTGGCGAGACAACCCGTTCGAGCCGCCCGGGCACACCGGCCAGATGCGGCAAAGCCGCCATCACGCGGTCAGGCTGTTCCCCCGACACCAGAGCCAGACCCGCCGCAACCAGGGCATTATCGGCCTGGAAAGCCCCCGCCAAAGGCAGACGCACCGTGTAGTCACGGCCAAAACAGGACACAGCCAGCACCTGCTCGAACCCGTCGATCACGCGGGAGCGAAGCGCCAGATCATCGTCAGGCCCGCCCACGGTGGTGACCTTCAATCGATGCCCGCGCGCCGCCTCGATCACCCGCGGGCTATAGGGTGAACCGGTATGGACCACCGCATCGGTCCCTTCAGGCAGGACTTCGGTAAACAGGCGCAATTTGGCCAAAAAATAATCTTCGAGATCGTGATGGTAATCGAGATGGTCGTGCCCGAGATTGGTGAAGGCTCCGGCCGTCAGGCGCACCCCGTCCAGGCGATATTGGGACAGACCGTGCGAGGAGGCCTCCATCGCCAGATGGGTCACACCGTCCCGGGCCAAAGCATCCAGACTGCGGTGCAGGCTGAGCGGGTCGGGTGTTGTCAGCGTCCCGTAGCTGGCATGGCCGGCGCGGATCACCCCCAAGGTGCCCAGACTGGCCGCATCATGCCCGCAAGCCTCGAAAATCTGGCGGGTAAATTCAGCCACCGAGGATTTGCCGCTGGTTCCTGTCACGGCCAACACATGCCGAGGCATCTCGGGATAGGCCCGGACCGCAGCCTTCGCCAAAGCCAGCCGGACATTGCCGACCGCAAGATAGGCCACGTGGTCGGGCAGATCGCGGGGCCTGTCGCCTTCGCCGATCACCGCCACAGCCCCCGAGGCAACCGCCGACGCAATGAAGGTTTTGCCGTCAACCAGCGTGCCCGCCAGCGCGACAAAAGCCATGCCGGGTGTGATCTGGCGGCTATCGGCGCTCAGGCCCACCACCTCGATGGCGGCGACAGGTTCCGGCGCTTCTGGAAACAGAAGACCAAGGTTCATTTGGTCCCCCATGCACCCAATTTCACCATGGTGGGGAACGGATTGGCCGGAGGATCGAAGCGGGGTGTCTGGCCCAGCATCGGCGCGGTCCGCTCGATGACAGCACCGGTCACCGGACCGGCATTCCAGCCTGCAGTTTTGAAGCCCATGGTTTCGGGAATGACCTGCGGCTCGTCCATCACCACAAGATAGAGATAACGCGGCTTGTCGGCGGGCGTGACGGCCATGAAGGTCGTAAACAGCTTGTCGCCCTGATAATGGCCGTGAATAGATTTATCAGCCGTGCCGGTCTTGCCACCGACGAAATAACCCGGAATGGCCGCGCGCGAGGCCGAGCCCTTGGTGGCATTCAGGCGCATCACATAGCGCAAGGCCTCACTGGTTTCGGGTTTGAGCACAGGACGCGCCAACTCGCGAACCTTGTCGGGGCTGCGCGGCAAAAAGGTCGGCGGGATCAGAAAACCGCCATTCACGGTTGCCGCTGTCGCCATCACCGCCTGAATGGGAGCCACCGCCACACCATGCCCGTAGGCGATGGTCACGGTGCTCAACTCGCTCCAGTTTTTCGGCACCAGAGGCTCGGCGCTTTCGGGCAATTCGGTCCGCAAACGATCCAGCACACCCATTTTACGCAAAAAGGCCTGATGCGCCGGCACCCCGACCGCCAGCGCGATCCGCGCACTGCCGATATTGGAGGAGTGGATAAATACTTCCGGCACGGTCAGCATCCGGTGCTGGGCATGGTAATCACCAATCGAAAATTTGCCGTAGCGTAGGGATGAACGGGCATCCAGTGTCGAATTGATGTTGAATTTGCCGGAATCCAGCCCCATAGCCGTCGTCAGGGCCTTGAAGGTCGATCCCATTTCATAAACCCCCACGGTCATCCGGTTCATGCGGTTGGGATCAAGGGCCTGTGACGGGACATTGGGATCGAAATCGGGCAACGAGGCCAAAGCAGCAATTTCACCGGTTTCAACATCGATGATCATGCCGGCTGCCGCTTTGGCCTTATATTTGGTCATGCCCTTGAAAAGTTCGTCGCGCAAAGCATGCTGGACGGCCAGATCAATCGACAGACTGACGGGTTTCAAATCCTCCGCCTGCACCGAGAAGCCCGCTCCGCTCAGATCGGCGAGACCGAGGCTATCGACATATTTCTCGATCCCCGCGATGCCGACATTGTCGATATTGACCGCCCCCAGAATATGGGCCGCGGCGGTGCCGTTGGGATAGATACGCTTGTGCTCGGCCATGAAACCGATGCCCGGCAGGCCCAGACTGTGGATCTCGGCCTGTTGTTTGGGGGTGATTTCGCGTTTGATCCAGACAAAACCGCGGCGGCCACTGAATTTTTCGCGCAATTCGCGTGGATTCATCTCGGGGAAGATCGCGGTGATCAACTCGACCGCCTCGTCCTTGTCGATCAGGCGGCGCGGTTCGGCAAACAGGGAGGTGATCTTGATGTCGGTGGCCAGCACCGCACCGTTGCGGTCGACAATATCGGGACGCGCCGCCGCGATGGCTTCGCCCGAGGCGCGCCGCAAACTCTGCGAGGTCTCGGTATGGCTGGCATAATGGACAAGGCGGCTTGCAATCGCGCCATAGATGCAGATGAAAATCAGCGCGACGCCGACGAGCCGCTGCCCGCTTTTGTCCATCCGCATGCGAAACAGCTGCTTGAACCAGCCGGCCTGTTCCGGTTGCGAGACCGTGCCCGACGGCGCGACAGGGTCTGCCTGCGGCCCGTTGAAATCATGGCGGGTCCGGTCCAGCATTACGGCTCAACCTTCTGCCGGCGCAGGTGCTGCGTGGCAGGCTTTTTGGGGGTGGCCAGCGACGAGGTCACATCGGACAGGCCGAGCATATCGAGTTTCTGGCCGATTTTATCGTCGCTGTCCTTGCGCACCGGCACATCGCCCCAACGGACGACTTGCTGGATCTGCAAGGATTGCAAATCGCTGTGCTGTTCAACCAGGGTCTGTATCCGGTCAGGACGGTTCAAAAACTGCCATTCAGCCTTCAGCAAGGCAATCGACTCTTTTTCGCGGGTGATCTTGAGTTTGTGTTTGGCGATCTGTTCGGCCAGCACGATGGTTTCATACTTGACGCTATAGGCGTAGACCGCCGAGCCCATCAGAACGAGGATGGCGATAAAGGCGCTCAGGCGTCCCATGACTGCGCCCTCCCGCCATGGCTGCCCAATTTGGCGATGGCCCGCAATTTGGCCGATCGCGCGCGCGGATTGCGGAAAATCTCGCTGTCCCCCGCCACCACAGGCTTGCGCGTCACGGCATGGTAACGCACGACCTGCCGGTCCAGCGCCGGCGCGTGACGCGACGGCAAGGCGGTCCGACCGGCCTTGTCGGCCATGAATTGTTTGACGATCCGGTCCTCAAGCGAATGGAAGGTGACCACAACCAGCCTGCCGCCTTCACCCAGCACGGCATCGGCGGCCTCCAGCGCACGTTCCAGCTCGCCCAATTCGTCATTGACGGCGATGCGCAGGGCCTGGAATGTCCGGGTCGCAGGATGGATGTCATCGGGCTTGTGGTAGACCACCGAGGCGATGAGCCCGGCCAGCTGCAGAGTGGTTTCAATGCGCGCCTCGCGACGCGCCGCCACGATGGCCTTGGCCACCAGCCGCGATTTGCGCTCCTCGCCGTAGCGATAGATCAGATCGGCCAATTCGCCTTCGGGCAGATGGTTGACCAGATCGGCGGCAGTCTGGCCCGATTGCGCCATGCGCATGTCGAGCGGGCCGTCGAAGCGGAAGGAAAAGCCGCGTTCGGGCGTATCGATCTGCATCGAGGAGACGCCGATATCCAGCACGATGCCGTCAAGCGGCACCGCTTGACGGGCTTGGGCAATGGCCGCCAGGTCGCCGAAACATCCCTCAACCAGTTGCAGGCGGCCGTCATAGGCCATGACCAGGTCCTGCCCCCCCTGCAAGGCCTGCGGATCACGGTCGATGGCGACAACCGACGTGCCCGCGGCCGCATCCAGAATGGCGCGTGTATAGCCTCCAGCCCCGAAGGTCCCGTCGAGATAGCGGCCCTCGGGCTGCGTATCGAGCGCGGCAAGCACCTCGGCCAGCAGGACCGGCACATGCGGTGCGCCTGTATCGTGGGGAACGGTCCGGCTGTTCACGCCCGCCCTCCCCTGTCGGGCACGGCACAAGCCATCGCAACACAAGCTGCCAACCCGACACGACCTGTCCGCACGGGCGCAGGATTGCAGCCCCGGGCATCCGGCACAGTGAGGACATAGGAGGCAAGCCGGTTCATCGTGATCAATTGTCCCACACTTTACTGCCCACAGTCCCGGACCACGCATCCGGATCACCCGCTTGTGCCGCATCTGCGGGCATGCCTGCCCAACACACGACTCGCGTCCACCAAGCCATAGATCGCGTTAATATTCCGTTGCCAAATCGCCAAAAATCCACTGAATCGGCAAGAGATTTTGATGCAAAAGAGGGATGGTTTGTGCCGCTGCCACGGCGGATGGACTGTGGGGAGGTGAAGCGTCAGTCGGCCTGTAAGCCGGGTTCTGTATGGCCACCGCACCGGAATGCGGTGACGTGACGGCCATTCCTCTGGGACGGCTGTTGCCAACCGCCTCTTGCAACCAACCCGGACGATCGGGCTGAAGTGGCCCAGGGCGGCAAGCCGCCCGCGTCGTCCCTATTCGGTTTTGCTCCCGGTGGGGTTTACCATGCCATGGCCGTTGCCGGACATGCGGTGCGCTCTTACCGCACCTTTTCACCCTGACCGCGGCCCGAAGGCCCCGGCGGTTTCCTTTTCTGTGGCACTTTCCCTAAGGTCACCCTCGCCGGATGTTATCCGGCACCGTATCTCCATGGAGCCCGGACTTTCCTCGCCCGAAGGCGCGGCCGTCCGGCCGACTGACCGGACCAGACTTAATGCGCCCGCCGGACCGACACAAGGGGGAACCCCTGACTTAACCGGGATCGCGGGATAGGTGGACACCTGGAGCGTCTATTTTGGACAGATTCCTGGGCTCACCGTCTTTGGAGGCTTCATCCTTGAAGGCCTTGGCGCAATAGGTGTTATCGGTCGCGGTCGCGGGATTGCCGCTCCGGTAGATCGCGATGGTGCGGCAGGCATCGCCTTTGGTCGATTGATAGATGCGCCCGAGATAGCGCATCCCGAACCGCAGGTTGGTATTGGCATCCAGCAAACCATCGGCCGTTCCCTGATAGCCGACCGTCTGGGCGGCCTGCAGCTTGATCTGCATCAAGCCTTGCGCCCCAGCATTGGTGACATTGGGATTGAAACCGCTTTCGGACCGGACAATCGCATGGGCCAGCGCCAGAGGCACGCCCTCGGCCAGCGCATGTTTCTGGATCACCGATTGCAAACTGGCGAGGGCATAAAATGGATGGTCAATCGCCACCACTTCTTTCACGACACCCGATTTCAAGGAACCGGTAACAAGCAGGTCATCGTTGCGGACCAGCACTTCGTCTTTGGCAGAGAACCCCTTGGTGCGGTTCGAAGCCAGTTGCACATCGGACATGACAGCCGCAGGCGCTTCGTAAAAAGTCATCCCCTCGATGCGGGCGCGCAAGTCACGGTCGGCCTGCAGTCTGGCAAGCTCGGCTAAACGGGCTTTCTCTTTGTTCTGGACCAATTCAGCGGCCTCGGCCTTGCGCCTGGCGGCCTGCGCTGAAAAGGAATTCGGACTGTTGATCAACTCCTGCGACAGAAATTGCGCAAGAATGGTCGCGATCAAAAACAGTGCGAACATTTTGATGCGTGCGATATGCAACCTGACCCCAATCATTTGAGTGATGACAGTCTTGAACCGTGACTGTCCGAACCCAATAAAACCCGAGAACGAAACAACGCCTTTACACAACGTGGGGGGTGCGAGAATCATTCTGGCAACCCTTGTTAATCTTTTAATTAAAACCCCAAAATAAGGCAATAGAATGGCAAAAATACTAGGAAATTCCTAGCATTTCAGGCGCGTTACTAATGGTATTAAAAGCGAAAAATAAGTTATACACATAATATGAATATCAAATCTTAAATCACTGGAATCACAATCAAAATTTGTGCACCGCAGCATAAGAAGAGATGATCCGAACGATCAAACGAAGGCCTGATGGATCAATC
>Ga0114963_10001419_pt1 | contig 16534 bp, 16 predicted proteins | sample C_131016_EF_Meta_FD_87019 | JGI IMG/M metagenome (GOLD analysis project Ga0114963, IMG submission 87019) | Freshwater microbial communities from Lake Croche, Canada to study carbon cycling - C_131016_EF_MetaG | ecosystem: Environmental > Aquatic > Freshwater > Lake | place: Lake Croche, Canada...
AATCCAGTCCGCGCCGGCTTGGGTGACGCGTTCCACCTCCGCACCAAGACGGCTGAAGTCACAGGCTAAAAGAGACGGAGCAACGATGGTTTTGCGCAGAGCCATAGAAATGACATACCTTACCACTATGGAATTTGCCAGCGACGAATACTTCATGCGCGAGGCGCTGCGCCAGGCCCGCCGTGCCTATGCCGCCGATGAGGTGCCGTGCGGCGCGATCATTGTCAGGGAAGGGGAAATTATCGCCCGCGCCTGGAACCAAGTCGAAATGCTCAAGGACGCCACCGCCCACGCCGAAATGCTCGCCATTACCCAGGCCGAGGCGGCTGTTGAGGACTGGCGCCTCAACGATTGCGACCTCTATGTGACCAAGGAACCCTGCCCCATGTGCGCCGGAGCCATTGTCCACACACGACTCCGCCGCGTCATCTTCGGCTGTCCCGACCCTCGTGGCGGCGGCGCCGGAGGGTTGGTGAACATTCTCCAAATGCCCCAACTCAACCACCGCTGCATCATCACTTCCGGAATTCTGGCCGATGAATGCGCCGGCCTGCTGCGTGATTTTTTCCGGGCGAGACGCGAGGAGGCAGGCGTTATGAAATTGACCACAGAGGACACAGAAGAAAGACCGATATGAAGAGCGCGGCTGCGGTTCCTTTTGAAACTTTTCCCGCTTTGGATGCGCTCCCCGCAGTTCGGGCTGTTTTTTTGCAGCGTGTGCCAGGGTTGGATGTGAAAACCGACCGCGAAACCGCGTTGCAGCGCCTTGCCGGTATTCAACGCGAGGCCTTGAGTGAAGCGGGGTTTGCCGGGATGCCCCTTGCGAAGGCGAGCCAGATTCACAGTGCCAATGTCGTGCGCATTTCCAGCACCGACACCTTTCCCGTTCCCGCCTGTGATGCTCTCGTAACCACGGAGCGCCACCTCTGCCTCGGCGTCTATGTTGCGGATTGCGCCGCCGTCTATGTCGCCGACCGCCACGGTCGTGGCATCGGACTCGCACACTCGGGGCGCAAGGGAACAGAGCTCGGCATCGTTCCAAAAACCATCGCTGCCGTCTGCGCGGCCACCGGAACCGACCCACAAGACCTCATCGTGCAAATCTCCCCATGCATCCGCCCACCGAACTACGAAGTCGACTTCGCCGCTGAAATCCGCACCCAGGCCGCCGAAGCAGGAGTCCGTGAAATTCACGATTGTAGGAGTTGCACCGGATCCAATCTCGAAAAATACTACTCCTACCGAAAAGAAGAACGCCGAACCGGCCGCCTCCTCGCGGCGATGGCGCTGATCTGACTCGCTCCGCGGGTGGAGGCGTGAAGCAAGGCCGTGGCTTTGGGGAGAGTGCTTTGCGCGAGGCGTCTTGGCTTAGACTGTTGCGTTTTTTTGGATTTCGAGCAGGCGGGTGATGCCTCCTCGTGCGGCGGAGACCATTTGTTCCAATTGGGCGGGGCTGAAAACGTTTTCTTCGCCGCTGCCTTGGAGTTCCACGAAATCGAGTTTGTCGGTCATGACGACATTCATATCAACGCAGGCGTCGCGGTCTTCGATGTAGTCGAGATCGACGAGGACTTCGCCGTTCACGATGCCCACGCTCACGGCGGCGACTCGGTTTTTGACGGGGAGTTCCTTGATGTTTCCTTGTTGGACAAGCCATTGGCCGGCGAGTTCGACGGCGACCGATGCGCCGGTGATCGCGGCTGTGCGCGTGCCGCCATCCGCCTGCAAGACATCGCAATCCACCCAAAGTGTGCGCTGGCCGAGTTTTTCCAGGTCCACGACGGCACGGAGAGATCGGCCGATGAGGCGTTGAATCTCGGTGCCTCGTCCGTCCACGCGTCCGCGCGAGGAGTCGCGTTGTTTGCGGGTGAGGGTCGAGTAGGGCAGCATGGAGTATTCGGCCGTGATCCAGCCGCCGGTTTTGTTTTGCTCTTTCATCCAACGCGGCACGCTCTCTTCGATCGTTGCGGCGCAGATGACCTTTGTATTGCCGAAGGAAACCAGCACGGAGCCCTGGGCGTGAGGGGCGATGCCCTTTTCAAGAGTGACGGGTCGGATTTCGTGTGCTTGGCGGTTGTCGTGGCGGCTCATAAAGGCGACGAGTCTGAAGGCAAGTGGCGGCGGCGGGCAAGGAACGATTAAAAAAAACGACCACTTGACGATTCCGAGCGCGTTGCATACCCTGCGCGTCCAATTTTTTAGAAAGTAGGTGAATTTATGCCGGAAATAATCGTTCGAAAAGGCGAGCCCATCGATAGAGCCCTGAAGCGTTTGAAAGGGAAAATCGATGCGGAGGGCTTGATGGATGAAGTGCGTCGTTTACGCGCTTTTGAAACGCCCGTTCAGCGCACGCGTCGCAAAGCGAAAAACAACGCCAAGCGCGCGAAGTTGAAAATCCGATTTAATTTCAACCCCGTGTCCTGACGTTGGACAGGGGTCAAATTGTCATCGCCGGCTGCGGTTTCCTTGGAGAAGCCGCAGCCGGTTTCTTTTTAGAGGCGGGATGGCGCGTGCTCGGGCTGTGCGCGACGGCGGAATCCGCTGCCAGACTCGCAGGGCGGCCGTTTTCCGTCGCCGTCGTTGACATTTCCAAGCCCATGACTGCTCCGACTCGATGGGAGCATCCCGACGTGGTCGTGCACTGCGCGAGTTCGGGACGCGGCGGGGCGGATGCCTATCGAGCCGTGTATCGGGATGGCTTGGAGCACCTCCGTGACGCCTTTTCGCCGAAGCGTCTGATTTTCACCGGTAGCACGTCGGTTTACTCGCAAGTCGATGGGGGGTGGGTCAGTGAGGAATCCCCGGCCGAGCCGGATCGCGAGACCGGGAGGGTTTTGCTTGAAGCAGAAAAGATCGCGCTTGATGACGGCGGCATTGTGGCGAGATTGGCGGGAATTTATGGCCCTGGCCGCTCGGTGTTATTAAAAAAATTTCTCGATGGCTCGGCTGTTCTTGAAGCGGGCGGCAACCGCTGGATCAACCAAATCCACCGGGATGACGGCGCGCGGGCGCTGCTCCAGTTGGCGCAGAACGAAACGGCGGCCGGTATTTACAATGTGTGCGATGACACGCCGACCACTCAGCGCGAGATTTACGGATGGATTGCGGATTTTTTGAATCGCCCTCTGCCGCCGGAAGGCCCGGCGGACCTGAACCGCAAACGCGGGTGGACGAGTAAACGCATCAGCAACGCGCGCCTGCGGGCGCTGGGATGGAGTCCGCGCTACCCTGGCTATCGTGAGGCATTGCCGGAGCTCGCCGGTGCATAAGGATTAAGTTTCCGGCTGGGCCTGAACCTGAATAACCGGTAGCGGGAAGCGGAGGCGGAGTTCGCCGTCGATTTTGACTTCCACCGTATAAACGCCGGCCGATGGGATTTGGAGTCCACCGAAGACATGGACATTTGTGGCATGGGCATCGAGAGCGGGGAGTTGGAATTCGACCTCGCTCTCCGCGATGGGGGTGTCCTCCTCCGGCGTTAGGATGGCGGATTGCTGCGTGAACCGACCGACGCCTCCACACCAGCGGGTCCAGAGGCAGAGTTTGAAAAAGCCGAGAGGCAGAACCGGGGCGGGAATCATACCGATGATGCCGACGAGCGTCTGCTGGCCGCTGGCCTCCTGGCGAACATCCTCGCAAAGCACGCAGGCCTGCAGATCGGGTAAAATGACTTCTGACATGTCGACAATAAACTCCTCGAAGGGCCTCCATGCACGAACGAAATGAGAGGGACGTTCCGGCACCCGGTGAAGTTTCTAAATTCTGTGCAAAGTTTGTTTCGGGGCGCAGAATGCTCTTATGCCAACCGATTCCGAAATCCACCAACTGCGCCGTGATTACAAGCGTGAGCCGCTTGATCTGGCTTCATTCCACGACGATCCGCTGGTGCAGTTTCGCGTGTGGTTCGAGGAAGCGCGGAGCGCGGGGATTCTTGAGCCGAATGCCATGACGCTGGGCACGGCGGACGGTTCGTGCCGTGTTTCGTGCCGCACGGTTTTGCTGAAGGGCATCGACGGCGGGGGATTTGTTTTTTTCACGAACTATGGCAGCCGCAAGGCCCGACAGATCGAGGGGAACCCTCAAGCTGCGCTGCTGTTTCCTTGGATCGCGTTGGAGCGTCAGGTCGAGGTGGCTGGCCGCGTGGAGAAGATTTCCGAGGCCGAGTCGCTGGAGTATTTTCTTAGCCGCCCCTTCGGCAGCCGCATCGGAGCTTGGGTGTCCGAGCAAAGTTCCGTGATCCCCTCACGCGAGGTTCTGGTTTCAAGATTCGAGGAGCTGAAAAAGCAGTTTGCCGACGGGAATGTGCCGAAGCCCGAGGGTTGGGGTGGCTATCGTGTGGTGCCGGAGACGATCGAGTTCTGGCAGGGCGGCGCGGACCGCCTGCACGATCGTTTTCTCTACAGCCGCGTGGATGCGGGATGGAAGATATCTCGGCTGGCTCCTTGAAAGTCGAATTCAGCAGAATTAACCACAGAGGACACAGAGAGCACAGAGAATGAGTTGTTTGCACTTCGATGCGCATCCAGCGTTTTGTGCAGTCTTCAACATTCCCTAAGGCATTCCTGTGAATCCTGTCATCCTGTTTAAAAATCCATTTGCGGGTTGGAAGCCTTCCAAGCACGCGGCGGCTTTATTTTGCCGGCTTATGCTGGTCGTCGAAGTTCAGGTAGGTGTAGAGGGTGAGGCTTTTTTCGTAATCGTCCAGCAAGCGCATGGCCTCGTTGGGCTTCAGGCGGTCGCTTTTGATCGCTGCGTCGGTCTGGGCCTTCATCTGGCGGGCGAGTTCGTTCACGTCCCACTGGGTTAGCGAGAGAACCTGGCCGATGGTGCTACCGGGGAGGACTTCTTCGACATAGTGTCCAGAGTCCTCGTCCTCATCGAGGTAGATGTGCATTTCGTTGACGCGGCCGAAGAGGTTGTGGAGGTCGCCCATGATATCTTGATACGCGCCTGCGAGGAAGAAGCCGATGTAGTAAGGCTCGCCGGGATGCCAGCGGTGGAGCGGGAGGGTTTCCTTCACATCCTGCAGGTCGATGAATTTGGCGACTTTGCCATCCGAGTCGCAGGTGATGTCCACCAGAGTCGCGTTGCGGTCAGGGCGTTCGTTGAGCCGATGGATCGGCATGACGGGGAAGAGTTGGCCGAGTGCCCAGTGGTCGAGAAGGGATTGAAAAACGGAGAAGTTGCAGAGGTATTGGTCGCCGATGGCGATTTCGATTTCGCGAACTTCCTCGGGGACATGTTCTGCGTCGCGGAAAAGGTCAACGATGTTTGCGGCGATCTGCCAATAGACGGTCTCGATCCCGGCTTTGGCTCGGAGGTCGAGGAGTCCGAGGTCGAACATCGATTGGGCGCGCTCGCGGATTTCCTGCGCATCGTGGAGGTTCTCGAGGCGGTTTTGCGGATTGAGATTGTTACGGATTTCTAGGATGTCGGCGAGGAGTGGAATTTCGCCGCCTGATGTCGCCGCCGGGGTTTCCTTGCGGCTTGATTTTTCGATGGCACCAAAGGTTTCCACAATGAGCACCGAGTGTTGCGCAACGATCGCTCGACCACTCTCGCTGACGAGCGTGGGATGGGCGACAGACTCCGAGTCGCAGACTTCCTTCACGGTGTAAACGATGTCGCGCACATACTCGTCGAGTGAGTAGTTCATCGAGCTATCGAAGGTCGTGCGGGAACCATCGTAGTCCACGCCGAGACCGCCGCCGACATCGAGGTAGCCGAGTTCGTGGCCCATTATGGAGAGCTTCGCGTAGAAGCGGGCGGCTTCGCGGACGGCGCGTTTGATGGTGCCGATGTCGGGCACTTGGGAGCCGACATGGAAATGCACAAGCTTGAGGCAGTGGGCGAGTCCGGCGCTATGGAGCATGTCGCTGGCTTCCACGAGGTCGGCGGTGGAGAGGCCGAACTTGGCATTCTCGCCGCCGCTGGTCGCCCACTTGCCAGCGCCCTTCGAGAGCAGGCGGACGCGAAGCCCGATGAGGGGTTCGATTTTCATCGTCTGCGAAACACGGAGGATGTGGGCGAGTTCTTCCAGCTTTTCCACGACGAGGATGACTGTCTTGCCGAGCTTGCGGCCGAGGAGGGCGTTTTGAATGAAGCTGGTGTCCTTGTAGCCGTTGCAGATTACAAGGCTCTCGGGGTCCGAGTGCACGGCGAGCGCGGCGAGGAGCTCGGGCTTGCTGCCAGCCTCGATGCCGAAGTGCCATGGCTTGCCGGCATCGATGATCTCCTCCACGACTTCGCGGAGTTGGTTCACCTTGATCGGAAAAACCCCCCGGTATGGCGCATTGTAGCCGGATTCGGCGATCGCCGTGGCGAAGGCTTTATTGATCGTCTCCACTCGGTCGCGCAAGAGGTCGTGAAAACGAACGACGAGCGGGAAGGCCAACTTGCGGCTTCGCGCCTCGGCGACGACATCCATGAGATCGATCGTTTCCCCGTTGCGCTTGGGATAAACGCACACATGACCGGCGTCATTGATGCCAAAGTAATCACCGCTCCAGCGGTCGATATTGTAGAGTTCGCGGGCTTCGGCGATGTCGAAGGATGAGTGGGATTCCATGGCTTAAAAATGAATGACGGCGATTAAATGAGAGGCTCAGTTTGCGATGGGGCTTTGGTCTGTTGGACGGAATGGATTCATCAAAAGAGTCGGCACACTAAGTGTCCGCAAATTTTTTTCCATTCGAATTCTGCGGTTCGCATGTTTTTTTATCTCGTGAATTTCTTCCGAGGTGACATCGGCGGCTTCGGGGATGTATTGATCGCACTTCGACCTACTAAATATGCATCGACCCAAATCCGCGGAATTCACCGAAGAGCAGGGCGTTTTCTTTCCCGAACTGGCATCCGCCGACCGCGCCCGTGCGGCGGGAGCCGTGAAAAACTTCGTCTTGGACACCAATGTTCTTTTGCACGACCCGAATTGTCTGAATCGTTTTCAAAACAACCATGTTTTCATTCCGGTCGATGTGCTCACCGAGTTGGACAATTTCAAGAATGAGCAAAGCGAACGCGGTGCAAACGCACGGCAAGCGCACAGGCTCTTGAGCGGTATTTTTGGCCATGACTCGGTGAGTGTCACGGGCGGCGCTCCGACCACTGGTGGCGGCACAGTGAGGGTGCTGGTGAACAATTTCCTCGAGAAAAGCCGTCAGTCGGCAGGCATGAAGCGGTTCGTGAAAATTTTCCCGGATCAGAACCGCATGGATCACCGGATTATTGGAGCTGCGCTGGCACTGCAGGAGCAGGAGACCGCGCCGACTTTTCTCGTTACCAAGGATATCAACATGCAGCTCCGTGCGATGGCCATCGGGCTGCCTTGTGAGGATTATCTCAACGACAAGGTGGCCGTCTCTGATGCGGAGAGTGTGGAGTTGCGTTCGATCGAGGTCGAGGCGCACGAGTTGCAGCGTTTCGGAAGCTCGGGTTCCATCGAGTTGCCCGCGTCGCGCTCTAGTGGGCTGGATTTGAACGAATATGTTCTGCTCAAGGTGTCGGATTCGAAGCACCTCCCGGCCCGGCATAACGGCCAAGGCCGCCTGTCTCGTCTGAATATTCCGCCAAATCTCCATATCCCGAAGGGCATCGAATTGCGGCCAGCCAACCCGGGGCAGCAGTGCTTTTTGGATGCATTGCTGGACCCCACGATCTCGCTGGTGACTTGTTACGGTCAGGCGGGAACTGGAAAAACGCTCCTCGCCGTCGCGGCGGGGCTTTATCTCACTGGTCGGAATGATTTCAATGGCCTCACGGTTAGCCGTCCGGTCGTGGCCATGGGGGATACGCTCGGATTTCTTCCCGGAACTCTGAATGAAAAAATGCACCCTTGGCTGCAGTCCATTTACGATGCCTGCGAGGTGCTCTTGCCGCTCCAGCCAGCCAAGCGCGGTGGAAAAAATCGTTTCGATGCGGACCGCAGGAAAGACGTGCCGCCAATGCAGCAGGCGGGGCAGCACCATCCGGTCGTGAAACCCTATGAGCAACTCATCGAGCGAGGTCTGCTCGAAATCGAGGCGCTCTGCTACATTCGCGGTCGCTCGATTCCGAACCGCTTCTTCGTGCTCGACGAGGCCCAGCAGCTCACGCCTCTCGAAGCCAAGACCGTGGTGACGCGCATGTCCCGAGGATCGAAGTTGGTCATGGTGGGAGATCCCGCCCAGATCGACAATCCGTATGTGGACAGCCGCTCGAACGGGCTTGTTTACACGCGCAATCGGCTTCGCGGCCAGTCGCTCACGGCGCACATCCGCTTAAGCAAGGGCGAGCGTAGTCCCTTGGCTGAAATCGGCGCCAGCAAGATGTGATCTGCGTTTTTAAAATTTCAGCGGCAGCCGTTGCGAAGAGAGTCATAATTTCACCATGGATGATCTGAAGAATCGAAATATCCACCCGGAGACGCGGCGTTTTTTAGGGAGGGGCGAGAAGGAGGATTTGCTCGGGCAGCGCGGTGCGGTGCTTTGGCTCTACGGACTCTCGGGTTCGGGAAAATCCACGATTGCCAATGCAGTCGAGCGGGCTTTGCATGCGGGGGGGCGCTTCACGGCGATCTTGGATGGCGACAATCTGCGCGCAGGCCTAAATGCCAATCTCGGCTTCTCGGATGAGGACCGCGCAGAAAATGTTCGGCGCGTCGCCGAGACAGCCAAGCTTCTCGCGGGTTTGGGCGTGATCGTGATTGTGTCTGTCATAACTCCACGGCGCGAATTGCGGGCGGTGGCGGGACGAATCATCGGCGGGGATTTCCACGAGGTTTATGTGCGTGCGGCCTTCGAGACTTGCGCGGCGAGGGATCCCAAGGGGCTGTATGCAAAGGCCAGGGATGGCGCGATCAAGCAGTTTACTGGCAAGGACAGCGGTTTCGAGGAACCCGACAACGGGTGCCTGACTCTTGACACGGAGGCTTCTTCGGAAGAGGAATGTGCCTCGCATTTGCTCGAATATCTCCGTTCGGCCACGGCCCACGGACGCCCGCTCTGACCAAGCGCGGCCGCTTTTGCAAAGCGCTCTTCAATCACACATGCCAACTTATTCTCTCGACCATTTGGACCAGATCGAAGCGGAGGCCATCTACATCCTTCGCGAGACCGCCGCGCAGTTCCAGAACCCCGCTCTGCTATTTTCCGGCGGTAAGGATTCGATTGTGATGGCCCACTTGGCCGCCAAGGCCTTCTGGCCGGCGAAAATTCCTTTTCCGCTCCTCCATGTGGACACCGGCCATAACTTCACCGAGACCATTGAATACCGCGACGCCTTTGCGGAAAAACTGGGTGCGCGTCTGGTAATCGGTTCCGTGCAGGCATCCATCGATTCCGGCCGGGTGAAGGAGGAGAAAGGCCCCTTTGCCTCCCGCAATTCTCTCCAGACCGTCACGCTGCTCGATACGATTGAAGCTCAAAAATTCGACGCCTGCCTCGGTGGCGGTCGCCGCGACGAGGAGAAGGCCCGCGCCAAGGAGCGCTTCTTCTCGCATCGGGACGAATTCGGCCAATGGGACCCCAAAAATCAACGCCCCGAGCTGTGGAATCTTTTCAATGGGAGATACCATCCCGGCGAGCATTTCCGGGTTTTCCCGCTCTCGAATTTCACCGAGATGGATGTGTGGATGTATATCCAGCGCGAGGAGATCGAGCTTCCATCGCTCTACTTTGCCCACGAACGCGAGGTCTTCGCCCGCAACGGCTCGCTCCTTGCGGTTGCCGACTGTGTTCCCATGCTCGAAACCGAGAAGGCCGAGAAAAAAACCGTCCGCTTCCGCACGATCGGTGACGTCACCTGCACCGGCGCGGTGGAATCCACCGCTTCGAATCTCGACGAGGTCATCGCAGAAGTCGCCGCCGCCCGCCAGACCGAGCGTGGCACTCGCGCTGACGACAAACGCTCCGAAACCGCCATGGAAGACCGCAAACGCGAGGGGTATTTCTGATGATTGACCACAGAGAACACAGAGGCCACAGAGACCAAAATCCGTTTGAGTTTGATTTGAAATCACCTCCGATCGCTCAATCCTACGCCTCTTTCCAAAAGTCTTCCGCCTCCGTGCTCTCTGTGGCCTCTGTGGTCAACCTACACTCTTTGATTTAAACCATGGATCTTCTTCGCTTCGCCACCGCCGGTTCTGTTGATGACGGCAAATCCACTCTCATCGGACGCTTGCTTTATGATTCCAAGAGTATTTTCGAGGACCAACTCATGGCCGTCGAGGAAAGCTCTCGCCGCCGTGGAGATGCCGTCGTAAACTTGGCGCTCCTCACAGACGGCCTGCGCGCCGAGCGCGAGCAGGGTATCACGATCGATGTGGCCTACCGCTACTTCGCCACCCCGCGCCGGAAATTCATCATCGCCGACACACCCGGCCATATCCAATACACGCGCAACATGGTCACAGGCGCCTCCACGGCCGACCTCGCGATCATTCTCGTCGATGCCCGCAAAGGCGTGATCGAGCAGACCAAGCGCCATGCGTTTGTTTCGAATCTCCTCCGCATGCGACACCTTGTGCTCGCGGTGAACAAGATGGATCTCGTCGATTACAGCGAGCAGGTTTTTCAAGACATCGTCGCGAGTTTCTATGAATTTGCATCACGCCTCGACAATGTAGCGGACATCACGGCCATCCCCCTCTCGGCCCTCAACGGCGACAATGTCGTGGAGAAATCCGACAAGATGCCGTGGTTCAAGGGCTCCTCGCTCCTTTATCATTTGGAAACCGTTTACACCGGCGGCACGGCGAACCATGTGGATGCCCGCTTCCCAGTGCAGTGGATCATCCGCCCGCTCTCGCAGGAACACCACGACTTCCGTGGCTATGCAGGCCGCGTGGCCGGTGGAGTTTTCAAGCCCGGCGACGCCGTGACCGTGATGCCGTCTGGCTTTAGCACGCGCATCAAAAAAATCCACATGCCCGGCGGCAAGGAGCTCGGCGAGGCCTTCCCGCCGCAGTCGGTCGTGATGACCCTCGAGGACGAGATCGACATTTCCCGTGGTGACATGCTGGTGAAATCCAACAACCCGCCCGAAGCCTCGCAGGATGTCGAAGCCATGGTCTGCTGGTTTTCGCAAAAGCCCATGGAAACCCGTGGCAAATACATGCTTCGACACACCACGAAGGAAACCAAAGCCATCGTGCAGGAATTGCGCTATCAGGTGGACATCGAGACCCTTCACAAAAAAGAAGGCACCTCGGCGCTCGGGATGAACGACATCGGTCGCATCGCATTGCGAACCGCCGCGCCGCTCTTCTACGACTCCTACCGCCGCAACCGCCTCACAGGTTCCTTTATCCTTATCGATCCCGGCACCCACGAGACCGTCGCGGCAGGCATGATCGTTTGAGGCCTTCTCGCTACGGTTCGAAATAGAGAGGGGCATAGCCGTCTCGGGACGGACTCGACGGAGCCTAGGAAATCCATTTTTTGCAAAACCTCCAAAAACCATCTTCGCGTCAGAATTGCATGCTCCGGAGTTCTGTGCTTTTGTAATGAGCCAGATGAGTATCACACTGGAATTGGATCTACCTGAGGATTTGGCTTCCGAAGCCGCTTCAACAGGTTTATTGGAAAGCGAATCAATCTCCACCCTGCTCATGGAGGAAATCCGCCGACGCAAATCTGCTGCCGAACTCAAATCCATCCTCTCTGGTATCCGCTCACTTTCCGGAGAATCCATGTCTGATTCCGAAGTCCAATCCGAAATCAATCTTGTAAGAGCCAAGCGCCGCGAGAGTGAAAGTCGTTGCTGACACCAACACTCTTGTTTCCGGTTTCCTTTGGAATGGCGCACCTGCGCAATTTCTGGATGCCGGATTGGATTCCCATTTCACAATCTTTTCATCAAAAGCTCTTTTGGATGAGTTTGAGGTCACATTATCCGCTCCAAAGTTCTCATCCCGTCTTGCTGCCAAGGGGCTAACTGCATCCGGGCTGGTTGCAAGGTTTCGCAATACTTGCCATGAGGTCATCCCGCCAATGATCGATCTTCCATATAATCTGCGCGATGCTGATGACCTCGCTGTTTTATCCTGCGCCATTGCCGTTCCGGTTGATTTGATCGTTAGCGGGGACAAAGACTTGCTTGTTCTTGGTCAATTCAGAGGCATTCCTATTTTGAATTCGCGCGCCGCGCTCGAACTACTGCGATTGGATTAAATTTTCGTTACCCTGCGAACCGCCTCGCCCTTATTCTACGACTCCTACCGCCGCAACCGCCTCACCGGTTCCTTCATCCTCATCGACCCAGGCACGCACGAAACCGTCGCGGCAGGCATGATTGTTTGAGGCCACAGGAGTCCTGTTCTTCCTCGGTCGAGCATAGCTCACCGAACCTCTAAAAACACTGCCTGCAGGGTTGTTTGTGGAAAATGACAACGGTATCCCAAGCGTGGATAGCCGAGCGTCTGGGCATGAAAACGCAGCCATGTAAGCAGGGTCATCCACCGCATGGGTTCATCGTGGATCGAGAAAAAGGTTCTCGAAACTCTGAGGTATTCTATGTCGGAAAAATGAACGCTGAAACTCTAACGCACTCCTGAAAACTGGGCTCTTGACTCTCAGGGGCCAATCTGAAATCCTTTTATTAGATTATGAAAATCATCGCTTTCAGCTGCAAGCTCTGGGCGAATGCCCTAGAGGGTTGGAAAGAGATTTCCTCTCAAGCGCATGCTTGCCAATGCTTGACTGCACGAGTAGCAGGAGGCGCGGCCAGCTGCGGAAACATCTCTGCACTGGCCGTCGCCATCTTATGCTGGCTGGCCATGGCGGGCTTAGCGTTATCGATCGAACCGGAGGTATTCACCGCCGATTTCGCGCGCGAAGAGTCTGGCCAAACCAACCCGTCGTGGGTCTCCTCCTATAAGGTGCGAGGCGGTCAGATAACAAACGGCGCGTGGTGCGTGGCCATTAACGAGCCGGTGGGATGCGGCCAACTCGACATCATTCTGAACCCTTCCGCTGAGTTGCCTGCCGTAGCGGTGACCCTTGCATTCAAGGATGTGCCTGGGACCGATCTTTCCCTGAATCTGCACAATGACGTCGGCGAATTGGTGGGCGTCGATCTTTTCGGCAATTTAGCGGAGTCCGCGCGGCTTGGACACACTGATACCTTCATAGTGCCGTTATCGCGCTTTCCCCGAGCCACACGCATTTCGATCCGCCGCATCCGTGGGCCGCTTGAACTGAAGGGCATCGTGGCTTTTCCTGTAGTGGAATCGCTCGATGACCTCACCACTGAAGAGAAGCGGGCTTTCGCGAAAGCCATTGGCGAGAAACTGGCGCCCGAGCGAGGGCTTGGGCCACTGCGTATCGCAGCAGGGTTGAGTAGGCCTGAGCCCACAACGAATGTTCTAGGAGAAGCATCATATCCGGTTCGCTACTGGAGCGGCTCTCTCTCTGCGGAATTGGCTTTCCCCGCCATGTGCTCGGGCACGTGCTACCGATTTTTCACCAACCTCTATTTCAAGTTATTTCCTGACGCAAAGGAGGCGGGCAATGTCTCGTTCGTATCCAGCGACATTTCACTGAAGAGCGTCCTGAGCGGAGGCACTCAGGTCGCCTTGGGCAGCTTGGCTCCGACCACCGAGGAACTCGAGAAGTTCGAGCAGAAAACCGGGCTCTCCCTACTCGTCGCGCCCGTGGCTCTGGACGCAGTCGAGGTGCTCGTGCATCCGTCGAACCAAATGCGGACGGTTTCGTTCGACACGTTGCGGCTGATTTTTGCAGAGGACAGCAAAGGCACTGGCTACTGGGATCCGGAGTCTGGATTGCATGGTCCGATCCTTGTCTCGGGGGGGTCGCCGAATTGGGGCACTTCGCGATTCTTCGCAGAGCGGGCTCTGGGCGGTTCGGGTTTCCGCAAGGGAATGCACATGTTAGACGTGGCCTACGAGGACGGCATCGAGGCCTTCGTCGCGTGCAACCAGAACGCAATCGGCTTCGCCCAGCACCGACTCCCGCGCACCAAACCTGTCAAGGTTCTGCCTATCGGCTCCGATTCCGCAGCCGTCGCGGTGGACGCCCGGACGGTGAATGACGGAAGCTATCCCCTGACTCGCTATCTTTACCTGATCGTTGCCAAGGACCGTTCGTCTGAATTGCCCGACAACGTTCGTCGGTTCGCAGACCTCTTGCTCTCGTTAGATGGCCAGTGCGCTGTTGCCGATGCCGGTTCATTCCCGCTCTCCGCTGAAACCCTCCGCGCCGCGCGCCAGAAACTCGGGTTGCCATAAGCAGGAATCTGGGAGTCAGGGGTTATGGCTTTTCGAGACAGGATCAATTGATTTCAAAAAAACTTAGCATCCTTTCGGGATAATACCTCCTCATTGGGAGGAAGTAGGAATCAAAGGGGTCGGGCATTAATTATTGATATATGGCCGTATGGAGGCTCGAGAACCAATCTTGCGGATGGTGGGAGCGGCAGAGTCCTCGTTGGCATCGCTGGAGTGGCGGCTGAGGAGGCCCCAGTGTCCTGCTCTCCATCGGCCGAGGATAGCTCCGAACCGCGAAAGATGCTGCTTGCAGGGGTGCTATGGAAAAAGACAACGCTATCCCAAGCGTGGATGGCCGAGCATCGGGGCATGAAAAACGCAGTCAATGCAAGCAGAGTCATTCACATCATGGCTTTATCGCGGATCAAGAAAAGGTTCCCGAAACCCTGAGGTGTTTTGTCTCAGAAAAATGAAAGAAAATGAACCCGAACCCCCAGTTTTCGAGACAGGATCAACTGATTTCAAAAAAACTTAACATCCTGTCGGGATAATGCCTCCTCATTGGGAAGAAGTAGGAATATATGTCGTGGATTGATGAATACTTTTGCTGAATTCGGCCTGCTGGCCACCTTGCAGGAAACCTTGCTGGAAAAGGGAATCTTGCGTCCGACGGAGATTCAAGTTCGGGCGTTACCAGCGCTTCTGAGCGGACGCTCGATTGTGGGCATTGCAGAGACTGGGAGTGGAAAGACACTGGCATATGCGCTTCCGGCGATGCACCACATTAAAAGCCTGGAGATCACTGGTGATGCCATCACGCTTTCTGCTCGGCCAAGGGCTGTCGTGGTGGTTCCAACTCGGGAACTCGGTGAACAGGTCACGAAGGCCTTCAAGCCATTTACTCACACGACTCGTCTCCGTGTTCGATCGGTGCTTGGCGGCACCACCACGGAGGTTGCGAAGCGAGGGCTTGCTGGGCCGTTTGAGATTCTCGTCGCAACGCCGGGACGGCTTGTGCAAATGCTCGAGAGGCGGCTCGTGGAGTTGGACGATGTGCGAATGCTGATCCTCGATGAAGCCGACCAGATGCTCGATCACGGATTCATGCCCGATGTCACAAAAATCATCCAAGCTTGTCCGCAAAACCCTCAACTGGCCTTATTCTCAGCAACCGTCTCGCCAGCGGTGGAAAAACTCATTGCCGATTTATTTTATGGAGCAGAAGTGATTCGGAGCGCTGGGAGCCATCGAGTCGTCCCGACACTCACGACAATGCAGCAGGTCGTCATCGGAGGTCAGCGGTTCCCGCTGCTGGAGCGTTTGCTCAAAAAGAAAGTGGAGGGCGGAACGATCCTGTTTACGAACACGAGAGAGCAATGCGACAAGCTCGCCGCCGAACTCGCTGCCGCGAACATTGCTTTTGTGATCTATCGTGGAGAAATGGATAAAGTGCAGCGTCGGCAGAATCTGAAACTCTTTCGCGAGGGGGCTGTGGATCTGCTCGTTTCGACCGATCTGGCCTCACGCGGGCTGGATGTCGATCATGTCGGGCGAGTGATCAACTATCATTTGCCGCAGCAGATCGAAAATTACCTGCATCGGGTCGGACGCACTGCCCGCGCGGGCCGTCCGGGGCTGGTGGTGAACTTCGTCACCGAGCGAGACGCCCCACTTGCGAGCCAACTGGAAAGCATCCGCGCCCTGCCGACGCCTCAATCCTCTCCGACTCGCCTGAGCCCAACCAAGATCCAACCGCTCCGAAACCGGGTCCGTAGGCGTTTGTAATAGTCATAGGAGGCAGGAGTAAATGACTTACCACTAGTTTTTTCCCCATTCGTGAAAATTCGCTCTATTTGACTCGCTCGATCCCTCTCGTGCCTGCCCCCGCGCTCGATTGTGGTTAAAAAATTTCGATTGCTCAGGGATCGCTATTGAACTTTGGGTGCGCGCCCGTCGCGAGAGTTGGTGTCGTTCCAAAAACGGCGCGTCCGCGCCTGAAGCTTGGGACCTCGACGGCGCGGCATCCCTACCAATTTTTACGAGGTGCTGTCGCACTAACAGCCAGGAGATGGCTGTCCACCAGGTTGGCATGAAGAGAGCCCCAGTTTAAGCCAAGAAATCTGCCCATTTGACTTCTCCAATCGGGGAGCTTATCGAGGATGCATGTCGTTCGCTCAAATCACTCAAGAAGCGCTCTCGCTGCCATCTCCAGAAAGGCGCCAATTGATTGCCCGGTTGGTGGCGGCTGGAACCGACGAGGACTTGGCACTCAAAACCATTTTAGCTGAGAAAATAGACGATCGTCGTGCTGAAAACTGGGTTGCCCTG
>Ga0114963_10001420_pt1 | contig 16532 bp, 17 predicted proteins | sample C_131016_EF_Meta_FD_87019 | JGI IMG/M metagenome (GOLD analysis project Ga0114963, IMG submission 87019) | Freshwater microbial communities from Lake Croche, Canada to study carbon cycling - C_131016_EF_MetaG | ecosystem: Environmental > Aquatic > Freshwater > Lake | place: Lake Croche, Canada...
CTCTGGGGGGATCACTTCACGCACGCCACTGCGCATGGCGTGCATCAAAAAATCAGCTGAGTTCTGCCTCGAACATACGACTAGACGAGTACGAGGGTAGCGCTGCCCAAAACGGGCCAGCGCATCCATTGATTGATATTCTTCAAACGGATCTGCTGCAATCACCACATCAGGAGGATCTTGAAGATCAGGCAGATTTTGCAGGTCACTATGGATAGTGATCACCGACCCGATATTAGGAATACGTTTGAGCCTTTGCCCTAGATCTAGGAGTTGCGTTGAGAGAGGGGAGACAACAGCGATAGTAGAAGGATGCAAGGGTGTGACCTCATTAGAACTAAGATTCATTAAAAATAGGCTTTACCAAGAACATAAGGGGTTCATTGCGTAGCTTGATGAATGACTTAAACTCTCTCTTGGTAAAGTAAAGATCAGCGCGGGCCAGCTTAAAGAAGAATTGAAAAAAGGGTTGACACTATCAAGTGGAATTCCAATCTGCGTTTTGACCTGTACCCACTGGCAATTTGTTGTGTCGCACCCGGATGGAAGATATTCCACGCTGAGTAACTCAGCGGGTAGACCTGGCATCAATTGATTAAGAAAAGAGACTTGATTGATTTTTTTTACATCACAAACAGAAGCTGCTCTTGCGAGTATTTGGCTCACTGCAGCCACGGTGTTGATCTGCATCATGAGCCTCGCGCATTCCAGTATGCCAATCACTACCATCAAAAAAATACTGGCAATCAAGGCGAATTCAATTGCTGTCGCTCCTCCCTGAGAATCCATGCTCAAGGCTGCACCAATGAATACTGAATGTTGGGAAAAACAAGCACATCCAACCACTGAGGAAAGTCAGTCATCTCAATATCACGGGTGCTGACTGAAACAAGGTTGAGATGTTTACCTCCGGCCAAGCTCATTTGTTGCGCATGACTGCATTGAGCAACATCACAAATATCAGTATTGGAAAGCTGAGCGCCCGGAACGATAGGTGTATCCGCGCATTGATTGAGGATGACATTGGGTGTGCCTGTAATGACAAGGCATTGAGCCGTTAGCCTAGCACTGCTGTCACCAGGCTGAGAAAGAGAAAGATAGCGTACTGCCGCCGCCACTGAAAATTGTAATGCTTGAAAGCGCTGCAGCGCTAAGCCACATTCCAATCCGGCAAAACAAAGCGTAATGAGAGGAATCGCAACAATGGCAAATTCAATCGCTGCCGCTCCACGCTGAGACTGCATCGCTTAGCGCACCAATACCGGAATAAGGCTTCCAGTGCTGTTGATTGCCCCCGCAAAATGCGAATGACCACATTGTAGGCAGGATGTTTGTTGGGGCCAAACTGTTGCAATGGACTGAGCCTGAAGGTTCTGTGTCGCCACTCCAAAAGCTTGCAATACAGAAGGTACAAAACCAACCAAGTGTGCTTGGCACTGTACTTGATTACTTTGGGGAAAACTCACATCGGTGATGGCCTCATTACCCGGTACTTGATTAGTTTGTGCGATACGCTGCCCAGCCTCTACAGCACCGGCATAATCCATCCCTGCGCAGCTTGTAGAGGTGGAATTGATGCTTGCACACGGCAACGCAGCGATCCCGGCCAAGGCGCAACTATCTGAAAGAAATTGCAACTGATTTTGCGCAATGAAAAACCGAGTCAGGTCTATGGCCAAAGCCATCATACCGATTAGCGCAGAAAATGAGAGGGCCGCCAGGATCGCAATAGACCCTTGAACACCGTGACTGAATGGTAGGGAACGGCTATTGAAAGAATTCAATGTCTTCATGGAGCCCCACCCATCAAGGATGATGCATTTCTGGGAAGTCCAACCAGAGGGAGCGGAATACCCTCATCATTTTGATAGCGCTCAAAAGCATGTAAGGCGGTGCTTGCATCGCTATCTAGTCTGGGTTGACTCCATTCAGCCGCGTGCCCCTGAGGCATCAAATCAGAGTATGGGCTTTCATCTAGGTGAGAAAGAGAAAGATCTGCTTCTTCTTGTTGTTTACCTTCAAAAAAGAATTTTTTCTGAGAAGGTTCACTATAGCGGTCCGTAGGAAGTGGCAGCCTTGTATCGCTGGGTGAAAGCAAATGTGGTGTGACGACAAATAACAACTCTGTTTCATCTTTTTGAAATTGACTGCTGCGAAACAATGCACCCAATACCGGAATATCTGAAAGCCAAGGAATGGCTTGAATATTTGAATTGATGTTGTTTTGCATCAGCCCCCCTATTGCAAAACTTTCTCCATCACGCAGCTCAACCGCCGTGCTCGCCCGGCGCGTCGTAAATAAAGGAAGAATGGCTTGGCCAGTCACGCCTGTCGCAGCCAAACCTAGCCCTTGCGGATTGAGTTCAGAGACTTCAGGTGCCACTTTCAGATGAATTCGCCCTCCATTTAAAACGGTAGGCGTAAATTTTAGGGCGATGCCAAATTCCTTTTCTTCCAAGCTTGAAAGGGGAGCCCCTTGAGCTGAACTCTGCACAACAGGAATAAAGACCTTCCCGCCTGCCAAGAAACTCGCTTGCTGACCGCTGATTGCCAGCAAACTGGGTTCTGCCAGGGTTTTAATCAGGCTATCTTGACTGAATGGTGTCACCGATATTGCTGCCTCACCAGAGCCGAACTCTAGTGATAAATTTGCAGGGGAGGCCAAATTAGACAAGGCTGAACCTAGAGAGGCGCTCCATTCTCCTTGCGTTCTATTTAAGCCTACTTTTACGCCCCATTGCTGCAGCCAAGTTTTTGATACTTCTGCAACTTTGACATCCAGTCGCACTTGTTGTGGGGCAGCGATTTTGAGTAAATTAATGAGTTGAAGTTGACCTTCAATATGACTGCTTGCGTTTGAATCACTAGCTTGAGGGAGAGCGGCACTACTGGTACGAAGCGAGTCAAACCGTTCGGGAAAGCGGGATGAATGGGATGAGAGTATGGCCCCAGAGGGGTGTGGACCTGCAGAAAGTGGTGGCGCACCCGATAGACTGATCATCGCCCGACTTAACACTAGAATTTGATGCGCTTTGACTGTGTCAGAAACTGTTCCGTTTAAGACGATGCTATTGCCTAGCTGACTCACTTTGAGACTGATTTCTTCAGGGAAATAAAGTTGAAATGCCGATTGCAAGGGCTGCAAATTCAAACCCACTTCTAATTCTATGGATTGTGTTTTTTGATTGGTAGACCATATAAGTAGGTTAGTAATGCCAGAACGTTTTCCTAATAAATATAGTTCTCTTGCGTTCACTAGATTCACATCTGCCACGCTGGGGTCTGCCAAAGCGATTCGATGGACAGATTCCGGCAAGGAGACCGTGATCGCTTGGCCTGTTTTCAGTGCAATCTGATGTGGGGCATCCGTTGCAGGCCAACAAGGTTCCGCGCTCATCAAGAAGGATAAAGCGAGGTATCCGCATAACTTTGCTTGATGGGAAGAACTAAAACCTGAGGCTGTGGATGAAATCATCGAGGGCCCTCCCTCTTTCCCGAAAAAAAAGTAACAGGGTCACTTCCCTTAATTAATTCTATTTTCTGGGTATCGCTGGGCGTTATGGTTGCAGCAGAAAACAAACCATTTGAAGATGAGGAAGAATGAGGATGGGCGAGCTCAGGAGAAAGTATTCCGGCCAATAATGTTTTTCGGCTTACCCCAGAGGAAGGGGCAAGGGCGAGATCAGCTTGATTACGTAAAACCAGAGAGAGCGTGCCTACATTCCTTGCGAGATCGAGGAGTTCTGATTGCTCGGGAGTCACTTGTAAAGTCACTGCATTGACTACCTTAGGCTTTTTATCATCGTGACTGGTCTCTTGCGCGACGGCTAAGACCAATACTTTTTCTAGGATGATTTTTGAAATGCTCTGCTCGTTACCCATCGTTGAGGCATGCACCTCCTGCGTATTCACCAGGATATCAACATAGCTCCCAGGTAATGCAAAACCAGCCACACCCGCTACTTCATTCACTCGAACAGACATTGCGCGCATACCGGGAGCGAGTTTATGGGATAAAGATTGAGAGTCCTCCTGATGCTGAACCTGAATAGCATTGGCCATTTGAATGGAAGCGGGAGCACGCGTCATTGCAAACTCTTTTTCGGCAATCCAAACTGAGGCAAACGCGAGGGCAGCAGAACCCAAGAACAACGCAAACGCTCTCACATGACGCAGGCTAAGGGGGAAGAAGCGACTGAGATTCATGGTGACAATCCTTTTTTATAGTGCAATAAAAGTAAGGGTGCCTAAGGCAATAGAAACGCCATAGGGAATGCGGGAAACAGGACGATCCCAAGGTAATAAAAGCAGCACCATCAGACTCAAAACGCCACCACTGAAGGCACACATCACCCCATTCCAAAAAGCGGCAATAGGCCCTAAAAAACATCCAATAGTGGCCATTAATTTCACATCTCCTGCACCCAAAATACCCAGCACATAAGGAATCAGAAAGAGAGCGAGCATCAACCCTCCCCCTGCTATCCAATCTGTCAGTCCAAACCAACCACGAGACTGAATCATTAGTACAAGACTGGTCAGTGCGCCTGCTAAAAGTAGGAGATTGGGAATCCGCCTGGCATAGATATCCCAAGCGGCGGCGGCACTGACCAGAAGGATGAGCCCCACTAAGCGGGCATCAATAGCAGGCATAAGTGACGTGATCATCCTTTCCACTCAAGCTGCGGCAAGGGTGATTTTGTTTGCAATATTGGTAAACACCAAAGTGAGGCCGCTACCTAAATTGCTCACCGCAACCGTAATGGCGGCACCGACCAGCGCGATGATCAACCCATATTCCACGGCAGTCGCACCTTCTTCATCACGTAAAAAATGTAGTGCAGATTTAATTAAAGCTCGCATCAATCACTCTCCTTAAGAAATCAAAATCCGCACGCCAATCGCACGGTTGAAGGTCATCTTAAAGAGAGTGATGCATCTAAAATACGGAGAAACCACCCGTTTTACGAAGAAATTTAGCCTTATTTATCTGGCGCTTCCTCCCGGTAGATGTGTCACGTGACAACGCTCAAGAAATAGGGGATTTCCAGTGTTGAATTTGAGTAACCGCATGTTTGATTTTGAGATTAAGAAACACCTGTCCGTAGGCCGCAGATGCTCTGCTCGGCTGACCATCCGCCCCCTCCTTCACCTCTCCACCGAATGAAGTAGCAAGGTTGTGGGTGTGCGGAGCTGGCACATCTGGAGCCCAAAAGTGAATCGCCGCTAAATACCCCACCGCATGTATTTTAGATTCAGCTTGTAGCCAAACCCGCCCAGGTTCAACCGCCATCAATTCCGAAGTATCTATGATCCCCCCATGATGCCCAATCGACTCTTCTGTCTCCCCTCTGGACAACAACCATGACCGCTGTTCAGTATCCTCGTAATACGCATCCACATTCAGCGCATAAAAAGGTTGAGAGAAACGTTTTTGATCCAGATTGATTTTTTGAGCCACACGTAGTTGGCTGCCTTGGCTTTCTCCGTGTTCGCCAATAAAACATACATAGCGAAAACCATGCAGTTGAGCACTCTGAGTAATATCTAAAAGAACGCCCTCAAACACTTCTGAAGAAAGCCCGAGCGTACCCGGCCATTGCAAATGCCCGGTAGGGGGATGAAACTGACCCTCTGGAACAATAGGAATCAATGGGGCAACAAGGGTGTGACCCAATTGACGTGCGATATGCTCACTGGTGTAGCGCAACACACTATTGTGCTTACCCAGCGCCATATGCTTACCGTTTTGCTCTAACCCTCCAGTCGGTATGAGCAAAGTATCAAAGCCCGAAGAAATCAAAGTCTTGACCTCTGGGCTACTGAGATCTTCTAAGAACACACTTCGCGCTGACAGGGCTTGATAAGCAGCTGAAGCATTAATCCATATGATTTCGGCCATCAGAGCCGCTATGAGCAGGGCAATCAGTCGTGATCTTGAACCCTGCCACAGGGCGATAAATGGATGACAATACAATGCCCAGACAGAACGAAAGTGCATATCATTTGTGGTTGAAGTAAGCCCAACTCGAATGCGTTGTGATTGAGATGGGATCAGAAGCGATCCACAACAGCGATCCCAAAATGCAAAGATAAATCCGAAGTTTTTATCAAAATGCTCCGGTTTCAAACTGTGATGAATATGATGTTGAGCAGGGCTAATAAACCAATGGCTCCAAAATATTCCATAACTCATCCAAGCTCTAGAGTGACGAAGATTAAAACCTGCCATGTAGAAAATGATTAGACCTATTTGTACCCCAGCAAAAGTTAAAATATGACTGGAGTGTGATGTGATGAGAGCAAAAACGCCTTCCACAACGCCCACCAACAAAGCGGACATGGTTAAGGAAAGGATGTCATCTACAGGATGCACCCGGTAGGCTGTAAGCGGCGTTAACACCTGCGCTGAATGATGTACTTTGTGAAACGCCCAAAGAGCCGGCACACGGTGTTGCAAACGATGACTTAAAAAAAAAGCCCCATCCATCGCGATCAATGAAAAAATTGTCAGGGCAAGATCATTCCACCCACTTCTCATCCCAAAAGGGGCTGCGGCGATTGCTTGTAACATGGGAACGAACTGATGCAAATGATTTTCACACGCACGCGACACCCAAATATTCAATGCTAGAAAAAGTGGGCTGAAGCACAATCCAAATAGCACGCGATTGACGATAAAAAATTGATAGTCCAGCAAAGCAGAAGCCTGCCAAGAAAAAAAATACAGTTTTATTTTGGCCCAACGAAGCTGTTTAAATTTACCGCGAGCCCATCCTGCAATGAGTACTGCAGATAAGAGATAAACCCAACATAACCGGTCTTCAGGCAGGAATACAGCTTGAAAAGGCGCCATCAGGCGCCCCAACAGATAGGGATAAATCAATGCTCTAGCCCGTTTTCAGATACAAATAAAATTAACCCTGCCTTACCAGGCACATCCAATTTTTCATAAATAATAGAAAGACGATTTCGCAGGGTGGAAGGACTAATATTCAATGCATCCGCCACTACTTCATTCTTTTCCCCACCCAATTGATGCATAAAAATCATCGTTTGACGCTCACATTTAGTGAGCGAAGCAATCCTCTCTTTTGCACTCGTATCTCTTCGTGATTTTGACCTGCGCGAATATTGCGAGGGAGCGCCAGACAACCATATTGAGTTAAACCAAGTATCCCCGTTGTGAAGTGCTTCAATACCTCTAAATAACTTAGGTGGCGGATCATCTCTATCTATAAAACCGCGAATACCATGGGCAATCCCTTCTCGCTTCAACCATTCCTCTGTAGAGTTTTCTATCACAAGCACCTGCGTGGAGTGGTGTTGGATTAACGCTTTAATCTTAGGCATGGTCTCTATCGTCATCAGCGAAATATCAAGTAAGACAACCGTCGCCATCGATTTAGAAAGCAGTTCATCCAGTGCCGCTAAATTCAATACCTCTCCGACGATTTCAATATGCCGAGCGAATTGCTCTATGAGAACCCGCTGACTCCACATCACCATGGGTTGAGGATTGGCTAAGATTAATCGAATGGGAAAGCGGCACACCTCGCCGCGTTGGAGTTCGTGTTGGTTGGGAACTAATACGGGCGTGCCAATCAGAAGAGAGGATGCGGGGGTCACAGCAGCGGTCCTAATGAATGAAAAGCCGGTACTTTAGAACCCAATATTTATTAACGCATTAAGCTTTTATAACAGTTTTTTGAATAGTACAAACTGGTACTACATTGTTATTGTTGGCTTGTTTAAGCTTTGTTTAAGACATAAATACAATATTAGGATGAAGTTGAACCGTTCGCTCACCTTCACTAAACCAAATCTCACCCTCTTGAATCGTCACCTGAACATTCATTGAACGTTGCGCCAGCTTTGCAAGCGCCGTGGTTGCTTCCTCAGCAAGATCCATCACTTTTAAGTTTTTAATGCGTTCAATTACAGCCTGATTTTGTTGCCACCATACCCCTGCGGAACGGCCACCATATGTGTAGAGGATCACACGATCTGCCCGACCAGAGGCCTTTCGAAGCAAACGCTCATCAGGTAAACCAACTTCAATCCAAAGCCGCAGGGCCCCACTAAGATCATGTTGCCAGAGTGTGGCCTCATCATCACTCGATAATCCGCGACCAAAGCTCAAGCCTTCACCTGTATTCAAAACGAAAGCTAACAAACGCACCATCATGCGCTCAGTAGTTTCAGAGGGATGGCAAGCTAAAGCCAGAGAATGTTGTTCAAATACTTGCCGATCAAGGTCATTGACTTGTAGTTCAACTTTATAGATGGTTGCGCGTAAGGCCATTTATTTTGAACCCTGAAATTGATACGTAGGGACACAGGTTCCATCATCGAAATATAGATCGCGCTCGGGCCAACGTAATGCTCCAAGACGCCCAATGAATCCCGCATTGACTTTGTTCTTTCGCTCCATAAAACGTCCACCCACTGAAAAATCAGTGCAAAAAACTTGGCCTGCTGAGCCAAACCAAGCATCTGGCTCTAGCCCATAAAATAAGTTTGGGCCAAACGCTGTTCGGGGTTGAGCGGTTTGCCTATTCCAGCGTCTCCAATAATGGCCAAACACCACAGGAATGGTGTCTTGATAGTCATTCCACCAAGCAGCACGTTCAACGAAACGCCATGCCCCGCCTGCAAAAAAAGGGGTATTCGTTTCTTTCTCAATTCCTGAAGTCATGACGCGAATGGGGTTACCCATTTGCAGTTTGGCATTCCATTTCCCGGTCATATGAAGCAATGGGGGCGGAGTATGCTCTTGATGAAGATGATCTAACCAAGGCTGTTTTTCCTCTAAAGCCATGCTCGCTAAAGTACGGTTTTCAATGTCCGCTTTGAATGCTTGGTCAATTTCATCAAAGACCTCCATAGAGTGGGCTGCAAAAGTTTTCAAATGCGTAACAGATGCGGAATGCCATGCTGCATGCACCACTCTGAGACCCTTTCCTTCTAAAGCCACAGGCAAACTATTGAAAAATGCTTTTACAGCGTGTTGCTCGCCTTTAGATAGCATGGCAAAGGGAAGATAGCGTTCACCTTCTTCTGATACATCGCCATAAAACCAATCGTTGCCATCTTTGCGTTGTCCGCGCATTAAATTCAATTCGTGATTACCCAAGACACACTGCACCCGCCCATCATCTCGACGACGCCGAACCCAATCCACTACGGCAGGGCTATCCGGTCCACGATCACATAAATCCCCTACAAAAACCAAGCTTCTCCCTTCAGGGTGACGCGCTTGATGGTCATAACCCAAGACACGAACTAAATCATGGAGTGCATCAATTTCACCATGCACATCACCCACGACATCGACACCCTCTGAGGGCAAGGATTGAATTAAGGAAAAGGTCATCAGGAAGGAAAGTCGTACAATCTCAGTTGGTGCGATGAAGGATGGATGGTTGTGAAAAACAGTTCTAAACAAGTATGGCTTGGATTAGCCATTACCGTTGTGGCGGATTCTTTTGGTCAAATCATTTGGAAGTCACTTGCTAGCCGACTTCCAGATACAGATCATATCCCGACACTGGTGTTGGCTGCAGCTGATATGCCCGTTTTTTGGATACTAATGGGAATACTGTTGGCCCAGTTATTCTTATGGATGGCCGTGCTTAAACGGGCTGATCTGAGCTTTGCGCAACCAATTACTTCGCTGAGTTACATTGGAGTGGGGCTCCTCTCGTGGCTATGGTTAGGCGAGCAATGGAATGCGCGTAGTGTGATGAGTGTGATCCTGATATTGATTGGCGTTGCTTTGGTATCGCGTCAAAAGGTTACCGGTACATGAATCTCATGCCAGGTATTATTCTTATTCTTGCAGGATCTCTGCTGGAGGGTTTGGCACAAGTGTGTTTAAAACTCGCCTCTACTCAAACTTCACGAACCTATGCGCTATGGGCCAGCCTGGGAGCGGGCTTATTTTTGATCGAGATTACATTCTATACGCGCGCACTTAAAACCTTGGATATCGCTGTGGCTTATCCCCTGAGCGCGCTGAGTTACGCTACAGTTGTGATAGCTGCGCGGGTATTGTTAGGTGAACAACCAGATTTTCGTCGTTGGCTGGGCGTGTTATTTATCGTTGCAGGGGCTGCCCTTGCAATCCCAGCATGACGCTCAACGCGAACTGGTTCAGCCGTGCATCAGATTGCGACCCTGCGCTGTGGAAGGAAGGGTTTCCCTCTCCGATTGAAGGCAAGTGGTGGTATGAATCTTTAGAATGTGCACACCTCGAAGATCAGTTTTCTTTTTTATATTTGGAACTGCGTAATCACGAGAACACAGCGATCGCCCTGGCTCCCTGCTTTGTGATGGATATGCCGCTCGAGATGGTAGCACCCGATCCTCTTATTCCGGCGCTCCGTTTTCTTGCTCATTTTTATCCACCCTTATTGCATCAAAGAACTATTTTTGTAGGTTCGCCTTGCAGTGATCAAGGCTGGATTGGACTGAAGCCCGGAATCAACCCTTCAGAAATTGAACCTATTTTTTGCGCACTTCATCAAGCTGTTCTGCATAAAGCCAAGGAACTTGAGGCGCCGATGCGCGTATGGAAAGATATGCCAGAGCAGTTTGGGCTGATATTGAATGCAATCAGTCCTGACTTTAATTTATTCCGGGTGGTCAGTTTTCCAGGAACCGAAGTCATATTGCCTGATGATCTGGTGCCGTTGAATATTAAAAGCAAGCAAGCAAGCCCCAAAAAGGGGGAAGATCAAATCAGAGATCGTCATTTATCACTTCGCAAAGAAGCCTATTTCTCATCCATCAAACCCAGTCGTCGGCAAAAATTACGCCGAACGCTGCGACGAGCAGAAGCAGCGATCGATTTGAGAATTGAGATTATTCAACACCCCTCCTCAGTGCTACTCGCGTCGCTTTTTAATTTATTTTGGCAAACGTATGAACATGCCACCACCCGATTTGAAAAACTGAACCAAACCTTCTTTGAGGCAATGGCAAAGGTGGACTGTTGCCGATTTATTGTTCTCTACCCTGCAGGAGAATCAGCGCAGAGGCCAGGCCTTAATGACCCTTCTGGCCACACTCCCCGCTCTCATTTCCTCAATACCGAACCTGTTGCTTTCATGCTGGTATATGTAAACGGCCCAAAGCTGGTCAACAAATTTATCGGGATTAATTACTCCGCCCCTAAGGAGTGGTTCTTATATTTCCGCCTATGGGATGCCTGTGTAGATCTCGCCATTGAAGGCGGTTATCAAGCCATAGAAAGCGGCCAAACAGGCTATGACGCCAAGATTTCGGTGGGGCATCAAATGATTCCCTTAACCAATTATTGCCACCATTCCAACCCCATATTGCGATGGATTTATGCGCTGGTGGGCAAACAAGTCACATGGGAATCCTTAGACCCCGAATTAGACCGCATGAGTAGAGATCGATAGGACTCAGTATGATCATGGCTTCAATTTGATATCCTATTGGAATTATTGATGCTGCATCTAAGGAATCACACCATGCCTATGCGACCGAAATCAGCAATGCGCTTCTTATCTTTATTAACGGTCTTGTCTGCTGCTCTCCTATTAAGCAGCCCGGCAGATGCCCATGATCATCCTGAAGAATGGGCCATGCACGGACATGGAAACGGAAATCAACGCTTTTCGCCACTGACAGAGATCAATACCCATAATGTGGAGCAATTGATTCCCGCCTGGACTTACCACAGCGGGGTCAATGCCACGTTCCAAACCACGCCGATTGTGACTAAGGGCGTGATGTACGTGTCGCTCCCCTTTAGCGGTGTTGCTGCAATTGATGCAAAAACCGGCGAAGAAATATGGAAATACAAGCATGTATCACGTTGGAAAGCGATTTGTTGTGGGCCGGCTAATCGTGGGGTTGCCGTGGATCATGACAAGGTATTCATTGGCACTGTAGACGGACGTCTGGTTGCATTGAATGCTAAAACGGGAGGCCCTATCTGGGATGTGCCTGTTGCGGAACAAACCGGATCAACTGAAAGTTCCAGTAACCTGAGCAAGGATGACCCGCTTAGTAAAGCGGAAGCAACGGGTTCAACCGGCATAGGGATTGGCATGGCTCCCATCGTATTTCATGGCATGGTTTTCGTGGCCGTGAATGGCGTGGGCTATGGCTTGCACCCTGATCAAGGCTTGGCGGTGGTGGGCATGAATGGAACCAAAAGTCAGTCTGGTTTTATGGCTGCCTACGATGAAAAAACGGGCAAGTTATTATGGAAATGGGATGTCACTGGACCGGGCTGGGAGGGGGATTTTAAAAATAGCACGGGTGATGGCGTGCCCATGCACCGAGACATTGAAGGTGAGAAAAACGCCTTACCCGATTTTAACGATGCCTGGCGTTATGGAGGCGGGTCTATCTATGCCAGTCCAGCCATTGATCGTGAACGAGGACTGCTGATATTTGGAACCGGCAATCCTTCACCGCAAATGGCGGATGACAGCCGCCCCGGAGATAATCTTCATACCTCTTCTCTGGTTGCGCTCAACATCAAAACCGGAAAATTGGTTTGGGCCTATCAGCAGATTCCCCATGATCGCTGGGGTTATGATGTGGCAACGCCACCGGTTCTTATGACACTCAAAATCAAAGGGAAAAAAGTGCCGGCTGTGGCTTCCCCCAGCAAATTGGGATGGGTCTATGTGCATGATCGTAGAACAGGAAAGCTCTTATTTAAATCGGATGCCTTTGTACCGCAAAGTAATCTTCTAGCGGAACCCACCAGTGGAGAGGGTGTAGTGATTGCGCCCGGAATTGCAGGGGGTTCCAATTGGTCGCCTACCGCTTATGACCGCAAAAATAGCCTGTTGATTGTCCCTGCTCTTCATCTTCCTACTCGCTATGTTCTGCATAAAGAAATCCAAAACGGCAAGATTTTGAATTATGTTTCCACGCAAGATGGCGAAGAGAAATGGGGCACCTTAACAGCACTTGATATGCGTCATGGTGGCACCATTCGTTGGCAAGAGAAAACGGCTGAACCCATGATTGGCGGAGTATTAGCAACAGCGGGGGGGTTAATCTTTACCGGTAGCGGAAAACATCATTTCTCAGCTTATGATTCTTTGAATGGGGTCAAACTTTGGGAAGTGGAATTAGATGCGGGAGTGAATGCCCCCCCTGTGAGTTGGAAGCAAGGTCATCAACAAATGGTGGCAGTGGCGGTGGGTGGAAATGCATTGTTTGGTTTCAAGACGGGTGATGCTGTTGCAGCCTTTGCTTTGCCGGAGTCCTCTTTGAAAGCACATCCACACAAGGGACATCGTCACCAACATTAAGAGCTTGGGACAGCGATCCTATGTTACTCAGAAATCCGTCCCGGTGGATTGAGCCCATACTCTATCCGTGCAGGGTTTCTGAGCAACAACTCAGCAAAATCCCTCAAGGGAATCGTTGAACAAAGCCATTGCGATTCGGCATCACAATGGCTGCCAGTTCCTTTGGCCCCATGGGCTGATCGCGCGCCCATAATCCATTCTCTGCTAAAAGATAAGCGCACAAAGAGAAGAGCGCATCAGCAGACAAATGACCAGGGGCTGCAGGGGGCATACTCCTCGCGATGGTATCGAATAAGGTTGTTGCATACGGCCAGTAAGTCAGAATCGTTTTATCCGCATCATGAGCGCTCAGTGGCCCATCGCCCCCAATCAAGGCCTGCGCTGTTGCGCCTTCCCCTTTTGTGCCATGGCAGCTGGCACATTGTGCTTGATATAGCACTGAGCCATTCTTTGCTAAGCCCATCCCATCCGGCAAACCTTGTCCATTTGGATAAATATTAGGCGCGAGCCTGGTGATTGAGTCTGAATGAAGGGGCTTGCCCATGGGGCTTGGGGTGGATGCAGTGCTATCTGCGTGAGCTAAAGGTGCAGTTAAGCTTGTTAAACTGAATAACAGGCTCGCTAAAAACAAGGGAGTGAACTGAATGAGCCGCCCGATCTTAAGCGTAGACATGGCGCACCGTTCCATCTGAATCCACAGCCCAACTGACGATGGCGTTGTAGTGAAAGTAGCCATTGCGCCCGCGCTGTGCAATGAGCCTTGCACGCGTTGGTTGAATATTACCGTGATCGTCTTTCACTCTACTTTGCAAAACTGCAGGCTTTCCATCCCATTTCCAGGCAGCACGAAAACGCGCAAAGCATTGAGGCAAGACGGGACCATCGATATGGGCTGTGCTCCAAGATTGACCGCCATCTGCAGAAACTTCAACCTTTGCAACCGAACCGTGGCCACTCCAAGCCAAACCCCGAACCTCAAAAACGCCAGGGAAACCCAAGGTTTGGCCATGCGAAGGAGACGTGATGAGCGACTTAGGCCCCATCACAAAATCAAACTGTTCCGCTTTTCCCGAAGGGAGTAACTGTGTGTATTCACCTGTTTCATTCCTCGACATTACCGGCTGATCGGTGAACTCAAGGCGATGCAACCATTTGACTTGGCGAACGCCTTCCCAGCCAGGAAGCACTAAGCGCAGCGGATAGCCATTTTCAGCACGTAAGCGTTCACCGTTTTGATACAGCGCAAGTAGGGCATCCTCCCGTAATTTTGATACGGGAATACTGACCTCGGTCGCAGCGGCATCCAAGCCCTCAGCAATCGCCCAAGTCGCTTTGCTATGAATGCCGGCCTCATCCAATAAATACTTGAGCGGAACGCCGGTCCATTCCGAGCAAGACACCAAACCATGAAAAGAACCGACTGGCTTTTGCATGGGCTCTTCATGCCATCCGGCGTTGCTATTGCCCCCACATTCTATAAAGAGCAGTCGGGATTGCATGGGATAGCGCATTAAACCGGCCAAATCAAAGCGCAGGGGCCGCGCTACCATGCCATGCATCAAGAGTTCGAAGCGCGCAGGATCCACATCCGGCACCCCATTGTGGTGCCGCTCAAAATGAAGACCCGTTGGCGTGACCATCCCTTCAAGGGATTCTAAAGGAGTCCAGGACACGCCATTGCCGGAGACCATCCGATTGGAGCCGATCAGTCGTATGACTCTCTTCTCATACACAGAGGGCATGCCGTAATTGCTAAAAGCTTGCCCTGCCTTATGCTGGCTGGCCAGCACATCTGAACGCATCTCTCCGGCTTTGTTAGCAGAGCGCTCTTCACTCTGCGCCTGCGCCCAAGGCAAAGTCCCCGCCGCGGCTGTTGCCAGCGACAAGCGCAATCCTTGTTCTATAAAAACGCGGCGATCTAGAAATGTACTCACTGAAGACTCGGAAGAATACTCGGTCAAGCTATAATAACGGGTTATATCAGACGATGCGCTTCAAACCGCCAAGCACCCCAAGCCATGAATGACGCCGTACAGCAGATTACCCGAGAAGTTCAGCGCCGCCGCACCTTTGCGATCATCTCTCACCCTGATGCAGGTAAAACAACGCTGACTGAAAAGCTCTTGTTATTTTCAGGGGCGATCCAGCTTGCAGGAACGGTCAAGGCGCGTAAAAGCGCACGGCATGCCACCTCTGATTGGATGGACATTGAAAAACAGCGGGGCATTTCGGTCGCCAGTTCGGTAATGCAAGTGGATTATCAAGATCATGTGATCAACTTGCTCGATACCCCCGGTCACCAAGATTTTTCGGAAGATACCTATCGCGTATTAACGGCGGTGGATTCGGCCTTAATGGTGATCGATGCTGCAAAAGGGGTTGAGGCACAAACGATCAAGCTGCTCAACGTTTGTCGCATGCGCGATACCCCCATCATTACCTTCATGAATAAGCTAGACCGTGAAATTCGCGACAGTCTAGAGTTACTGGATGAAGTCGAATCTGTTCTCGGCATCGAGTGCGCCCCCGTCACCTGGCCCATCGGATTCGGAAAACGATTTCGAGGGGTTTACCATTTGCTGCGCGACGAAGTATTGTTGTTTGCGCCGGGTGAAGAGCGCGCTGATCAAGAGTTTGAAGTGATTTCAGGAATCCATCATCCGCGTCTGGATGAACTATTTCCCATGGAAATCGAACAACTGCGAGGCGAGGTTGAGTTACTCGCAGGTGCCTCCCATGCCTTTGATCAAGCGCGCTTTTTAGCAGGAAAACAAACCCCTGTATTTTTTGGCTCAGCAATTAATAATTTTGGTGTGCGTGAAATCTTGAATGCCCTGATTGACTGGGCCCCTCCCCCGCGTAGCCGGAATGCTACGGTACGAGAAGTGGAGCCGGTTGAAGAACCCTTCTCTGGTTTTGTATTCAAGATTCAAGCCAATATGGACCCCGCTCACCGGGATCGTATTGCTTTTCTGCGCGTGTGTTCTGGGCGATTTGAACGTGGTATGAAGCTGAAGCATTTGCGTATTGGCAAAGATATTCGGGCCAGCAGTGTGGTGACGTTCATGGCTTCTAATCGTGAACAAGTAGAAGAAGCTTATGCAGGCGATATCATTGGATTGCCCAATCACGGCGCCATGCAAATTGGCGATAGCTTCTCAGAAGGAGAAGTGTTGCAATTCACCGGTATTCCCTACTTTGCTCCCGATTATTTCCGCGCGGTGC
>Ga0114963_10001421_pt1 | contig 16530 bp, 14 predicted proteins | sample C_131016_EF_Meta_FD_87019 | JGI IMG/M metagenome (GOLD analysis project Ga0114963, IMG submission 87019) | Freshwater microbial communities from Lake Croche, Canada to study carbon cycling - C_131016_EF_MetaG | ecosystem: Environmental > Aquatic > Freshwater > Lake | place: Lake Croche, Canada...
GATAACTCCGCTCTGGTTTATTAAAATTACCTGACCGTTAGCTTTTAAGTTACCAAAAATGTAACTAGGGTCAGAACTGTTTACTCTATTTAGTGCACTTGACGTAGATGAGGGCTGATTAAACTGTACTGTTGCATCTCTTCCAATGTTAAATGATGACCAATTGGTAATTAATTTGTCTGAACTTTGATTAATTGTTAATTGATTAGTGGTTTGAGTGATTGTTGCGCTACCACTTGCAATATTTCCATTCGTTGGCAGTGCATTATTGCTAATACTTTGTGCGAGAGCTGTGTGGGTAGTAATATATAAAGAGAAAATAAATAGTATTGCTAGAAAGAAGATATTTTTTATTCTTTTTCCTTTAAAATTTAGACAGCAATACTTACTCGACCACATAAACGTTATCAAAGTTGTTGATTAAATAATGTCCATAAAAAATACAGACATAAAATTTGTATAATAAAAAAAATTAATTTATCGTTTTACGGGAAATTATCAATATAGTTAAAAGCAGGGTAAATTAAGGAAAAAATCGTAATATAAACTAATGTTGTTCATTTTATTTTAAAAATTATTTACAAAATGAAAATAAATTTATTTGGAAATTTTAAGGAAGAAAATAGAACGAGCATGAATAATTATGCTGATGACCATCTGCATTTTTTAAAAAAATACTCTTCTAACGATATAAATTTAATTATTCCGCAATTTAACAATTTCTTCGGGAATAATAATTTAGGCTTTAGATTAAATAGATATTTTTTTTATCCAGGATTTATTAAAAAGATTCAATTTGCAGACGTCGCTCATATTGTCGATCATCAATATGCTCACTTGGTAAAATATATTAATAGTAAAATAAAAATAATTACCGTTCACGATCTTATACCTGAAATATTCTCAAAATTTTTAAAAAAAAAACCTTATCTTTTACGCTACAGTCTAAAACATTTAAAATATTTTGATAAAATTATTGCTACAAGCAAAAATACAAAAGCAGATATAATAAAATATACTGATTGCCCTGAAAATAAAATTGAAGTTTTATATCAGACAGCTAAAAATATTTTTAATACTACAGCTATTGAAAAATTAGATGTTTTAAAAAGTTTTAATTTACCTGCTGAACCTATAAAAATTCTTATAACAGGTAAAACTTTTTATAAAAATACCGAGACAAGTTTAAAAATTTTAACAAAACTACTTGAGAAAAATATTGATGTTATATTTGTACATCTAAATGGGGGTGAGTTAAATTATTTATATAAAAATAAAATATTTAAAATTAATCATTGTTCTAAAGAAGATGTTGCTAGATTGTATAAAGTGATAGACATTTTGTTATTTCCATCTTCATACGAAGGATATGGAATGCCTTGTCTTGAGGCAATGTTATCTGGGGTTCCAATTGTCTGTAGTAATAATTCTTCCATTCCAGAAATTGTAGGTGATGCCGCATTAATGTGTGATGCTGAAAATGTTGACGGTTTCGTAAATAATATTATTCAATTATTAAATAATAAAAACTTATATAATCAGAAAAAACAACAAGGAATTGAAAGAGCAAAAATATTTAGTGATAATGAAAAATATACTAAAAATTTATTAACTATATATCAGGACGTACTCAAAATTTAATATCAAATAAAATTCTAACGGTATTTAGAAATTATAGCATTTAAGCTGGTCACAAATAATTCCCAAGTTATAGAGGAAGCCTTGAGTGCATTTTCTGAAAAAAGTTTTAATAAATTTTTATTATCTACTATTTCATAAAACTTTTCTAAAATTTTATCCGAATTCATTGCTTCAACTACAAAACCACAATTAAATTTATTAACCAATTCAGAAGAGCCAGTGTTTAATGTTGTAATCACAGGAATTCCACACGCTAAAGCTTGTGGTACAACAATTGCATATCCATCTTCAATGCTTGCGATGGTAAAGACGTCAGCTTTGTTAATATATTTAACTAATTGATCATTAGGTATCGCGCCATATAATATAGTATTTTCTCTATTAATTTTTTCTGCAAATAAAGAAAAGTCTTCCGTTTTTAGACCTATTAAATGTAATTTTTTAAATGGATGCTTAAATTTATTAAAAGCATCTAACAAATAAGGAAGTCCCTTGCGTAATGATAATTGTCCAATAAACAAAATATCAAAAGTCTGTTTATTTTTGTCTTTAGGTAATGGATAAAAAGACTGCAGATTTGCAGCGTATGGTATTACCTCTACATTAAATATTTTATTTTTTATAAAAGTTTTTTTGCAAATTTCAGAAGGAGTTAACACAAAAGATGCTGTTTGATATTCCTCTAATTCACGATCTATAACTCGTTGATCTAATAGAAAATCTTTTTTATATTTTTTATATTCCGCCTTCATAATATTTATAGTTTCGGAAAGATGAAAGCTGGATCTTTCGCATATATAAATTTTATTCTGCTTGATAAACTCTCTACCAGTTTGCAATCCTCCACCAGAAAGTGATAAAAAAATGTCTGACTTATCAATAAATTTTAAACATTTATGATCTAAGTGAATGGCTGAATTCCAGTTGATAATATTATGTAATTTATTTAAAATTTTTAGATTTACTTTGCTAAACAAATAATTAGCAACTTGAAAAAAGGGGTTAGTAAAAACTAGACTTTTAGGAATGCCTTCATTTTTAATTTTAAACCAGGGATAATTAGTTACAATCTGGGATAATTGTCCTGAATTATATAAAACTTTTGCAATTTCAAAATAATGAAACCGTCCATGACATGATAATAAAAAATTATTTTTCATTTATTTTTATAAATATCTTCATTGCAGCGTAGAAAATACTAATTGCTTAATTTTGCTAATTGATTCATTTCTATTAGAAATATAAGTATTTTTTGAATGTAAATTTTTTATTAATTTATTTTTTTTTAAGAAAATAATATTCTCAATATTGAGAAAAATATTTTTTGTATTACTTGAATTACAAACCAAACCTGCTTTAAATTGAATAACTTTTTTTGCTGCTAAATTTTTTTTATTAATTAATGCAATAATTTTTTTTTTAGATAATAAATAAGAATATATTTTGGATGGAACAGAAAACTCAGAAGCATCATCATTCAATATTAATAATAAAGCATCGGCCATAGACAAAAAGGAATAATAATCTTTAGAACTCAACCAATTAATTACTTTAAGGTTAGGATGCTTTTGCGCTGCATAATCCTTAATATACTGAGCAAATTTTCCTTCGGAGGAAATAATTATTTTAATATTTGGAAATCTCTCAGCAATCTTAAAAAAGATTTCTGGATTATGTTTTAAACCAATGGTGCCAGAATAAATTAAGCAGAATAACCCTTTTGGATTATATTTATTTTTAAAATTATTAGTAACATTTTTTTTAACTAAATACTGAGTTGCCCAATTCTCTACCATCACTACTTTACAATAGTTTTCTTTATTTATAAAATTTTTAAAATTATTAGAAATAATAATTATTTTATCTGCAATTCGTTCACAATTTTTTTCTAGGAAAAGAAAATACAGAGAAATAATTGTACCAAGTCCAGCAAAAAAACTATTTAGTATTTTTTTAATTGCAAGACTATAAATATCCTGCATCCAAAATATAGTTTTTATATTTTCTTTCTTGCAAAATTTTAGAATTTTTATTAACGGAATTAGTGGAGTGTTTGAACAAAAAACTAATTCTGGTTTATTTTTTTTAATTATAGAAATAACTATCTCACCATATAATTTTTCTCTATTAAGTCTTGTAAAAAAATTATATTTGTTAAATTTTTTATTAATTCTAATCGGGATAATAGAAAGATTTTCTTTTTGATAATATTTAAAATGTGGTTGAGGTGTCTGGAAAAAAGAAGCGTAACAATGTATTACTTTATATGATTGTGAAAGCTCACTGCTACAGTCCAGTTGAAATTCATGTCCTGAATAGTCATTAACTAGTATGTATTTCTTATTTTTGGGCATTTTCTTTATAAACTAATTCGTTAATATTGCTCAATTGAAGCTTTATTAAAAATATTTAATATCTTACTATATTTTTAAACATGATTCTAAATATTTTACTTACACATAAAATTAAATGATAAAAAATAAAATTTACTATATTGTTTTTTTATTTTTTATTACCTATGGTTGCTCGTCAATTTTGCCAGGAATAAATATAGATCCTTCGCCAAGAAAAGACACTTCTAATAAAACTGAAATTTCAATTGAAAAATCAACAATCAATTTAATTAGTTTAAATGAACTTACCCCTAAACAAATCCAGGAATACAACAATCTAAGACCTAAAAATGAAAAAATAAATGAGGTTGCTAAATTTAAAGAGATATATGAATATAAATATAATTACACCCTTGGACCAGGAGATGTAATCGATATTAAATTTTTAACTAATGCCGACTCTAGTGGAGTATTCACCATTAATTCTGATGGCTATGTTGAAATTCCCTATGTTGGTTTAGTTGATTTAAATAATTCTACATTACAAGAGAGTAAAAAAAAAATTTTAGAGGCAGCAATCAAGTTTTATAAAAATCCTGAATTTCAAATCGACATCAAGGAATTTAACAGTAGTACGATATATTTATTAGGAGCGGTTAGAAAGCCGCTGTCATTGAAAATGACACTCTCCCCTATAACTCTATTAGATTTAGTATCTAAAGGATCCGAAGGCTCTGGAGTTTCGAATTTTAGTGAATTAGATTATAATAATAATAATGCTTATTTAAGACGAGATGGGCAGGTGTATGAAATTAATATTATAAATGCCTCTCTCAACAAAGATACCAAAGAAAATTTTTTCTTAAAAAAAGGAGATATAGTTTTTATAGATAAAAACTCTGATGGGGTTTTTGTATTGGGTGAATTTGATAAGCCTGGATTTTACGTTCCTGGAAGAAATCATTCTTTAACTCAATTAATATCAACAAGAGTCGTAAATCAACTAACTGCTAACATGAAAAAAATCTATGTCATTAGAGAAAATACAAATAAATCTTTTTATGTAGATGTATTCCATTTGAATGCTGATAATCCTACAAACTTAATTGCGGCAAATAACTTTATTTTAAAACCCAACGATATAGTATTAATACAGCCAGCAGAGCTTACTAAATGGAACAGAGTTATTAGTCTATTAGTACCTCAGGCTAATATAATTAATTCTTATAGAGACGCAGTAAATAAATAAGTGTGAAAATATTTATTTTGAAAATATTTTTTTTACCTTCTCATTTATCTGTTCAATATGAGGCTCATGATCTCTAGAAACCTTTAAAACTTCGGGTTCATCAACACTTTTGTCAATCTCTATAAAACCAGTTGAAGGCATTACGTTTGATGTCTGTTCGTCTATATTAAATTTTTCCTCTTTTGCAGCGGACAATTTGTCAGATAAAATAATTAATTTTTCACTAATTTTAATAAATCTATTAGATATTTCTTTAATATATTCTGAGTTTTTCTCTTCTAAAGATATAACTTTTGACTCAAGGGTTTCAATTTGTAATTCAAGGGTTTCAATTTTTTCTAGAAATAAATTTGCAGAATCGTTCATTATTAATAGAATTATAATCTAATATTAAGCTCTTCCATATTTAAAAACTGCATAAAATGTTCTTAAAATAATTAACATATCTAGAAAAAAAGACCATTTTTTTATATAATTAAGATCATATTCAAATCTTTTAGACATTAAATCTAAGGTTGGCGTGGCACCTCTAAATCCATTAACTTGAGCTAGGCCTGTAATTCCTGGATAACATTTATTTCTTTTCATAAAAGATAAAATTAATTCTGAATATTGGTAATTATGCTCAATCATAAGCGGTCTTGGACCAACAATAGACATATCCCCAATTAAGACATTTATAAATTGAGGTAATTCATCCAAACTAAGTTTTCTTATAATCTTACCGCTAAATAGAACTCTTTTATCATTTGATGTAACCTGTTTAGCTGGTTCGAGATTATTTTTTTTTAAAGTTCGGAGTTTATAAAGTGTAAATTTTCTTCCATCCCAACCTAATCTTTGTTGGGTAAAAATAAATGGAAAGCCATCTTCTACTATAATTATTAAGGATGCTAAAAATAAGATTGGTAAGCTCAATAAAATAAAAAAAATTGATAATAATTTATCGAAAATTACTTTTATTAATAAAGATAGGCCATGAAATTTTGAGCATTCAAAATTATAAAAAAAAAGTTCATTTGCTTTAGAATAATTTAAATTTAAATTTTTCAATAAACTAAATGAAACAATTTTTACATCTACTGGTAAGGTACTTAAAAAATCAAGATATTGCTCGTCAGAAACATTCAATTTATTATCTCTTGTGAGAAACCAAATTTCACCTATCTCGTGATAAGACAATGTTTCTATAGGGTCTTTTTTTATTTCTAAAACAGGAATGTTTGTAAACGATGATTTGTAATTAGCATTATCTCTAGGAACTATTATTTTACATATATTGTTATATTTAAATATTTCTTGTTCATGTAATCTAAAAATATCTTTTTCATACCCCACTACAGCTATATTTCTTTGGATGTGATTTTGATAAACTAAAAATCTATAAACTTTGTTTAATAAATATTTAGAAAAAATACTTATAACAAATAATATTGCAGGATATATAACTATAAAAAAAGATATTTTATAATCACTTATTAAAAAAAAAAATACTGAAAAAGAGATAAATAAATTAAATATAAATCTTGTTAAGTATTCTTTATAATTAAAATTGTAATAGCTAGTAATAAATAAATTACTAATAATATATATAAATAAAAGAATATAATTAATAAAAATAAATTCTGGTGACTCGATAAATAATTTTACTTCTAACAACTCATAAATGGAATGGTATTTTAATATAATAAGACAGTAACTAACTATATAAAAAATAAAAAAATTAAAAATATTAGTAAAAATTAAAAATATTTTATCGTTTTGTTGAAATAATTTTTCTAATAACAGCATTATTGATTTTGTAATTGATAATCTTATAATCTTTTAAGAGCACTTAGCAACAAACGATACTTGATTGCTTGTCTGTAAAAATATTTTAATAATAGGAACTGTAGTCGCCATCATAATACCTTGCATAAAAACTATTTTTTGAAAAATCTATGTCATTAATAATGAACCCGCTAACTTTTGTTCCTACGCTTATTAATTTTCTTAACCCCTCTGCTACTGAAATAATTTTAGTTCTTTCTGATCTTACAACATACATAGTATAATCTGTTGCTTGAGTGATAATTAAAGTATCAGAAACAGGAATAATCGGCGGCGAATCTATAATAACGTAATCGTATTCTTCGGTGCAGATTCTTATAAATTTTTTTAACTGCTCAACTGAAACTAAATCCGTAAAATCATATCTTTTAGATCCGGAAGTTATCATATGTAAATTCGTTCCTGGAACAATATTAATTGCTTTTTCAAAACTTGCCTCACCAGTTATAATGTCGGTGAAGCCATGGACTGTACCTCTAAGTCTATAATAACTTTTTGCCACAGAAGGTCTTCTAATGTCAGATTCAATTAATAGGACCTTATTTTGTTTTTCTAAAGACAAGGCAAGATTAAATGCTACTGTAGTTTTTCCTTCTTCAGGATTGCCGGATGTAATTAAATAACTCTTATTTTTTTCAAAATTTGCTTCCAGGCTAGTTTTTAAACTTCTCACTGAGTCTGAAAACCTTGATTTTGAGTCCTCTAGATACATTTGTAATAAATGAAAGCCTTTTCTAACTAATGGGACGTTGGGCATCATGCCAAGTAACGGAACTTCAAAAGCTTCTATACTTAAAGGATCTTTTATAGTTGCTCTGTTAAGTTCACGATAAAAAATTAAAATATATAAAATAAAGAATGAAAATAAATACGATAAAATAATATTTTTTATGATATTTGGTGAAATAGGATAAAGAGGTGCATTTGGTTCTTGAATTATTTGAATATTAGATACCTGAAGATTCCTAGCTTCATTAGTTTCTTTAACTCTTTGAATAAATGTATCATGAATTTTTTTTATACTTTCATGTTCTCTTTGTAGTTTTAACAGACCCACTTCTTTTTCTTGTATATAACTTAGTTCATTATTAACCTGTTCTAGTCTTTGAAGGTTAAGACTTAACAACTCCTCTGCACCAATGACCTTAAGATGATTTAAAGTATAAATGCTCTTCATAAATATTAATGATTTTTTCAAATCTTGAATATTTTTAGAAATTTCAGTTATTTCTGTTATCTTATTCGCTTTAGTATTTTCTAAATTAATAAGATTATTATCAATTTCATATTTTAATAAATGCGATTGCGAAACATCGAGTTGATCGCTAAGCTCTTTTAAACGTTCAGTAATTTTACTGTTTGCATAAGAAGTAATTATAACTTTAGTATCAATTTCATACTTTTGATAAGTATCTAATAAACTTCTTAAAAATATCTCAGCAACTTGCGAGCTCTCTGAGGCGAAAGAAAGTTCTAAAATATCACTTCTTGGTATATTTGTAACTTCAAAATTTCTTTTTAAGTAATCCTTAACATTAACTTTATCGAAAGATTTTTTTTTTATAAAAATCTTTTGCATAGAATTAAGTTTATTATGCTGATCTTCTAAAATCTTATTAACTTGAGAAATAATATCATCATTTTTTAAAAGAGATTCTATAACTTCATTACTTTGAAAAATGGCAATCTGATTATTAATTCTACTTGTAGAATCTGGCTTTGAAATATATGCCTCTTCAATATTGCCTATATTCTTATTGTTATCAGGTTTAATTACTACAGTTGCAGTACTAAGATATTTTTTTTCAATATTAATAGAAATAAATATACTTATTAATGCAAAAAGAATTGGTATTAATAATAAGTCTTTTTTGTATTTAGAAAAAACTATCCAAAACTGTCTTAAATCAAGATTGCTAGAAATATCGGCAAATGATTTAAAAAAATTTGAATTCATATTAGTAAAAATATTCTAGTAATAATTGCATTGAATAAACGTATTACTTGTATTTGATAATTTTACAAAGTTAATTTACCTATTTGCTTTATGAATAAGACTGTCAATATTACTGAGATTAAGCCAATTATGAGTTATTTGTGCATTTACTAAAATTTTGAAAACCATAAATAATGAAAATACTTTATATCGGAGAAACCTATAAAAAGTATGGATATGCCTATTATCTATATCGATTAATCAAAAAACTTTATAAAAAAACTAAGCTTATAAATTTACGTAATTCTTTCTCGCCACAACATAGAAATTTAATTAATTTAATATCTTATAAGATTTCTCCAATTTTTTTTCAGAACACAGTTATTAAGTATCTTAAAAAAAAAATGCATGACAAGTTTGATATAATATTTATTAATAATGAAAATTTGATTGGAAAAAAAACAGTTTTTTTTCTAAAAAAATATACAAAAAAAATTATCTACTTCTGCCCTGATAATCCATTTACCGAAAGAGATCAAAATAGATGGCAAATACTAAGATCATCTTTACCTTATTTTGATCTAATAATTTTTATGCAAAAATCTAGATTGAATTTAGCAAAAAAATTTAATTTAAAAAAAATAATTTACATTCCTCCTTTATTTAAGCCAGAAGAACATCGTCCAAAAAATATTTTATTATATGAAAAAAAAAAATATTCTTCAGACATAATATTAATTGCAACTTGGCAAAAAGAACGAGGAGCTTTAGTAAAAAAAATATTAGATTCTGGTTTAAAGATTAAAGTATATGGGGCTCAGTGGAATAAGGATAAGAATTTTGATAAATTAAAAGAAATAGTAAAAAATAAGTCTGTTATCAGTGATAATTATTATTCAAAACTTATTCAATGTTCAAAGATAGCTTTATGTCTTCCTTCAGAAGGTAATATGGACGATATTACTAATAGATCATTAGAAATACCAAGTATTGGTACATTACTTCTTACCAAAAATACTAAAACTCAAAGAGAGATTTTTACTCCAGATAAAGAGGCTGTTTTTTTTAATAATAGTAGGGATTGCATAAAAAAATGCAAAATCTTATTATCTAATAATAAATTGAGAAACATGATAGCAAAAAATGGTAACAAAAAAATTAAAAAAATTAAAAAAAAATTACAGTATAAATATTATTTGCCTAAAATATTTAAAAATTTAATATTGAATCAAAATGTTTGAGACGAAAAAAACTAATAAAATTAGAAATTCAGTCTTTTATAATAATTACATTAAGAACAAAAGAGTCATAGATATAGGTGCTGGTTTAGATCCTATCTCTACTAATGCTGATAGATTTGATATCAATGAGGGAGATGCAAATTTTATATTAAATTATAAAATAAAAAATTCTTATGATACGGTTTATAGCAGTCATTGCTTAGAAGACATGATTGATGCTAAAAAAAGCTTAAGCGATTGGTGGACTTTGGTAAAGCCTGGAGGTCATCTCATTTTAATTATTCCAGATGAGGATTTATATGAACAAGGTATATGGCCTTCATTGTTTAATTGGGATCACAAACATACTTTTACTCTTAAGCAATCCAAAAGTTGGAGCCCCGTTTCTTTAAATATTGAAAATCTTGTTAAGCAACTTCCAGATTCAAAAATTATTTCTGCTAAAATTCAAGATACAAATTACAATTATAACCTACAAAAAAAATATCCAATCCCATTATTAAAGATGACCTTTATCTTCCATTTAGTACAAAAAATAATAAAGATTACTCCTTGGTCAAAAATAAAAACATTACTATACATATTTCTAACAAAAGTATTGCGTCCAGATTTATTGTTACCTAAAGATCAAACTAGATATGGCGCTTTAGCTCAAATAGAAATTATTGCACAAAAGCAAACTTATTAAATCAATCTTGCCATTTACAAATTTTAAATATTAAATTTGACCACGTTAATTGACTTGGTAAATTTGCTAAAAATTTTTTATTAGGCAATTTTAAATACAAATTTTTAATATGAACGATTACTTTTTTTGAAAAATCTTTTTTATTATTTTTAGATATTCTAACCCAAGGATTATTTTTTAAAATTTCAGAAACTCGTGTTTCTTTGTTTATTACTGCCGGTATCCCTCTAACCAACCCTTCTAACACTGGTAAACCATAACCTTGAACTGCTGGAACTAAAAAAAAATTAGCCTGAGATAGTATTTTTAATTTTCTTTTATAAGAAACAAATCCAGTAAAAAAAACATTTTTAACTTTGATTTTATTAACAAGGTTTATTAGTCTTTTTTTATCTGCGCCATCACCAATAATAAATAAATTTATCTTCTTAAAATATTTTAAAAACTTTTTAACTCTTAATAATTTTTCAAATGAATAAATTACCCATTCTAAATTTTTTGACTTTTCTAATCTAGAAATAGAAACTAAGTTTAAAGTATTTTCTCTTTTTTTATTCTGATAAATATTATCTATATTCACCCCATGATAAGCAACTTCAAACTTTTGATTATAATCTTTTAAAAATTCTTGAGCATTTCTATTTGTTGTGGTTAATCTGACAAGTGCATTTGCGATACCTTTTTTGTTAATTTGATGAACGATAATTTTTCTTAAGTAAGAAAAAAAATTTATTTTATTTAGAGATTCATCTTTTTTTAATAGGCTCGGAGGGTCATCTAAATGTAAAATGTAATTTTTGAAATTAATTAAAGCAGCAAAGAATGCAGACTTATATGAATAAAATAAAGCATGCCCTTTATAATTTATTTCAAAATCTTTTAAAAATATTTTTAAATTAATTATTTTTTTTAAATAATTATCGTTCCCAAGTTCAATTACTTTTAAATATTTAAAATATTTTTGTATCTTTAATTGATTGCTAAAACACAAAATAACTGGCTGAAGGTTTTTTTTTCTTATATTTTTTGCTAAGAGAATAATGGTCTCCTCTATCCCACCATAGGTGCTAATATAGGGATAAAAAATAAGTACTTTCTTCATTTTTTAATAAAAAAAATTTTATATAAATAAAAAAGCACAATATACAAAATGATTGACTGTGGTACTCCTCTAAAAAAAAACAAGACCCACGTAGAAAATGATGAAAATAATAAAGAATTCAAAAACCCAGTAGAGGTAGACCACAACGAAAAAAATAGAATGGGACTAAATTGATTTTTAATGAAAAAAGAGTCTAAAATACTATATTGAAAAAGTAACAATGGTAAAAAGAATAAAAAACAGTAATAACCATAATACATTTTAAGAATTGCGAACATACTTCCAAAACTTAAATTTCCACCATAATCTGGATCTAAAAGCTGATAAATTTTCGATGCAACTGTTGTGGTATAATCTTTTTTTGAAAATTCATCGACAAATGGACTTAAAAAAGGAGTTGGAATTATAGATAAAATTTTATTAATTTCAAAATCTTTTAAATTACTTATTTGCGATTCAGTTAAATACTTTTCCGAATAAATAATATTATCAACATAATTAACAACATTTATTCTATTCATAATACTAATCTTGTAATAATTTTCTGGGAATAAATCGTGTACAAATAGATCCTGCGATTTTTTATTTTTTTCAAATATAGTAAAATTATCTAAAAAATATCTTAAGGTTTCTGTTGTTGTAAAAGAAGCTCTATATGCTCGAGACTGAAGCATTGTATTAGAAATATTTTCAAAAATAAAGATTAGTAGAAGTAATAAGGGAATAGATAAAATATATCTAAACAAAAGCTTAGTGTTTAATTTTACATAGCCAAATAATATTTTCAAAAATATTAAGATAATAATCAAAGAAAAATAATCAAACACGCCTGATCGTGAATTTACTGATAACGAGGTAAACATAAATAACACAATTAAAATAATAATATTAATATAAAAAAAAAAATTTTTTGCGTAATAATCTTTATATAAAAGCAAAATTAAAATTGGTACATTTGCAAAAACTACTAATGCACGGGCAAATATGAGTATGTTATTATTAGGATTATTAAAGAAAAACACCAATACGGATGGCAATAGAATAGAAAAATAACCAAGAAAAAAAAGGAACTTTGGTTCTCTTATGTTAAATTGATCCACTTTTAATTTTACTAAAATATCTGAAAAAAAATATCTAAATTTCTTTAAAAAAAGAATATTTTTATAAATAATATGAGAAAAAATAATATAAATATTACATAAAAATAAAAATAAAAAAGTATTAAATGGAAGGGATAAATTTTTGGACAAAGATTCTAAAAAAAAAGTCTTAAAAAAAAATGCTCCGCCACTGCAAAATATATTAAAAAAAAAAATAACCGAAATAGACACGGGATATTCAAATAAATTCTTTTTATTTAAACAATACCAAAAGACTAACAAATTTGAAAAGAATTGAAAAAAAACAATATATATTTCTTCGTTTTTTTTAATAAGAAGAATTTGAATAAAAAAAAAAAGGAAAATAGTTATAAAAATAATGAATCTGACAAAACTTAGATTACTATCTGAGAAATTTAAATTAAGAGTATCTTTTTTTTTTTTATTATAAATCATTAATAAAAATATCAATAATATATTAAATAAATAATAAATAATCTAAATAATAACTTATTAAGTAACAAATTAAAAAGAATATGAATATGGATATGTATAATAAAAATTTTTCTGATAAAAATTAAAATGATTTCCAAATTTATTCTGTCAAAATCTTTTAAGAAAAATCCAATAAAAACCCTATTTAGATGCTTTTATTTAATCATTTTATTGTTACTCGGATCAAAAAAAATAATTAAAATTAATTTTGGAAAAAAATCTTTTTTATTTTTATTTTATCCTTTAGGAAAAGGAACTGGTAGTAGAGGAATTTTTTTATTTAGAGAAAGATATGAGCCTTTGTTGGAGTATGGACATAAATTTATTTTACCGACAGACACAATTATAGACGGCGGAGCGAATCAAGGTATTTTTTCTTTGGCTTTTGCATCTTTATCAAAAAAAATTAAAATATTTTCAGTAGAACCTTTTAAATATTGTCACAAAATTTTAAAAGAAAATTTAAAAATCAATTTATTTAAAAACGTAACAATTATTCCAAAAGTACTATCTAATACAATAGCTTCTCATCAATTGGATTACAGCAAATCTAATGTCTCCGCTTCTATAGTAAGAGATTTTGGCGGCAAAAAAACATTAACTATTTCTTCGACTACTATTGATGAGATTACTTTAAAATATAAACTACAAAAAATTGATCTTATAAAACTAGACATTGAGGGGGCTGAACTAGCTGCCTTAAAAGGGGGCAGTAGATCAATTCAAAAATTTATTCCCAAAATAGTTTTGGAATGTAATAATTATGAATATAAAAAAATATATAAATTTTTAAAAAAATTTAAATATACTTCATATTTATTAACAAAGGATGGATTTATAAAAAAAATTAATTCAATTCCAAAAAGCGAATCTAATATTTTTTTTTTAACAAAAGAGCATATTCATTTATTGAAAATTTTATAACAATAAATAAATAGTTATTATAATATTGAAAAAAAACTTAATAAAATTTTTTGGTTGGAACCAGTACAGGAATATTAAAATTAGTTTTTTTGCAACATCAATACAAGTAATAATTCAAATAATTTTTCCCCCTATCATGCTAATAATTTGGGGCGCTGAAAATTATGGACGCTGGATTTATCTCTTAGCAGCTATTTCTCTTATAAACATTATTTTGTTACAAATTACTGATGTTGTTAGGTTTGAGATCACAAATGCTTTTGCAAATAAAAAATACAAATATCTCAAAAAAATTTTCTATAATTCCATATTTTTGTATGGAATAAATATCATTATTTTAGTTGTTCTTGGCTTAGTTGCTAAAAATTTTATTAATATCAAATATGCTTTTGCTGAAGGTGATCTTTATAAAAATATAGATTTTATATTTATATTTATTTTAATGAATCTATTTCTAGATATTATTAAAAATTTTTTTTATCCAACCCTATCATTTGATGGGAATATAAAATTATGGACTAAAATTAGTATATTTGGAGAAATCCTATCAAAATTATTGATCATTATTTCAGCAATCTTATTTGAATTCCATTTTGCATTTTTCTTCTATTTTTTATCAAATTTTATTATAGTTATGATAATCACATACTCTTTCTATATTAAAAATTGTAAAAATTATTTTGTTTTCTCCAAAAAATTATTCTCTTTTAAAATTATTAAAAAAATATTTATTTTATCTATCACTTATTTTTTAGAAAAAATTACCTTTATTATAAAAAATGATGGGCTAATTTTTTTAATTGGAAATTATTTTAATTTATCCACTGTTTCTTTAATCTCGACAATGAAGACATTATTTTCTTTTTTACCAATGAAGTTGCTTTCAATACTAACATTTTCTAGTCATATAGAATTTTCTAAATTAAAATTAATTTTTCACGAGAAGATACTAATTATGCAAAAAAAATATTTTAAATTAACTTTAATTTTTTTATTATTATTTATTTTAGGATCTCTTATATTTGGAAAATTTTTTTATGAACTGTGGATTCATACTGCGGAATTAAATTTTAATTATAAAATTATGTTATTTTTAATAACTGATATTTCAATTATCCTGCTGTTCAACACATTAATTGCACCTTTTAAGGGTTTGAATAAATTTTTTAATATTAGCGTTATAGACCTCTTAAATAGTATTATCGCTTTTATTTTTTGCTTCATTACTTTAAAAATAAATCTAAATTTATATTTTTTATTTACTGCAACTGTTGCTATCAATATACTTAATTTAATAATAATTTATTTTGTATGCAAAAATTACTTTCAAAAAAGATTGAATTTTAATAATTAATTATACTAATTTAAAAAATTTCTAATTTATGTTTGCGTGCAGATAGACTTTGTCTGGTTTAAAAATGATACTAATAAACTCTATAGTTCTTAATTATTTTTCAATTCCCCATTTAATATTCTGCCAAATGTAGAAAAAAATAATACAGAACAAATTAATAATGAACTTTTTAATTTATTTTTAATCATTTTTTAGATTGTCCACTTATAGAATCTAAATCTAAAAAACAATCTTAAAGAAGATTAATTCCAAAAGGCTTGATCGCTTTTGCGAAAATATAAAATACGATTAAAGTAATAATCATACTTAAAGATAAGGTGACCCAAAAACCATATTTCTTTAGTAGGTAAGGAAATATTAAAAACATTGGTAACGTTGGTAATACATACCAAAACGTATAATAGGCATGATTTGCAATTTTCTCGCTCGATTGATTTTCAATATATAACCAGCTTAAAGTTAAAACTGTAACAAGGGGCAAAGCTGCAATAAGTCCGCCTAAGCGATCGCTTCGTTTTGCAATCTCAGAGATTAAAACAACCATCCCTGCGGTAATTAAATACTTAAAAATGATCCAATTCATTATAAAAACAGATTACAAAATTTATATAACTAATATATAAAATTTTTTAAAATA